>Ga0325414_1002609_pt1 | contig 18353 bp, 11 predicted proteins | sample PopdelMetagenome_8_FD_206183 | JGI IMG/M metagenome (GOLD analysis project Ga0325414, IMG submission 206183) | Populus deltoides microbial communities from Bellville, Georgia, United States - Leaf-PdKOR-R3 | ecosystem: Host-associated > Plants > Phyllosphere > Phylloplane/Leaf | place: USA... | reverse complement strand
TCAGCAAGTGGGTGGTGTGTCTGAACCACCCGGTGGCTAAATTTGGTCATCTGCTATCTCCCCCGACATGTAGTCGTGTCTTCTACACGGTGTGGCCCGTGTTGGCTTATGGTGGTTAGATTACCACCGGTAATCGATTGTTTTTGTTTTTTCTTTATTTTCTCTCTCATGCTAGCTAAATTACACAATTGTACTCTTTGTTTGTTGTTTTTCAATTTCAGTTCTTATTTTTTGAATTTCTTATTTCATCCTTATTTCTTTTATAGAAGCTTTTTTATTTTCAATTTTATCCTTCAATTACAATTTCTCATATGTTTTGTTTTTTATTTCAATCCTTGTTATTTTACAAAAAGCTAAAATGCGTGGGGGTTTCACTATAGCTCTACATACAGATTATTATGAATTGCCATGATGAAATTACCCTTTTACCATTGAGTGTTGAAAATTTAAACTTTCAAGCTAGGGGAATCTTTGGTCTTTTTCTCTAACTCAGTGGTCATTAAGAGATTGTTTGGGGGTGTGCGTCATTTCAATTTTTTTAACACAGTATAAATACTCTTTTACCCCTAGAATCAACAAGATTTAGAACTATAGACCAGGGGCTTTCTTGACTTTTCACATGCTTCGTAGCAGTAAAAATATTTATTTGCCCCTAAGATTAAAAAAATATTAAGTTATTGGGCAAGGTGTTTTAGATTTTTCCGTTTTTCATGTATAGTAAAAGAACGTTTTTAACCTTAGAAAAGATTTTTTTAAAAAAAAAGCTTTACATTTTAGGGTATTTTGGTATTTTCACATGGGTATTTTGTGTAATTAAGCGGGTCCTCGGGGCTTTTTGGTATTTTCACGTTTTGTTTTAAATTTTTTAATAAAAAAGCTGGTGGCGTGTGTTTCACACATGCCAGCCAGTGAGTGGCATGTGTGACACCACCTGGTGGCCAAATCTAGCATTTAGTCGTCTCTCTAGATGCGTAATCGTGTCTTCTTCCACATTGTGTGGCGCGTGTGGGCTTATGATAGTTGGATTGCCACCAGTGATCGATTGTTTTTGTTTTTTTCTTTCTTTTCTCTCTCCTAACAGCTAAAGTACACAATTGTCCTTTTTGTTTATTGTTTTTCAATTTCAGTCCTCATTCTTTAAATTTCTTATTTCATCCTTATTCCTTTAATAGAAGTTTTGTTTTTTTTTTAAATTTTTTCCTTCAATTACAATTTCCCTTATGTTTTGTTTTTCATTTCAGTTCTCATTCCTTTCAATAGTAATAATATTTATTTTGGTTTGGTCCTTTTTCATTTGATTTCTTATTTGTTTCATTTGCCCTTTTGTTAAAAAGTTTATGATTATTGATTTTATCCTTCAAAACAAATTTATGATTTTTTTATTTCAATAATAATAATAATGTTAATAATACTAATAATGGTAATTGTAGTGGTTGTAATAATAATAATAATAATAATAATCATCATCATCATCATCATCGTGATAATAATAATAGTTTATTATGATAGTGACAGTGGTGATGTAGTAGCAGTAATTGTTGTTGTTGTTGTCGCGGGTGCGACGTCGTGGGGCTAGCGAGCTTTTTGTGCCTCCTGAAGAGGTATTGTTGTTGGAAAAGTAAATGGATTTGGGTTTAATCATAAGATTATGATTAAGATTTAGGAGTCGTCACCTAATATTATGGTTACTAGGAACCTATGGTTTGCGAGAGTCTAGGTAAATGACTAATTGTGTAAGGGGAAGACGTATCACCTCAGTGCACCCTACCTAAGGTAAGTTGCATTGTTGTTTGATTGTTTTTCTAAGTCGGATATCTATTTGTTGGTCTCGTCTAAGGTTCATGATATATCTTCTTTCGTGAAAAAATCTCTACCTCATCGAGGACCTTTCTAAAGTTCAAACTTTAGCATTGCATTTATTTTATATTTTTGTTTAATACTTGGGGTGCACTATATTGTGTAGTTTTACACCTCACAGATTTTAAAGTCTACATCTAGACCCTAATAAAAAAATATTGGTAAAGTGTTTTTGATATTTTGATCAAACCCTAATGGATAATCATAAACTAGTTATGATATTTATTTTTTAGATTTTTAAAAACATGAGAAAGATGCACTTTTTTTTTGTCTTTTTAAGAAAATATAGTTAGGAAATTTTAGGATTTGACCGTATGTATAAAAACAAAATATTTTTTTCTTTTTTCTTTTTTAGAAAGGGAAATTAAATTAAAAGTTTTGAGATTTTTTTTTGAAATTTTTTTTAGAATTCTTTTAGAGAAAACCAGGTATTTAATACCGGATATGTATCTTACAGTGTAAGTATACAGTCTGATATTATACAAAATTGATAGAAAAATATGCAAGAGTATCATAAATTTTTGAAAGGATTTTTTTGAAATACCTCTCGGGATTTTTTTGAAATCTTTTTATTTTTTTAAAAATATAAAATATTATAATATAAAATATTATATTATTATAATTAAATATATTAAACATATATGGGTCGGGCCGGCCTAACTAACTAGGCCAGACTCAACCCAAGAAAGGATTAGGCCGATCTCGACCCAAAAAAGAGTTGGGCTGATTTCGGCCCAACAGATTTTTATCCTTTTTTAGTCTAGGTTGGGCCTAGCCCGACCCAATGTTCAATCCATGAATAATGGGCTTGAGTTATAATTCACGTCCCACTGTTCACACATGAATAGTGAGACGTGAATTATACTTCAATTCCACTGTTCATACAGTGGACAAAAAGAAGAATAAGAAAAAAGGAAAGGGGAGCTCACTTGGCACGACAATATTTTGGTCGTGAAGGATGACGTATGGCTGGCGGTTGTAGCCGTGGAGCTGGTGGCGGATGACAGAGAAGGAAAAAGAAGAAAAAAGTCCACAGGAGAGAGAGAGAGAGAGAGAGAGAGAGAGAGAGGAACCAACAGTGGTTCCTGGTGGCCGGCTAATGGTTGGGCTAACTACCCGTAATGAAGCTGGTGGCGAACAAGCTGGTAGTGACGTCAGACAACAACTGGGACAACGAAAAGAGAGCGGGACAAAAAAAATGGCAGAAACTGGGGGATTGGGGCTTTTGTTTTTCAATTTTTGCACCCAATTTTCTTTATGCCCAGGCCATGAAATTCAATTCTATTTATAGGAGATGGAAGAGGGTAATCTTGTCTTCACCAGGAAAGATTTTTTATCATTGATTCAGCTGGAAGTTATCATAACCGTTAGTTCAAAGTAGGCACCATGAACTGTCAAATCTGACAGTTTAAAGCTATTTGAGTTGGCTTTTTTAGGTCGGGCTGTAGCCGCTGTGTTATCAATCAGCCTGAACGGACCATACCGTGGTGTACAGGGATGTCAGATGATTATTTGCATGCAAGTTTTGTCGAATTTGGTAAAAGTTAAAAGGCATTAAATGCACCTGCAAAGTAGTCTCCCTAATCTGTCATTTCAGAGAAAATTGAATAAAAAGAAGAACAATAACCAAAACGGCATTGTTTTAGTAAAGTTTGTTTTGGTCCTTTAATTTCTGATTTATCTTATCTATACCTCTGATTGGTTTCAAACTTTAATGTTTATGCAGTTTGGTCCTTGAAATAACTTTAATTTTAGCCCTAGATTTCGGCCTTTTTTTTTTATTTTGGTATTTGGTCTTGGATTTCTTCAATTTAGCCCCTTATTGACCATTAAACTTTCATTTTCTTCAATTTCACTCCTGATTTCAATCAATTAGGTTCCCATAGTTCGGTGTCTTTTGCGGATTGGTCATTGGCTATAAATTTCTTCAATTTAACCTCTAATTGCTCCTGATTTCAATCAATTGATTTAGTAAAAATTAAATTTGGTCTCTTAAAATTTTAATCTATTTAATTAAGCCCAAATTAGGCTTCCAAACTTAAGTTTTCACCAATTAAGCCCTTAATAAAATTAATTTGACTCATTTAAAGTATAATTAAGTCCTTGCACTTAATTGAATCCTTTAATTGGACCCAAATTAATTCTTAAACATAATCAAACTTTAATTTGGACCATGATTAAATCAAATTGGCCTATTAAAAATTTAATTATGTTTTTATGGACTTAATTTTTATGCAGATTCATCCAATAATTATTTAATTTTGACCTTTAATCTGTATTGTTTCTCTATTTTTGGGTATAATAGGGTACAATTAGGCTTCGAATTTCAACCAAAATTGTAGCTTGATTTTTATGTATTTTGGAAATCCTTCTCCACTTGTTTTCTTCACTTTGTCAGCTTTTATTTAATTTTTTTATTTTTATTTTGAAAAAAAAAGTGAATTTTGGAAATAACCCAGAAATGTACTACTACTACTACTACTACTACTAATAATAATAGTAGTAGTAGTAATAATGATGATGATGATAGTGATAAAAATAAAAATAATGGTAATATTAGTTATAATGGTGGTGATAATAATTATAGTAATAGTATAAACAACAACTACAACAACAACGATGATAATAACAATGATAATTATGATAAAAATAGTGATCACAATAATAATAAAAATGATAATAATAATAATAATAATCATGATATTACTTATTGATAATAGTAATAATAGTGATAGTTGTAATGATTGTGACAATATTAGTAATGATAATAATAAGAATGTGAATAATAATTATTATAATAATAATTATGATAATTCATCATTCGATATTAGATTTGTTGAGAATTGAGTTTCACTGTTTTTCCATGTATGATATCTTTTATCTAATATCATGAATTACTAGTTTGAAAAGTTTACATAGGCTCTAATATCACGAATTACTAGTTGAAAAGTTTACATAGGCTCTAATATCACGAATTACTAGTTTGAAAAGTTTACATAGCTCAACGTTCTTTTTTATTTCCTGCATTATTATTTATTTTTTAATTTTATCTTTCAACATTGATTTTTGAAAATAAAAAAAAAATCATCCAAGTTTCCATCAAACCTATTAAATAAACCAATTCACATTGGGTTAATTAGCTTTTAAAGATTTATCATTTTGCTTGAGTTTATAGCATTGCAAAAAAATCTTTGCGCTCTTAATAATTTTGTTTTAAAAAGCAAACATGGTTTGGCTCGCAGTGGAGTGCAGGCTAATGAACTAATTTAACTATTATTCTTTTAGATAAGGAAATGATATTTGATTTGTTTTCCTCTTTTTTTTTATTATAAGCAAAAGCAAATTGTTTTATGTATATAATTTCAAATCAAATAAATACACAAGCTAGATTAGTAACATGTGGTAGTCATGTCAAATTTTTACTAACATAAAAAAAAATGATCAAACAATGTAAGCATTTAAAAAAAAACAAGAAAATTCCAATTTCACACAATTTAATTCAATAAACTTTGTTATTTTAATAATATAATTAAAAACAATATCAATAAATAAAGCGAGCTAAAAAAATAACAATGATTATTTGCGAAAAATAAAAGTTTATCAATATTATGGAAAGCTATCCTCCCAATATTATTAAAATTAAAAGGTCTTCATGAGCTTATTTAATAACATAGCAAAAAAATTATGATAACATGATAGCCTCGTAGAAAAAAAAAAATAAAAAAAATCAAAGTTTAATTTATAACAAATCAAATATTGAATGGTAGAATTGAAAAAAAATTAATTTTAAAAAAGGCAAAAAATTGACCCAAATCTATCCGAATTAGCCAAATTTACAACATAGTCGCGAGATCAAAATTACCCCATAAAAATCCAAATTAAATAAAATTATGAAAATCAATTCCCAAAACAACCTTATTGTTGGAGGGAGAAAATGGGAAAATTCAATTTTTTTTTTAAAAAAAAAACTTGAATCAACCTGGGTTAACCCCCAAGCTCACGACCTGGGGTATCAAATCGGGATAACTCCTTATAAAAGAAAATAAAAAAAATCATGGAACCCAATCCCCTATCAACATAATATTGAAAGATGGAATTGAAAAAAAAATAATTTTAAAATTGGCATGAAAAGATTGAAGCAACTCACGTTAATCATCCAAATCCATTGCTAAGGTTATGAGGTTATGATTATCTCATAGAATCAAACCCAAAAATCACAAAGTTAAATTCTCAATCAATCAAATGCTAAGGGATGAAATTAAAAAAAAACAATAAAAAAGGAGTTAAAACAAAACAAATCACAATAAAAAGAATGGAGACTAAGTTTGATATAAAAACTAAAAGAAACAAAATAGTAAGGGTTAAAATGAAAAATATCGATTCAAAAAGAAAAAATAGCATTGAGAACCAAATTCAGGAAAAAAGAAAAAAGAAATTGCAAGACACTGCGAATCTCGATGAGAGGAGAGGTAGGAGAACGAAAAATATGAAAAACAAGTCACACACACTTCTAATTGGTACACGTAACTCCTCATCAAGAAGATCTCACCGTAAATAATCCAACACAAAGGTGGAATACCATGTCCTTTCACTGAAAACCTCCATACACGTCGCTAAAGCTCAATGGAAAGCTTTCATACACTGGCTCGTGCATTATATGCACTAGCCAAGTCATTCTGCCTATTTACGTGGTCCGCTATATTTGTTTTAGTTTCAATTTTGATCTCTTAACTCCTAATTATTTTACATAAACATAATTTTATTTTAGTTTTCCAAACCGAGCATCAACCACACACAAAACATTTGCCTTAACATTACGAGAACCCTATACCTAAGCAACCAAAATAAACCACTAGGTCAAATTTCAAAAAAAAAAATCAATGTGAAAGGATCAAATTAGAAGAAAAAAAAGTTGAGCGATTGAAAAAAAAATTCCCTTGATAGGGCAAACGAGTCCTTGATGTTAGCAAACAAAAGAGACTTGATATTTGTTTAAGCTTTAAATTTGGTCCCCAAAGCTCTAATCTTATAAATCAATAAAAATGAATCTTATTTTTCCAAGCGACAGAGTATTCCCCTGACACCATGAGGCCCGGATACATATTAGAAGACCGATTTTTTTAAAAATAAAAATAAATTGAAGGGCATAAGTGAAAAAAATTGGGACTAAAAAAAAGAGTTTTCATCACAGGACATGGTGAAACACCAATGACCTTTATTTTTTATAAAAAAAATTATATATATATATATATTGAAAAGATGAGATGTTAGTTTGAATTTATGACAATAACAAAAATGGTAATTATAGTATTGAATGAAAAAACTAAGTGTAAAAAAAAATGTGTATGTGTTTAATTGTTTGTTTTATTATATGTATTAGTTTGTTGGTACATGTGAAGCATATATATTAAAATTCAAAAAAGAAATCTTATCAAAGATACACTGTGGCTTTTTTTACAAACTATTGTAGATGGCAATAATAGTTTTCTTGAGGATAGACACAAGAATCGAGGTAGAGAAAAAATGCAAGAAAATGAAAGAAAGAAAAAGGGCTATTAAAGGCACGTCAGGGTTATGTCACTAACAAGTGTTGCCATGGAAGAGAATCGAAGCTGATTCGATTCTAGCAACACTAAGAAAGGCCATCATCGGAGCTTAGAAGAGGTCTTATGCGCCACCTTAACTCCTGGTCTTTCTCACATGTTGTCATGTACGACACATACGCTAGCCATTTTTAAAAAAATTAGTTCCTCATCAGATTTATTTTATTTGGTCCCTAATTTTTTATAACTCTTTAATTTTTTTATTTGGTCGTTGATTCAACCATTTTATAAAATTTAGCCCTTATCATATTTCTTTTCCTTGATTTTATCCCTAATTCTTTTATAAAGCTTTGGTTTGGTCCCAAATTTCATCTCACCCATGCCCAATAAAGATCTAATTGGGAGGAAAAGAACATAAGGTAAATGAAAGAGACAGATGGTTGAACCAATTAGTTGAATTTTTTTTAGCCAAATTGAGTTTTGAACAAGGCAACCAAGTCGTGTTTAGGCCCTGAGCCAAGTCCAACATGATTGGATTTGAAACTCATGTCATCCAATGGACTGTAACATAAGGTAATGTTAGATCGATAAAAAAAGAGGACCTATTCTTTGTTTTGATTCAATTTTATTATTTTTGTTGATGAAAACTAAAATTGACATTTAATTAAAAAAAAGATTCTAAATAGCATGCCACATCGTGAAAGTATGTTTTTCTTGTTTACATCAATCACTTAGCATCTTGATCCAGTGTTTGATCATCATTAACGACTCTTTTAATATTTTTTGCGTGTATGATGATCGATTAGTTTTATTGAACACATTGATCGAACTTTCAATACGCACTTCAATTTTTTTATCGTCAACTCGAAATTTAACATCTCTAACATGTACTTTCTTATGCTTGAATTGACTTTTTTTATCCAGCCTTCAGCATAGCGTGGGGCCAGTACTAGTTATTTAACTAATTTGTATGATTTTTTTATATTTCCTAATAGATTGTTTTGAATAAAGGAATTCCTCTTTGACATATAACAATCTACTAGATCATTGGTTTGCGTTGCGCTATGGGTCAGATTAAATTTTTTAACATAAAAAATGTTCATGCTTTGCTAATGTTTTTGCTAATAAAAAAAAAGTTAATCATGAACTCAAAATATGATGCATGTTGTATGATATCTTTTGTAAATATTGATATGGTGATATATTAGATTAACCTAGATTAACTCATCAAATCTGTCATTCGGGTCATAAGATCATGATAACCTTATAGAAAACAAATAAAAATAAATCATAAAGGTCAATTTCTAATTCACTCAATGTTGAATGATGAAATTAAAAAGAATAAACAAAAAATGAACAAAAAAACTACTCAGGTCAACTTGGCAAATCAACAACCCGAGTCATGAGATTGAAATAACCTCGTAGCATGCAAATTAAAAACAAATACTATGAAGCTCAATCTCCAACCAATCTAAATTTGAAGGATGAAATCAAAAAAAAAATCAATTAAAAAAAAGATAAACAAAACAGCACAAGTCACCCTAGGCTAACATGTAAACTTGTGATCTGGGTCATGAGATAACCTCATAAAATGCAAATAAAAAAAATTACAAAGTCCCATTTCCAACAAATTCAGTGTTGGAGGTTAAAATCAAGAAAAAAAAACTATATCTATGAGACCGGGATAACTCCATATATAGTAAATTGAAAAACAAATACGAATTTTAATTCTCAAACAACCTAACATTGAAGATATTGAATGATTAAATTAAAAAAATAAAAAAGATTAAGTTATTGAAGGATGAAATTGTAAAAAAATTAATCTAAAAAGAACAAAAAATGAATAGAGTTAACACGAGACAACTTGTCAAACTCGCGACTTGAGTCATGAGATCAGAATAACCCTATAAAAAATAAAATAAATAAAATTATGAAGCCTAATTTCAACTAACCCGATGTTGAAGGAAGAAATAAAAAATTCAAGTAGAAAAAAGCAGTAAAAAAAATCCGAGTGAATCTGGGTTAACTTGTTAAACCTGCAATCTATATCATGAAATCGAGATAAATTCATAAAAAAAAAATTAAGAAGCCCACTTCTAACAGATCTAAAGTTGAAAGTTAAAAAAAAAAACTAAATCCATGAAATCAGTATATAACCCAACAAAAATAAAAAAAAATTATAAATCACAATTCCCAAAATAACTTAATATTAAATGATGAAATTGAAAAAAACCTAAATAAAAAAAGTCTAGGTTGTTGAAGGGTGAATTAACAAAAAAAAAAAATTCTAGTTAATAGTGTTTTATAAGTGTGACTATAGTGATTTAACCACATCTTTTCATGTATATTTGATATTCTAGTAGTTTTTTGCGGTTACGATTTGAAAATGTATGTTTAAGAAAAGCTAGAAATTATAGCTTTTCAACATCCAAGATTTTAACAGAGAATTTTCAAGAAAACACATGCAAACTATGGAGTATGTTGATTACCAAACACTTTCAAAAATATGGTTGAGACAAAACATAGTTTCAAACTTTTAGCCACAACTCACCATACTACGAAATAGATACTTAGTATTTTGTTAATTGAATCTCTCCTATATCAGACAATATTTAATATTTTACAAATATATCAAAGATTTCGATCACTAAGGATGTTTCTTTCAAGGCTCTAATATTTTTTTCATAAGGGCGACTAGCTTTGTCACTTGCTTAATAGTTTTTCCATCACATCTGATGATCGAAAAATTAGAGTTAAATTGGTGGATTTACAAAATTATTTTTCAACTTTTTTTTCATTAGAAAACACCTCAAAAACCTTATTGAGACCTCAATAAATCCATTTTTAATCTCAAAACACTCTTTATTCACTCCAAAAAATGAAGATTAAACAAATAAAAAATCTTAACTGACATCGATCTACTTTATTTGGCATGTTCACAGGAAAACATTGTCTTCATTGAACTCCTTTTAAGAAGACAAACCTATTGACTCAAAAATCAACCTTTTTAGTAGCCAAAATATTACAGTTCGAGCACTTTCTCTCCCCTCTAACATTTTTCAATGACTTTCTTTCTCTTCTCCTAACCAAAATATGACCATTACAACACTTTGTCTCTTCTTTATGTTTTTCAATGACTTTCTCTTTCTCTTCTCTTAATATCTAATGATTAAAATGTAAATAAAATAAAGTTTGATATCAAAATATGAATTGTTAAAATAACAAGACTAAATGATAGAAAAATATAACTACAGGGATCAAACTTATCGTGTAATATCACTCAAAACTCAATACATGCGATGCGAGAACATGTAAATTGTTTGTTTTTTAAAAAAACATGCTAATGTAAATTAGAAGAGTAAAATTGTAAATAATAAAAGTTCAATGATAATTACTTATTGTCATCAATATTTATTTTAAATTTAAATTAAAAAAAATTAAATATACAAAAATTAAGTTGAGAAAAATCATGTTTGGTATTGCAATCAAAATATTATTTATTAAAAATTAATTTTTTTTGTTTAAAATTAATTTTTTTAAATTATTTTGGTATGTTGATGTTAAAAAAATAAAAAAAATATTATTTTAATATATTTAAATAAAATATTTTAAAAAATAACCATAAAATAAAATATAAAGAATTACGGGACAGCCCAAGTCATCCCAACAACGTTCCTTAGCTGACTGCACTTTCAATTAATTCCAAAGTTTGAAGAAAATCATCATCGCAGAGCTGCCTGATCATGGACAGTAGAAACGTCGTCGTTTGCGATAATGGCACAGGGGTATCCCTCCATCCCTCATTTGTTCTCGATCCAAATAATGGATCTCTGTTTTCACTCGCTTCTTGTTTGATTTTGTCAGTTCGTGTAATTTTCCCTGATCTGCATTTCATGTATGCTTAATCCACGAATTCTTTTTTTTATTGAAAAATGTGCCAGCCTTGTGAATGATCGCTTCGATTTATTTTTTAAGAATTGCATTTGGCTTGAAAATTTTGTAATTTGAAAGCGTAATTAGGAGAGAAGAACGAGTAAAACAGCACGATCAGTTGTTTTTATGGATAATAATTTTGTTTTCTTTAGTTAATGATTTTGTAATTTGTAATTGATTGATTTGTTAGCCTTCACATTTGTTTAAAAATTAAGAGTATGATGATTATGGATTTGTTGAGTTTGATAACTAGAGAGTTATTTTTGTTGCAGTATGTAAAGTGTGGATTTGCTGGAGAGAATTTTCCGACGTCTGTATTCCCGTGTGTGGTTGGAAGGCCGATGCTACGCTACGAGGAATCACTAATGGAACATCAATTGAAGGTAAAAAAACATCTCAACTATAATGTAATTATCATCATGTGTATTTGCATTACTTTTGTGTGTGCAAGTTAATGCTTTTGCTTTTATTTTTTAGTTTATTTTTCTTTTTCTGACTGAATTAGGATATCGTTGTTGGAGAGGCTTGTGCTGGCTTGAGGCATCAGTTAGATATATCTTATCCTGTTAACAATGGAATCGTTCAGAACTGGGATGATATGGGTCATGTGTGGGATCATGCCTTTTATAATCAACTTAAAGTATACATCCGGTGGCGCCTTCCTTTTGTTTTGCCCTCCAGAATTATGTTTTGAGTTTTTCTTTAACTCTATTTAGTGTAATTTTGACTGGATCATAACTAGCCGTGCCCTACGTTCTCTTTTGACAGATAGATCCAATGGAATGTAAGATTTTACTCACAGACCCACCTCTTAATCCCTCAAAAAATCGTGAAAAAATGGTTTGTGATCTAATTCTTTATGGTAATGTTCTGTAACATTGTTGTTATTTTCAGTCACTCCATAATGTGATGGTGATTTGGATTCACTTGATATGCAGGTCGAGACAATGTTTGAGAAATACAATTTTGCTGGTGTCTTCATTCAAATCCAAGCTGTTTTAACATTGTATGCCCAAGGTGCTTGTGGAGATGATTGAAGGTTTATGTTTTATTGATCGACATATTCTTTCTTAGTGATGTGAATCATGAGATGTAGAGTTTTGGAAAATTTACCTTTGAATGCCTTAAAAACTACTTATACTACTGTTTTTTTGTGGAATGCTCAATGTCATTGTTATTTCTATTGCTGCTGCTCAACACCCCCCCCCTCCCCCCTTTATTTGTTTATTTTCCCTTGTCTTTGGATATTTGCTTCAGCATCGTATTGTATGTGCAGGTTTACTGACTGGATTAGTTATTGATTCTGGTGATGGGGTTACTCATGTGGTAAACTACTTGAGATCCATTCATAGTTAGATTTCACAAATATTGCCACCCACTTTATCTGTTTTTTCTTGTGTTTTCATTTTCTTTCTTTCTTATTTTAGTTGCACTTGCAATGAACTAAAATCAAATCATCTGCCACATTTATATAGTGTATGATATTCATTTCCATTCTCATTCCAAGGAAATGTTCTTCCTCCAAAACTCAATACTAGTTCAGTCTGTTTTGCTATTTTCTTGTGATTGCGATGGAAATTATGAATTTTTGCCATTGTCTCATAAAAAGCAATGGAGCCATCACTGTTTATGATGCTGTTCTCAATGCTCTATGCAATTTGTGGTCACGACTAATTAATCTAGGGGTAAAAGCTATGGCTTGTCCATCTAACTGGCAGTATCCAAAAGCATGATATTTGGGCTTTTCTCTCTAGGTTCCTGTTGTTGATGGCTATTCATTCCCTCATCTAACTAAGCGAATGAACGTAGCTGGTCGACACATTACATCCTATCTTGTTGATTTACTTTCACGAAGAGGGTGAGGGCCAAAATTCTTGTTAAATAAATTGTCTGATGAATTTAATAGATTCTACCCTGTTCACTATGATACAATTAGATAACTGGAATGTCGTACCCTATTTCTGTAGGTATGCAATGAATAGGACTGCTGATTTTGAGACTGTGAGGGAAATCAAAGAAAAACTCTGCTATATTAGGTGAAGAAGCTACAATGTTATGCTTTAGATGGGTTATTGCATTGTGATTTAATACTAAATATATTATCTACAGTTATGACTACAAGAGGGAGTATCAATTGGGACTGGAGACCACCATACTGGTTAAAAGCTATACAGTAAGTTGAATCTTATGATTATTTTTGTTTCTTGGTAAGTGCTGCATCTACTATACTATCAGGAATAGCTTTGTCAAACAAGAGCATGCATGGTTTGCATAGGTTCTATTCATCTTTTAGCTGCCTTCTTATTGTTCGTGTGTTCATGCTTTATTTTGTTCTATGCTTTTCCCCTCATTTGATTGATTATATGTGTAACCACTTGCATCATATGTATTGGTAGCCCTGGGGCTCAAACTTTGGAGATCTAGTTAATAATTGAAAGCCTTAGCCAACTACTCTATCTGTATAGGTTTGTTCATAATGTTCGATTTGATATACCCTACGGGTTCTTTTCAATAAGGTGCTTCTGGGTTTTGGGCTGGTATTAACTTCCATATTATCTGAACAATCTAATGAAAAACTACTTACCTATTAAATAATAGCTTGCTATTGCTGTATTCATCAGCTGCCAGATGGAAGGATCATTAAAGTAGGCACTGAAAGGTTCCAGGCCCCTGAGGCTCTTTTTACACCGGTAAGTCTATAGCTCCGCCTCTCTCTTCCTTTTCAAGTCATCTTATTTAAATTTTCATATTACAATATTGTGCAGTTACAAGGTCCATCTGAATATTAAGTGGTTAATTTCATTAACTTGTTTTCATCAAACTTATCTATAGGTCCTGTTAAATGGTGTGAACAAGTCAATTTTTTTATATATGTATTTTATCCAAGGGACAATCATTTTGGGCTTGTAGTAAGATGCAGAGTTACAGCTCACATTGTTTATTGTCAACTCATTACATGTTAATCTAGTTTACTGCTAGCATTTAACAAAAGAGTAGTTGATCATGTTGCCATAATAATAGCACTGGCTTTTGAGTTTTTATTTATTTATTTATAATCATCACGACAGACAATAAGAGGTCATGCAATTAGAACAAGATGTTGATAGGTTTAAGATCTGGAAAGTTATAGGTGGTTCCTTTTTGTAGGAACTCATAGATGTTGAAGGTGATGGGATGGCTGACATGGTTTTTCGCTGCATTCAAGAAATGGATATCGACAACCGTATGATGGTACTAGCATTTTTTCCATATTGTACTCCTGATATATATCTTAATGCAGTAAACGGTTTTGATTATCCTGTTAAACTGTTGGGTGGGGATATTAAAACTATAACCTATTTAACATGAGAACTTAACTTTACAAAACTTTTCTTTCTCAGTTCATGATTTCTCATATTAAGTGATGGATTTCTCAGATTAGAAGATGTTTCATCTTTTTTCCTATTTCATTTGCTTCTAAAAAGTCTTTCCAGTATGTTGTCTTCTTTATTTTAGTTGTGCACGTGCCAAATCATCTCCTGTACTTGCTGCAGCATTTTGTGACGGTGTTTTTAGAATCCCTTTGCCTCACAATGCAATAAATTCATACAACAATCTAGTGGATGTGGCTAGCAATAGGGTTGGGGTCTATATTCTTTCTGTAGTCCAGAAGATTGGTTATTAAGTAATCTGAAGACTGTAGCACTAAGGGAAGGTCCATATATTGGTCCCCAGTCTTGCCATCTTTTCTTCTTATTCTGGGTTGCATGTAGAATTCCTCAAAGGGCTGAACTCGAGTTGAGTTCATGTTAATTTCCCCTCTCTTTCTCTGTGCAGCTCTACCAGCATATAGTCTTAAGTGGAGGGAGCACCATGTATCCTGGATTGCCTAGCCGGTAATATCTTTAATTCCTTCACACAGCTTGCTTTCTTCTTGCATAAAATACTCACTCATTCCAGATATGTTTTATGTTGCTTTTAGCATGCATTTTTAGGTTCATGTTTACAAATTTCTGTCAACACTGATAAAAATTTTCAAGTGCCTGATGTCATGCATGATGGAAATAGCATAAAATGTGAAATGATGTCCTATGGTGGCTGCCAATAGGATTATTCCTAATACTGTGATATTCTTAGTGTGAAGTCAATCCTCTTTTTTCTGGTTCCCTGCATTATCACACAATGTTCAAGGATTTTTAAAAATTTGTTTTAGAGATTTTCATGATCTATTTCAATAGTGGACCCAGTGGCTTCTATCATTTTCTGTTGGCACAAATGGATGTGCTTCTTGCAAGTGTGGAATCTGGAAACCACCGGACGATTTATTTACATGTTTATTATTTATTTATGGTTCAGGCTGGAGAAAGAAATACTGGATCGCTATCTAGATGCAGTTCTCAAGGGAAACAAGGACGGGTTAAAGGTAAGGTCCAAGTCTTTTATAATATGATGTACAAAAGGGAAACAATTACCAAACACTTAATTTTTCATTTGAATAATTTATGAAAGTGTCTGTGATGGCTTTGGCACTTGATGTAGAAGTAACATATTGGGGTTGGCATTATAACTTGTGAACAGAAACTTCGATTGAGGATTGAAGATCCACCACGAAGAAAGCATATGGTCTACCTTGGTGGTGCAGTTCTTGCAGGAATTATGAAGGTACATGCTTCTATCTCTCTCCTTCTCTCAACCTTAAAAGATCGTGACTATTTTCCCACAGCAGTTTAAACTTCTTCTGGTGGTTTAGTTGTGAAATAAAATCTGTATCCTGTGGATAATTTGATGCAGGATGCACCTGAGTTCTGGATTAGCAGAGATGATTATCTAGAAGAAGGGATGGCTTGTTTGAGTAAGTGTGGTCAGGCATAAAGTATATCTACACCGGGCTACGTATAAAGCTAGCCAATATATCATGGTTAATTCTCCGACCGCCTTCTGTATCCCTGGGGTTTTGCTGTAGTCCATGAAGCAGTTCAACCTTGCAGTTAACTATGTGAGCTACAGCTTTGAAGTATTGTATACTTCCAGGAAAAAAAAAAAGAATTTTAAAGAACTGAAATTGCGTTGTATTTTCTTGAAAATCTTGTTGTATTTCGTTTAAGGTGTGTTGCTCCAGGCTGATTGCATTCACAGATGCTAGTGATTGGTCTGTACTTGTGTGTGATAGAATATAAATACGATGCCTTGAAAGAAACGCACATTGTTCTGCAGCTTTGTTTTGTTTTCAAGGCATCGTATCATTTCGTCTAAGTAATGATTGCTGTGTTTCTACTTCAAGCATATCAGTTACCATGTGTGTGCGCATAGCCTCATCCTCCGGTAGGAAATACAAATTACTGAGGGTATTGGAAATGATTGTTGCTGAACGGAGTCATGATTTGGATGAACCAACCACCTCAAGAATGACCCACAATGAGCCCTAGCCATTTATTCTTAAGTTAATCATGTCCAGTGTTTTTTAACCATTGAGTTCTGATTAGTCGGGTTTTTTTACTAATATAATTAATAATTAATGGGATTCTTCTATTATATATTATATTCACATTTGACAACTTTATATTCGAGTCCTTTAATATGACATATTCTTAAGCTGATGATGACGTGTCACTTTGAGTTTATGTTAATTTTTTATTAATCCATGCTGAATTTGTTATTGTTTTTTTTATAATACTTAATCTTTGGCTAAATATTTATTTATTTACCATAGAAAAGTGCTTTTTATCTTCAATCCTGACTTGCACGCAAATTAACATGTTAATTTAAATATTTATAAAAAATAATATTTTGAATATTTATTACGAATTAAATTATGTTTTTTTTAGACCCCTCAACTTACATCAAAATAATCATGATTTAAAAATTTTCTACCAGAAAAAACATTAAAATACCTAAATACTTTCTTTATATTAATTTTTTTTAATCATGCTCACGACGTAATGCGTACTATAATTAAGTAATGTCTATTCAAAGCTAGTGGCGTGGGATTGAAGAGAGAGTATTCCAAGGAACAATTACCTCAACAAAAAAAAGAAAAAACAGAAGCTACGCCACCTCGCTGGTGTTTAGAAATCACACCTCACCTAATCACCAAACATCCAACCTAGCGCATCTACTCCAAGCCTAGTGGGGAGTGCTTTTTACTTTTTAGTTTTCTAATACTCAGATGACTAATTTCAATAAAATAGATTTTAAGTTCTAGAAGAAACCCTAAACCCTTTAAAGTGTAGACTAAAATCATTTGCACTGGAAATCAACAAAGACGAAGAAACCCTTTTATGATTAATCGATATCTATCTCAGGTACAGAAAATATTCTTATTTTATTTTATTACTATTAACATGGATATTCAGAATAATATCTCGATTAATTTTACGAGTTTTAAAATAAACAAATATATAAATTACTAGTAATCTGATAAAACTCGAACTCATGATTATTATAAAATAAACATAAAACCTAATCAATTAAAGCTGCCCCATTAAACATTTCCGGTTCTTAATCGCGTGTTAAGAATTGTGCAGTCTCATCCTTGGATTTGCCATGATCCTCTTACTCGATGTCAGGTTTAGAGCTCGTAGTGTAAGGAAAAGAGCCGCCTCAGAATGCCGCAACGGCTGTCCACCGCCAAGAATGTCGGGGTTTATATGGCTTTTGAATGGCTGATTTGATGGTGCATCATAAATAAACAATTATTACTAACGAATTATGTGTTTGTAACTTCAACTACACCATTAACTATGACAGTAATAATTAGCTCACGAGACTATAATAAATCAATCTAATATAATCCACGCGAGCGAGAAAATCTTCTTTCAAGAATTAAAATGGATTAAGTACAAAATTACAGGAAATAAATTGTATAATATCAAAACACATGGCGATTTTAACAACTGAAATATGCTCAGACACGATATAGAAAACCAACTCAAGCATGGTATAAATTACACCAAATTCCACTACTACGAAAAATAGAACATATCTAGCTATTTGACCCTCAGCCATCAGTCAAATATTTTTTTCAAACAAAAAAAATTAAGT
>Ga0325414_1002608_pt1 | contig 18353 bp, 8 predicted proteins | sample PopdelMetagenome_8_FD_206183 | JGI IMG/M metagenome (GOLD analysis project Ga0325414, IMG submission 206183) | Populus deltoides microbial communities from Bellville, Georgia, United States - Leaf-PdKOR-R3 | ecosystem: Host-associated > Plants > Phyllosphere > Phylloplane/Leaf | place: USA... | reverse complement strand
TGCCAATTGTTTTTATGTTTTTAAGAGTATTTTGGTTATTTTACTATATAATTAAAAAATAAAAAAATTTATTTGTTTTTGGTTAATTTAGTAATGACTAATATATATTATAAAAATATTTTAATACCCTTAATAATTAGTGTAAATTTTTTTAATATAAAGAGCAAAACCGCAAAAATACTATTATAAAGATCACTGTTTTCACTCTGTGAAAATCCTTTTCCAATTAGCTTATATTAATATTATTCTTGATTTGCCTCAAACTGGTTAATCGCTGTGAAAGTGAAACAACCACCCAAAAAAGAAAAAAACCCTTCACCAGCAGGAATCAATTTGGAAACGATCCCCAATTATTTTGTCTTGGCACTATCGCGCTGCTTGTGGACAAGAGCTGTGGCTGCTTTGAAATATTTTTGGTTTTGATTTTCTCAAATAAGTTCGGCACATCATATAGTGAATCTGGAGGTATGAAAGGGGGGTGGTCCAGCCTCGCCAAAAAGACAATAAAATCAAAAACCCATTATCTCTTGATAATCAAGATAATGTCTAAGATGGATGTACCTGGAAACAGGAAGCGCATTCGGCCTTAATTGCTCACCTACCTAATGACTTAGTTGTCAAAAGACTTGACTAAATTGGATGGTCATGGGCTGACTCTCTGTTTATTGGTTGAATTTCTTTACCAGTTCGTTCCGACTCTGTGCATATATTAATTTGTTTTTCTTTTTTTTTTTACACTCGGAAGGAAGGTGGATTGGGAAAAGCAGCATCCAAAAGGACCCAAGCACTGTAGGATTCTTTTAAATTTAAATACCCTTTTTTTTCTTTACCCGTTTAAATTTACTGGTTTAAATTTCATAAATTTTAAGGTAATTAGAGGTTTATATGTTTGTTAATTTCAGGACTGGTAAGATTAATTGAAAAGCACATAAACTGATTTGAACACCCATATTAATAAAAAAATCATAACAAAAAATTAATAATATCCAATATAAAATACAGATGGCCGAGTCGGCTAGCAAACAACGAGAGACCAGTCCTGGTGTCTGTTAGTGGCCTGAAGGGTTGAACCGTTGATGCCATTCTAATGATTCTCGACCAATGGCTTCCAGAATCAAATAAATGAGAATTAACCTCGTCCGTTGGACAAGTCTATACATAAAAGGGAAAAGGCTGTCCATATAAATCTTGCAAACTGATGTGACAAGGGGTGTGTGGTGTCATATTTTGTTAAATAAATGTCTTGTGAAATCATTATGTTTAATGTTGTTTCGATTAGTAATACTTAGTGTTTGTTTCATGTTAGGCACGTGATTGCTTTGAATTTTTTTACACACACACACACACTAATTAATCTAATCTATTTAGCTGGTTAGCTATTAGAAGATAAAATTCTCCCAACAATGATGTATTTAAGAATAATAAACATAGTAGAATCACTTGAACCAATCATAATTGATTGCTATGAATTATTATTTTTTATTTTCCTTGTTTTTTTTTTCATTTTTCAATAAATAAAACTCAGAATGCATAAGCTGTTTAAAAATTAATAGAGAGGAAGGTTAAGTCAATAAATTAGTTGCACCCAAAGGTTTTATAAATAGATTATAAAAGCCAAATAATATTCTTTAATTCTTGGATAGCTAAAATTAATTGCATTAAATACCCGATAAATTGTATAAAGAGTTCATGCAGAATGTTAATTGGAAAAATTAAATTAAATAATATTCATTTTTAGATTTTCAAAATACTCAAAACAAATGAAAATTAAGATATCATATTTTTCAATTTAATTGAAAAAAGATGTATGATGTGTCAAATTGACAAAAGTAGTGGCTTTCCACGTTCAATGAGTGCAGAAGAAATGGTGCCACTGAGCTTTATGGATTATGAATGGTACGATTAACAAAATAAAGTTTCGCGTTTTAAATGTGTTCTGTTGCCACTGAGCTTTTCTTTCTGCTATTATTGACAGATTTTTAATGCTGTCCGATGTTTGATCCAAATAGTTGCCCCACTGTTTTTTATTGTAGTTGAAATTAATGGTTGGAGAAAGAAAAAAACATGACAGAAGCGTCTCCCATATATCTGATAGCAACCATTGCCCTTCAAAAGAAGAGGCCGATTGGATTGAGCAGAGCTACAAGGTGAAAATCGGGCCATATGGTGTAGGTGTAGCAGACGTATCCAACCGCACGGCTGATATTGTTGAATCTCAACTTAAACGTAAATACTAAGAATGGTTATTGGGAGGTGATGGAATAGAGGTTCAGCTTGATTGGAACTAGAAGCTCCGCATCCCCTCTAGAAATGCAGTTATTTCTCTTGTTGATGCAGCATGGAAGAGTCGTCACTATTAGGTTACAGATTGAATGTGGTTATCTTTGGATGATGTTTGTGCTCGTTGCCATTGTGAATCTGAAACTCTAGTTCATTTGCTTCAGGATTGTCCAAAAGCTGCTTTACCATGGCAACACCTTTTTGGCATATCCTCAATTCATTATCTCTTCTATTGCTCTATTCAGCAATGGATCGATACTAATGATAAAGGATCCAGCTTCCAAAACTATAATCTGGTGTCACTGACCACCTTTGTTGTGATCCAATGGCAGATTTGGTTATAGACATGAAGAGATTTCTCATGAACGCACTGGCAGTGGCACTTTGCTCTAGCAAGGGATCATTGTACGTAGAAATTGGTTATGGGGTTTTTCGGCTCATATTGAGAAAGCTACTAATATGCAAGCTGAAGTGATGGCCATTCGTCCAGGGTTAAAAGCTACTTGGCTGAATAATATCAGACAGGTTATTGTAGAATCAGATTCGGTTTAGGCTTTGAGATTGGTTTCTCAAGCAATTGCTTCTTCACATCATCCTCTTGGGTCAATAGTTAATATTTATTAAAGCTCTTTGTGCCAGAAATTGGCCTTTTTCCTTCAATCATACCTTGCGCGAGGAAAAGTCTTGCGCACATTTTATGACCAAGATTGACTCTGCTCAAGGAAATCATTTTGTTAGCTGGGATTCTCCTTCTCCGGGTTTTCAGTCTCTGTTGGCTGCTGATCACGTTGGTGCCTCCTTTGTGAGGTTTGCAGAAATTGATTCTTTGCTTGTAAAAAAAATTAAAAATGACAGACAAATGTTCATATTGAGCTCTTTTACTATTTTTAATTATTTTTTATCAAAACATATGACAAAATCCAATTGAAAATTAAAATACTATATTTTTTCATTTAATCGAAAACAATTTATTACATGTCAGATAAATCACACTTGTAGTTCCTTTGAGCTTCAGATTGTAGGAGAGGATATACCCTAATTGAATTTAAACCTTATATAAATTAACTAAAGAGGGACGTTAATCTTTACCTCATATGCTTTTCAAATTCACTTGAACTTGTATTTTGAGTGGGTTAATCCACTAATGAATGCTGTAAATTTAATAATCAAAACTTTTTTCTCTTTTTGAATAACTATAAATTTTTCAAAAAAGTGAACCAGGAAGTTTTTTTTTTATTCCAGGCATACATTGACAAGTCACAAAATGATCCAATCCTAGTTCGATGCCTTTTGTCTTTACTGTATATATATTTTTTAAAATAAATATACCTAATTAGTCACGCTCGTCCTTCGAGAATAATTTTCAGGTGGATCCTACCATCATCGCCAGGAAAGTTCCTCGAAGGATTTCTTCCCTTCTCGTCGAACCCGTGATACTTCAGAGCAGCACCCTTATCGTTGCTTGTCAGTTTGCGCTCCTTTTCTGTTGAGAAACAAAGTGGCAATAGTTGCATTATCATTACAACCGTGCCACGACTACATCCACCAAGATTAATGGAAAGTAATGCTTATATACAGTATACACTTAATAGTCGTCAGGTGGACTTTTATACAAACATTAAGTAAATATTTGTTTTGTTTTTTCAAATGTTTTTTTTGTTTAAAAATATATTAAAATAATTTTTAAATTTTTTTTTAACATCAGCAACATTAAAATAATAAAAAAAAACAAATTTTTTCCATTAAATTTTAGCAAAAAAACAGGTTAGTCGGTTGCGAAGCACACAATAACTTCTAAACTGTACCCATTATTACAAGGGTCAAGGTGAAGACAAAATCAGGAGAAGCATCTTCTAAATATCTTTTGAGCCCCGTATGGTTGACACTTGACACAGTATTCTTTTTTTTATACGCTTTTTCATCCACTATAGTTTTGGTTCTTTCGATAAAAAGAGAGAAAACCATCCAAGTCCCTTTCCTCCCTTTGTTTCGCAAGAGGAGAGAACACATTATTTGACTAAAGCATCCAATGGTAGATAATCTCAGATTATTATAACCAGGAAATAAAGGTGCCCATAAGCTCGTTCCAACAAAACTATAGATGTGGACACTCGGCGGTGAATATATACCGGCTGCCTTTGTAAAAGGGCTCCCTGCGTTGATAGAGCTTGGACAAACAGGAGGAGAAACCCGTGATTAATTCCTCGAAAGTCTCACTCTTCCTCGTATAATTAATTTCCAATTTCCACCAGTCACAGACACTCACAAATTGCAGTGAACCATGCAATGTTGGCCGACTTTTTATTTAATCTACTGGATGAAGAAATTTCGGACTTCAACTTCTGTAAGAGCTGGCACGTGGGGATGTAGTTCCAGCTTTGAACGTGTCTCTTTCTCTATTTTAACTCTTCACCATATGTGAATGCTCTCATAAGTCGAAGGCATCTTACACCAACTCTTAACTATGCTTAACGGAATAGTTTATAATTTTAGAGATTTATTTTACTTCAAAAAAACTGAATTATATATAAAAAAACTATAAAATATTTCTATGTGACCCAGCGCCAAGACCCGATAAATCACTTGCTGGACTGTAAACCGGTGAACCAGACCCCTCATCGGTCAGACAATTGGACTTGTAAATGTTGTTTGGCCGTCATCGAAGAGCCTATTAAAGAACTTCTTTTAAAGGTGCTTTCACCAGCCAACCGATCAATCTCCAAAGCCTATCATATTGATAAGAAATGAAAATCTCCCTTAGTAAAATACCTCCTGTGCTTCATAAAATAAAAGTTGCTCCAGTTAAATGAAGTGCGATTTTATTTCATCAGTACAGGAATCCTCGATGGTGACTTCGCATCAAGCATTTTTGTATAGAAGAATCCATCAAACGTTCGAACAGATTCTCTGTTTTCAACTATTATAATCCACAATTTAACACTATTAATATTGCCACTCGTGGAAAGCTTCCTCAGCAATTGAGATTATAATACATCATCTTTAGAAGAAACCACGATCCATATAAAAAAATAATATAAATTATATTTAAAAATTTTATTATTAAAATGATTATATGATATCAAACTATATATTAAATTAAAATGATCGCAAGTTAAAATAATTATAACCATTCACAACTCCACATTAAAATGAAAGGCCAGTGAGGTCATTTTTCAAATCAACATTTTAACAATCCCATTCAAAATCAAATAATTAAGTTACTCGATTTTTTATAAAAATAAAACCTCTTATATTGTCATTAAATTCATTCCTGACACCTTCTTATAACTCTGAAAGTATACTTGATTGAAATCCAATAATAACAATTCATTTGAAAGAAAAAACAACACTTACAAAACAATAATTTTCATGATATAGAGCCACACATTAAAAAAAATCAATTTTACCAATACAGTCTAGTCTTTTCCATTGACATGAAGTATGAACAGTTTTCCCATCAAAAACTACAGAGACAATCTACAATCGCACCTGGAAATTGGAATGAACTTGTGAACATTGATTTCCGTAGGATTATTCGATGCTTCCAAACATTAATCTCTTACTCGTGTGACAGTGGGACTTATGAGTAATATCATATTAGATCCCTCTTTTATATGAGTGGCAGAGCGACTAAAAATTCCGGCTTCTCTTATATACACCAGTGGCGGAGTGTCTAAAAATACCGGCTCCCTTCCGGGAAAACACAAATAAATTCCGTTCCCTTTATTGGTTTTAGAGGCCTGTGCGTTGTTGAATATGGATATGGGCTTCTACCCTTCGATTTAGGTTTTGTTTTGATCCATTGGGTTATTGCTTCCACAATATCAGGCTCAATAGTTCCTTTGTTTCATAGAATTGATATCGATAATTACGACGCCACCAGCTTTAGAGGTGTTCTGTTACCTTTTTCTTGGTAGGGGCCCATAGACTTTTTTATTATTATTATTATTATTATTTGTACCTTTGTCACCACCAGCTGAGATTTCTTAAGAATTCAAATCTAAAACAGTTGTTTAGAAACTCGTTGGAATTTTATCGTCCTTCATAGCAGTATAGTGGATGCACAGAGGACAATCAGAGAAATGCAGTGGACCTAGACAGCTTTCACGTAGAACTTTACTGGATCAAAAGAAGGAATCAGAGAAATGCAGTGGACCTAGACAGCTTTCACGTAGGACTTAATGATGAGCAGAGATAAATCAAAAGAAGGAATTAGAAGGTTTAGAAGCTCATAGAGGAGATGGGAAAGAAAGAGGGAGTGAGAGATATAAGATTAGAAACGCTGACAGGAATTCCATGGATTAGCTGTGTCACACTGGGATATTGTAGCGATAAATTAAAATTTCTTCAATGAAAAAAAAAAAGGAACAAGAAAGAAGAAGATGTCTAATATTTTTTTCTCAAAAAAGAAATATTTAATTCAAGAAGTCATAATCTAATATTATAATCATGGTAAATCCTAGCTGGTTAGTAGATATTTTACGATACAAGACGATACAAGACTAATTACGTGAAAAAAAAATATTATCACCTCTTAACTATCCTACCTGAGACAAACTGTATTACTGATTTTGTCTAAAATTATTAAGAGTTTGTTCTCCGTTTTTTTTGTTCTTTCTATCATGTTCCTGACTTTGACGTCACTGAACAATACTTATAAATATTTCCAACTCTAGCATTGCTAAATATTGCACAAACTCAAAAAAAATACGATATTTCTAACTCTGGCATCAGTAAATAAATTTACGAAACTTTGAATTTTTAATGAAGAAAAATCAATTTTTTTATGTCTTTTTCTTTTTGTTTACCCTTTTATTATTTATTTATTTTAGACAAGAATAAAAAAGCCATTGCATATTATATTTTCATTTAACAATAATGGTCTATAAATTAAGTATATAACAGAAAAAAACAAAGAGAAAAAAAAAAAAAAAACAAAGCGCGAGAAATCTATAAATAAATCAATAAAAATCCTCAAAATTTTCAAGAATTTTCTAGTGTAAAAAAAAATTTATTTGACTAGATATCAAAAAAAATAAATACTTGAGAAAAACATAAATCAAACACATCTATAGCCAAAAGTAGCTTGGGCTGGCTGGGTTTGAGGCCAGACTCGATCACTCTCTTTTTTTAATTGGGCTAGACCTAGCAACCCAGTCCAATTACTGGTCAAACCAATAACCCGACTGGCTTTTACCTGCAAGCTCTACAGTCAAAGGTAATTAAAATGCAAGGGAGGGAACAAAGAACTTACCTCGTCTGCAAGCACTGCTGGAGGCGAAGACCAAGAGTAACACCGGCTTTGGACAACTCTCTTCTGCTCCTGCTCCACTCTTTTGTTTTTTCCTGATCCTTCTCTCGTCCTCCTCTGGTTTCCTCCTTTGCTTTCTGGGTTTTTCTCTGTTTTTGGTTTTTTCCCCTTGTGTCCTTGTTCCCGCTGTTCTCTCGGTCTCTCCTCCTCCTGCGTGTTGTCTCTGTCCTTTTTTTCTCCCCTCCTGATGGCTGCTTCATGGCTTTTTATAGGGGACTCTGTGTGGTAGTATTTTAGCCCGCCTCTTCCTTCCTGGGAGGAGGATAAGGCTTCGCTGGGTGTCATTAAGTGGCAAGGACTCGGATTTCTGGAGTCCTGCCATTGCAGGTGTCTGGGAAGGTGGTGATGGCAATCGTGGAGATCGCATTGCACGTGTGGGTGGTCTGATCAGCGATTTTTCCTTATCTTTCTCGGAAGATAAAAAAGCTCGGCAATTGTTGATGTCAATGCTTCACTCACTTGTTTCATACTAGCCTGGACCTGAACATCTCAATGATCTGGGACCAGTGAGCGACTGGACCTGAACATACTAGCCTGCCTGATGCGTTGCTATTCCATTGATGACACGTGACCAGCAACCACAGCATCTATGCGTGTAAACCCTACTGTCGTGTTTGGATATTCTCCTCGTAAACCTGGTAAATAAATGGTGCAGTTTTATAACTAGAAAAAGTTTCAAAAATAAAAATAAAAATTGTGGAACAGATACTACTACGTGTGATTCCAGCACCGGATCTTAACTGTGATCTGCCATTGTGATGCACAAATACTATAGCTGGTGTCGGATTTGTGGGCCGATATATTCATCCTGCAATCTTGACAGCAACTCATTGTATTGGGTTGAATTTGAACGCAACCTTTAACTACAGATTGTATCAGAAACAGAGTATTGTTCGATTCTGGTGAAAGAAATGGACCAACTACAAAAGATGGGATTGATGTCCCTAGATCAATTCCATTTTCCTTTGATATTCTCCACGCCTCTTTCTCTGCTACGAAGCTCCAAAGGAACCAGGATTGAGGTCAAAGTAATTGTTGTTTTTTAAAATATTTTTTTGTTTAGAAAGGTATTAAAATAATATTTTTTTATTTTTAAAATTTTATTTTTAATACAGTTTATAAAATTATTTAAAAAAATTTAAAAATATATTTTAAAACAAAAACAAACACAACTTCAGTGATATCGGAATATATAGACTTGTATCCTTGGAACTTCTAAGCGAACACATGGATGCCAGTCATTGGCTATTAAGGATGACACGGACGAAATTGAATTTTTTTTAAGGAGGCTCAAGTCATAAAAGAGAGAAAAGGTACCAAAACAAAAGAAAAAAAAAATAAAGAGAAAAAGATGACTGTTGTGAATGAACAGAGCAATCCTTCTCAAGTTCTCACGGGCTTAAAACGGCCCGTTTTTGGTTCCACGTTGTATAAAAGGAGGCCCTGTTAGAGCTAAAGCTCCTCTATGCCAGGGAGCAGGGATTGGGTCAGGATTTTGTCCGACTCGATAAAGATACAGTAGCCGACAAGCCGACAAGCTTTTGTGCGGTGAGGTGAAGATTTTTTGGCACAGAATATCAATAAAGGATTCAATTTAAGGTTTCGTTTTGAGTCCGACAGTTGTTTTCCTTTTTCTTTTGTTTTTTACATTCCGTTGGTTGATTGGATATACTCATTAAAGTAATCTTCATGCATAAACATAATATTTAATATGGGACAGATGGTTAATCTATTATTATTGGGGGAAAATAATAATTTATCTGTTGAATTCGCAATACCATTTTTTTTTCTGTAACAATCAAGCATTTTATTTTATATCGAGGCTTAGGTGCTTAACCTATACTCAACTATGTGTGTCCTTAATTATGTGTGCGTGTATTTGTATTTATATTTTTTAAAATATGGTTTTGTTATCATAAATGAAAAATCTGAAACTAAAATGGAGGAATTAGAATGACATTTTAATATGGTGTATAAAATAGTAACAAAAAATCAAAATAAAACTTAGTATATTAATTCCTTGTTTTTAAAATAAAAAAAATAATGGTTGCAAAATAATTCACTAATAATGGTGATAGTAAAAATAATAAAGGTGATTCTATCGGTGCTGGAGAAGGATGGTGGGAACAATGATATTATAATGATAATAATAATTAAGATATTTTAAAATAATTAATGATAGTATCATAGAAAGAGGTGGTGGTGGTAGGAAAAAAAAAAGGGGGATAGTGGAAAAGTGACACAGATGAAAGAGTAGCGTTATAATAATAATAATAATAATAATATATTTTATATTTTTAAAAAAATGCTATCATCTCCCTACAATGATGATAATCAATGAAATATATCAACCTAAGTTTTATTCATGAAGTTTGTGAGACTAGTAAGTTTTGAAAAGTTTAAGATTGTATTTGGTATTGTGGTTGTGTTATGGTTGAGGTTTGAAAAAAAATATTTTATAAAAAGTACTTTTAGTTGAGTTTGGTTTAGAAAAATATATATTTGGTTAAAATTGTGATTGAAACTGAGGTTGAGTAAAAAGTAATTTAATGTGTTTGGTTAAAAAAATACTTTTTAAATTGAGGTTATAAAATAATTAAATATATATATATATATATATTGTTTTTAATTTAAATATTATAGATTTGACTATTGTTATTATATCATGAAATAAATAATAATTTATATAAATATTTTATATTATTCCATTAAACTATCCACAATTCCATCAAATATAAAATACATCCGACAATGACTACAGTTTTATTGGTTTTGTAAGCGCGTAATAACATTAGGTAAAATATTATCAGAAATAAAATTGGGATTGAGATCAAATTTTACAAATGTTATGTTATCAAGCGATCTCCTTTTAATTTATATAGTGTTATTGGATAATATAAAACACTGATATTTTTAATAAAATATAATTAAAAATAAAAAAAAAATTTCTGCATTGTTCAATATATTTTTATAGCATTGAAGCAGGTCTAGTCTTCACTATTCATATGAACGGTAGATATTCTCCACTATTTTCTTAAGTAAACAGTGAAGTAGAGTTCACTTTTCAAATGAGAAAACGCAGGCAGGAGAAGAACGCAGGAGAAGCAGGTAAAAATTACCTTTCATGAGCTGAGGTTCGACCTCAGTTATTAGGTGGGACCCGTGTGAAAAAAATATGCAGTTGCATTAACCAAACACTTAAATTCAGCTTTTGCTTCCTGCCGCAGCCGCAGCCGTCACTCTTTTATTTTAACCTTCAGGTGCGGAAAGCAAATGTAGGCTATTTAATGCAAACTAAACTCTAATAACAGAGCATTCTTAATTGTTTTAAGAACTAAGGTCCAAACTACATGCTTCTTGTGTTTCAAGATTCAACGCTGACGATTTCTCCTCTTAATCCAACCATTCAAGGGAGTGCAAAATGCCACTCAGAAAACGAAGAAACGTCTTCCCATCCCCAGTTACAGTACATTATTTATCCAATCTGAGGAAGTAATTATTTGTAGCACGGATTATTGGTTTTACAGGAATCCCTTCTCCTGGAAACTCTTGATGCAGTCATCAAACATTTCTTCCAGTGTTTTGAAAGGAGGGAACCCCAACGTGGCAATCTTGGTGGTGTCCATGCTATGCGGATTGCTGTCTCCTTTCTGGCTGCTACACCTACAAATACAACGCCACATTCAATTAGATCATAGGAAGGAAGATCAACAAATGTTAAGAAGAAATCTACGTGGGATTGTTGAAATGCTAGTAGGAATACTGCTAAAAAGAAGTAAATTAACTGCATCATGTTGACTACACAGTGTACTAGACAGCCTAGCATTCTGGTTGATGCTTATTGATTAACTCACTTGTTTTCATATGGATAGGATGGATATTTGGCCCTGAGCATCTCAATGATCTCTGACCAGTGAGCTACTGAGCCTGAACATACGAGCCTGCCTGATGCTTTCTTATCCTCCATTGCTAAAATGTGAGCAGCAACCACATCATCTATGTGCACAAATCCGATTGTCATGTTTGGATATTCTCCTCGCAGACCTAGGAAAAAAGTGGTGCAAGTTTTATTGGAAGAAAGAAGAAATACCGCAAAGAATAAATGTGGTATTTGAAGTGGCATCTAACCCTCCGTTGTCTTTTAACTTGGACTATATGTTAACAAAAAATTTCTAATGCTTTTGGGCCCCTATCTTTCTGCGGCTGGGATCTTTATACAAAGGAGAAGAATTATTATATACAGAAAAATATTGAAAAAGTCATTGTTTTGTAATTAGCATTTTGGATATGCATTTCATGAATGTGTAACCTGTGTTATTAGGTGCTTGCTTAAATAACAAATGAAATTCCAAAACATGCATGTAAAGGATCTTGCTGATCGTTATTTTGCTACGGAAGACAAACTAGCAGAATTTTCCAACCCTTTACAAAAAAAAACGAGCAATATCCTTTAAATATGTGTGTGTGTGTGTGTGTGACGTTTAACATTTTATTGCATGTACTAGAAAACAAAACCTTTAACAATGGCCAGTATCAAGAGCAAAGTGCTGGTTGGTTGTGGTGCAAGCAGCGGACCAACTACAAAGGAGGGATTAACCACCACAAGATCAATGCCATTTTCCTTCGCTGATCTCCAAGCCTCTTTCTCCCCTATAGTTTTTGCATATGCATACCAAAGCTACAAGCAAGAAAGAAATCACTAGAAAATCAGTTACTGTGAATTAAAAGGATGGATTTGATGGGGGAGGGATGAGAAATGAAAGATCGGTTGTTCCCTTTAATATTTCATGATTTTCAATAATTCCAATTTAGGTAGATTGATTTTTCTTCCTCCCTCAAATATTTATCTATTCTCCTATTGTTCATCTGATTCATACATCATGACAAACAGACCCTTAAATTGGTGAGTTGCAATGTTTATTGATGATACAAAGTAGAAAATGTTATTACATCGTAGCGTTTGCAATATTCGGGATCGCTCCAATGCGATTCGTTGAGAGGAGAAACTTGTTGGACGTCGTCACGGTATCTTATTGAAGAGCAGGAAGAGGTGAGGACAACTCGTTTCACGGTATTAGCCTTCGAACAGGAGTTCAGCACATTCAAGGTGCCATTGATACATGGATCTATCAACATTGCCTGCAAAATATTTAGCAGTAAATAAAACAAAAACAGTCAACATCACCATGGTACAACGAAATATACACCAAGATACCTTGAGTACAAAATATTTATCAATATTTCACTTTTATCCCATGCATGATTCATCATTTCTTTGTGTTATCCTTCTAGCAGTCACAAAAATTTCAAAATCATTAAACCTGCCTTTGCTAATTCGGTTCAACCCGCTTTTTTTTAATGTGAAGAAGCATTAAACTAATATTATCAGGATTTGAGAGGATAAATGAGAAGAAGATGAGAAAAGGCACAAGAAAGAGATGAAAAAAGTGAACTTTCCTAACTATTTGAACATTTGGGGTATTATAGAAACTCTTAGGAATCTATAGGGGTAATTTTACGCAAAGTTTAAACTATAACATTGGTGAATCTGAGTGAATCAACTAGGATAGAAATGAGGTTTACTCTTCATTGCGCATTTCTGGAACGATGCAGTGGCCGCGGCTGCCACTGGTAGCGTCATTTTTATGATCAGATATGCCACGTACGGTCAACAAGGAGTCTTTTTCAGACATTTGTGCCCGCGTCAAACAAGTATGGACACCCAATTTCAATTTTTAAGTCGGTTTGGTACTAAATTTTAGCACTTGATGAATATCTCTGTTGGGTTGTGACATTTACTGTCTCCGATAGCTCTATGATTTTATTTGTTTATTAACGTAAGTGTTATTATAAATTCTGAAATTAATAATTTTCTAAGTTTTCAATACCCTGATCATAATCATTGAAAAACAAATTTAAAATCTAATTAATTAAACCTTCAAGTAAAGGTAAAGGTTGATAGCTCCCTGATTTGGAGCAACGAAAAGGAAACAGACACAGCTACTAATAGGGTGGAATATAGAGATTTACCTGGATATTATCGTCGTGAGGAACAAGCACCGGTGATGCGGTATGAAACACCCCATCAACACCTTGTATAGCCTCATCAAAGCTGCCTTCTTCCAACAAATCAGCTTTGAAAATCTTCAGTCTCTCCTTGGCTCCATCAAACTCCCGAAGTAAACCAACCTTTCCAACATCGCCTGTAAAAAAAAAAAAAAAGTTTGGTATTTATCAATATATATATATATATATATATATATAGAGTTGATGGCAAGGCATAGCATACTTGATAAAAAAAAATAAAGAAAATCTAGAATAGATTGTTTCAACCGCGTCAACAGATAAAAATCACTCCAAGTACAATGAGTACCTGGGTCTCGTACCGTGGTCCGTACACGATGGCCTTTCTCAAGCAAGGATTTGACCAAATAGGCCGCTATGAACCCTGTTCCACCTGTTACACAATATTCCGGCATCTCCTCTTCCCGTTTGCTCCCTCTTCTATAGCGTGCTGCTAACAGGGCGGACTATATAGGGTGCTCGCTCGCTCGCCTGTTAGCTACTTTTAACCTTTTTGTTCTTTTTAGGTAACACTTGGGTGGAGAAGCATGTGGGTAGATGATTCATTCATTACCTCAACTGTCTCTTTATTTATAAAAAAATGTTTTATCAACCCACTAATTGGCAAGTTGGTGGATTAGAAATTTAGACATGTTCTCCACTGAGCCAGGCAGGGTCAATATGGGCCTATTGTTTTGGTCTGGCCCAGTATAGCTAATTGGGCTTACATCCTGGTCTGACGTTCTTCTGGATAATTTGCGGGTTTTCTATAAATTATAATATTAGGTGAATACAAAATTTTTTTTCTCCTTAAAGAACAAAACATCATAAACCCTATTCATACTCCTTTTAAAAAAAAAAAAAATTCACCTGAAATCGAGTGCGACATTCATCACAAGTCAATTTGAATCTATTAAAAACAACATTGCTTTGGGTTTTTTTTTTTTTAAGATAACACAATGTTGTTTGGATAAAAATATCTTTTTTAAAAAATAAAAACAATAAAATATCATTTTAATCAATAATAAAAAAATTAAATTAATCTAACAGGGTTTAACCGGTCAATTCTTAACCAAGTTTAAAACAAATCCAGCCCAAGTCATGCTACTTATCAACCTGTCATGCTAGGTTTGCTAAGTCTGCATTCATTACAAAGCATGCTCGTAGTGTATATGTAACAGGACTTGGATATATTAAAATTTTTTGATTAAAAATTATAAATTGAAATAAGTTGCATTTACAAATAAATAACATCCTTCGCGGAAAGAAAATGAAAACATCAATTGAATTTTTTTTTTTAAAATGAAATCTCATTTGTAAATTTTAAGCAATAATAAATTTTAAGCAATAATATATTTTGAAGCCTTTTTTACAATAAATTGTAAATCATGTATCGTAAAGAAGAGTAACTGGAAAAAAAAATCCCAATAAACACAGAAATAGAAGGAAAAGGGAAAAGGGAATTGAAAATGAAAAGAAAAAAAAATTAAAACGGGAAAAAAAGAAAGAAGAAAGGCGATGTTGATCGAAGAGTGGAGAGAAACGGGAATCAAATGATACAGTGTACTAGCAAAACTATGAATGAACGTGTGTACGTACACAACACAACACGTGTGATTTCACATTCAATAGACCCATAGTTGACACGCGACTAATAACAATTAGAGATGGAGCTTGATCGTGGCTGCGGTAGCTGGGAGCTGGTTGCTCCAACCCTCAAAATTAAATTCGTTTTATTAATTTATAGTAGTGAAGTGGACCGATGGCGTTGTAAATGTCAAATCCTACCTTGTCGGAGTTCAATCTAGGAAGAGAGTAGCAAGTTTTCGACACATAGATGCTGTTCTTAAGTCACATGTCTCAAACCGAATGGAGTGCCAAAAATCCTGGCAACACGTTGTTCCCAACTCAAAACGTTATCAGTCATCTTGGGATATATTACCTGAATGCAAGCTTGAAGCCACCTCTGATGGATCATCCTACTCTCAGTTGTTGTCGGAATTGGGTTTTATATTTCGTGTTGGGTCTATGTTCCTGATCATATGATTCATGTCTCAAAGTTTAAGTTGCAGAAATGGATACAAAGTTATGATGGATCGTGAAGTTAACCTGAACATCTAAAACACAAATAAATCCATTATAATTTTGGACTCCTGGAAGTCTTACGGCCCAACGTGTCCACCATCAAATTACAATCTAATGACCCAACAAGTCCACAGATTTTACCAGTAAATTGGATCTATTATATCCATAGAAACCGGAGAGTTTGCAGAGAGTTTGAACGAGAACCTGCAGGTGCTGGGCGAAGCTTCTCTCTTCCGCTTCCTTTCTGCTCTTTAACCCTTCTTTTTCTTGTTCTTCTTGTTTTTGTTTTCTCACGTTCTGTCTCTCTCTCGTCCCCTCTGTGTTTTTTTTTTTCGTTCGTCCTCTCTCTGTTTTCTTGTTTTCTTTTTGCTTTTTCGTTCTCTCTGTTCTTTTCTGGCTTTAGTTCCTCTGTTTCTTTCGTTTTTTTTGCTTCTTTTCTTTCGTTTTTTTTTCCTGTGTTAGTTCCTGTCTTCTGTTTTTTTTTTTAATTATTATTCCTCTGTTCGTTCATTCTGTCTTCTGGTTCTCTGTGTGTGTCTCCTCTGTTTTTCTGTTTTTCGTTCCCCCTGTTTTTTCGTTCCTCTCACTCGCGTGGCCTTTCCCTGGCTTTTTATAAAGCCAGAGAATGCCATGCGATCGCCAGGCTAATGAACGGGCTCGCAGGACCGCTACAATGGTAATGGAGATGCATCGTGGGGCGCGGCGCGGCTTTTCTTCTTCCTGGTCTGGTCCGCTGAAGAAGACGAATAGTGTCCTTTGAAACGGCGCCGTTTTCCTGAGTAAAATGGCTATTTGCAATTGTGCCCCTGGATCAAATACAATTGGACCGCTGCATGTCAGATCCATGTACAAAATGGTCCTTGGATTTTAAGTTCTTGCAATTGAGACCCAACTGTCCCAAACTATAGTATTTCTTTAATTAAGCCCCTGATTTCATTAATTAAAGTAATTTCAGGTTCAATTAAGTTCCAAAACTTATTAATGATTTCAATGTTTTACCAAATTAACTTTCAAATTTAATTTTTTTCAATTAAAATCTTAAAAACTAATTTTTCTTGCAATCAAACCCTTTAAAAACTCAATTAATCCTTCAACAAAATCTAATTAAATTCTTAAACATCTGATTTTGGACTTTTCTTCTTCAAATTAATTTTTTTTTAATAGGGCATTTATCAGTAAAAATATATCTTCAAATTTTTTTATTATTATTTTTGAACTTTCTTAACCAATCTTTGATTATTTTTAGGCGCACCGACATCCTTTTCTCACCACTATTATTTTTTTGGTTTTTTTAATATATATTTTTTGACTTTTGGTATTTTTTGTTTTTTTTTTAGATTCAATAATTATTTAATATACAGTCACATTTCTAATTATGTAACTCAAAACCTATCAAATCTCTCATTTAATAAAAATAAACAAATAAATGAATGCATATTATATAATATAAGGTGGGTGTGTGTGTTTGTTTATTTTAAAATTGATATTACATAATGATTCTACACATTTTTCACCGGAAAAAGAAAAAACAAGAGAAAAAGTGGCTTTATAAAGAAGAAGAAACAGCTATTTTCTAAGAAAGTTGTCTTGATGAGTCTTCATATATTTGAATTCATCTATAATCACCATTTTACTGATAGCACTAGCAACTTTTTTTTCCTTGATATAAACAATAATGTTATTTGTAAGAAACTCACATTCATCACACTTGTTTTGTTTTGACAATTCCCACAATCAAAAAAAACCTCCTCGAATTATTTCAATTTAAAAATTTAAGTTATTAGATAATATTTCAAGATATAATTTATATTATTTTTTAATAATAAAAATAATTAAAAAAAAATCAATAAATCAATAAAACTATAAGTTTTCGACATTTTTATTTTCCATATGCTCAAAACTATCGATATATTTTAAAAGTCCTCGTTATTCAATATATCAAACTTATAATGTTACATGTGAAGTTTTGATCAGTAAAATCTTAAAAAACAAAATTTATTTACAAGCTTACAGATATTTCTAACGGTAAACGAATCGTAACCATCATTGAGATTCAAATTCTATTTAGTTTAGAGTATGAAGTTCCATTTTAAAATCTTGAAATAAAGTTACAGAGATTGACAAAGATCCAGTTAGAAATTTAAATTTCACTATTTTTATTATTTTTAATTAAATTTATAAATTTAAATATAAAATGATGGTAATTTGTATAAGTTTCAAACTATTAATTAAGAAAGTTAATATAAATTCATTTAAGCTAATATCATAGCTTTCTTTTTTGAATTAAAATAGTTTGTTAAGACAGTATAATCTTTTACTCGCCAATTATAATTCGTATAAGTTATCGCAACTTTCTTTTGGTTGTCCGGTGAGAATCAATTTACGTACTGAAAAGAGGATCACCATGGGTGAGCCATGAGCATTACTCAAAAAATATGAATTGCCCGAATTACTAACCAATTCGAGCAGAAAATTTATAATCTTTTTGAAGAAAGGGTAATTTGGAGAATTTCTCAAAATTCAGGTAAAACAAAAAAACAAACAAAAAATGATTTGGGTTACCCAGATTACCCGAATTATAGTTTTTTTTTATTTGTAAAATTTTAAAAATAAT
>Ga0325414_1002607_pt1 | contig 18355 bp, 11 predicted proteins | sample PopdelMetagenome_8_FD_206183 | JGI IMG/M metagenome (GOLD analysis project Ga0325414, IMG submission 206183) | Populus deltoides microbial communities from Bellville, Georgia, United States - Leaf-PdKOR-R3 | ecosystem: Host-associated > Plants > Phyllosphere > Phylloplane/Leaf | place: USA... | reverse complement strand
TTTCATATGTCAAGTATTGTAATAATGTTTCGGAAATAAATTAAAATAGTATATTTCTATTTTTTAAATTAATTTTTGATATTAATATATCATAATAATTTAAATTCATAAAAAAATATTTTTAAATATCTTTTTTTAAAATTTTTATAAAATACTGTTTAGATTATATTTCCAAATGGCATCATAGATGGTATTTATAGTTTGCTCGTTTCTTTTTCTTTTCTACTTAAAATGTATTTGTTTGTTCAATTTTTATATTTGGTTAACCTTATTTTTTTTATTTCATCATTATTTTTTTTTTGCAAAAAATAACTTATTTTTTTAATCTAGGCAAAAAATAACTAATTTTTTCAAGAATATTATTTCATTATAATAGTTGAATTGAAATTAACTAAATGTAAAAACTGAAAAGTAGATAGAGAATACAGAAAGAGGAACAGATTGATAACTGAACTAGAAAAGAGAAAAGAAAATGAAAGAGAAAAATAATGAGACAGAGAAGACACATTGATGTTGCGATAAAGACATCCTAGTACAATCAGAAATATGTCGATGAGATGAATCAATCGTCATAAAGGAAAGCCAAATTTGGAGTTAGAGATGACTCATATGCATCGCCTAAAAGTAGTGGCATCTTCTACTGGCGTGTGAGCCACACACACCAGACATAAAAAAATTATGTGTTAGCGCTTGAGCGACATGTGCTAGATACAAAAAGCTTTTGCGTGCTGGCGCATATAGAACATGCACCTAACACAAAAAAAAAAAGTTTTGATGTGTCGGCGCATATATCACATGCACTATACAAATAAAATCTTGTGTGAGACACATTTGTGTTATCTACACACTAGTTCAAGAATTATTTTTCAACTATACTAGTTTGGAAAAAATATTTCCCCACTGTGCTATTATTGGAAAAAAAAACTTTATAATGAGAGTGTCGTAGAATATAATGCCTATTAAGAAGAACTAATTTCATCCTTTTCTTAATTAATTTTTTTTAATTTCATCCTTTAATGCTTGATTGATTGAGAATTGAGTTTCATAATTTGTTTTTATTTACTTTATATTAGGTTATCTTGGTTTTGTAATCCAAGTTTGACTGGTTCACTAGGGTTTTTTCTGTTTTTTTTAATTAATATTTTTTAATTTCATTCTTTAACATTGGGTTGATTGAAAATTGGGTTTCAATATATATTTTATTTGCTTTTTATAAGCCATGGTCTTCTGACTCAAGTCATGGATTTTACATGTTAACTTGGATTGAACCGGGTCGATCCAATATGTTGTCGTCTTAATATTTTTTTTAAAAGATATCGTTTTGAAATTTTTTTCAAGTCAAACTATATCTTTTTTTTTGTTTAGATTGCTTTTGGACTTGCCAAGTTGACCAGGTCACATCGGATTAATCTCTACATGGTTTAAATTTTTTTTCCTTCTTCAAAACACATTAGCAATGCTTGGATATTTTTTTTTTTTACTTTTAAAAAGTATTTGATCCGACCTGCAGTATAGTATAAGTAAATAATCTAGTGATTCTACTATACAAGCATCAACTTCGTGTTGTGACGTAAATTGTCTAAAATGACTATGACTTGAACGTTGTAACAATGTCTATGCCTTTCAAGAATTTACCACTTCATTAAATGTTATCTTGTGAGATATAAAGATATTAAAATTTTCAATTGTATTACTCATTCTATTGAGAGAGTTAGTTGTGAGAACAAAATCACTCTTGTAAACCTTTGAGAGTTACGTAAAAAATCTTGGTATTGGTGAGGTGATTTCACCAAGGAAGAAATCTTAAAGAAAACTTATCTTCAAGTAGAAAAAATCCTGAAGAGAGAATATTTTCAAGTGGTATAAGAAGCTTGGTGTGGTTTTATCAAGTGGCTATTGTACTCTTAAACTTGAACAAATGAAGGAATATAATATTCAAGTACAATTTGATACTTGAGGTATGGATGTATGTTTGCCGAATCACGTTAAAAATGAGTTTGTATATTCTTTTCCATTATCTCTTTTCTTTAAATACTTTAATTATATTGTTGGTTATTGTGTTAACTTGAAGTAATTTGTACTATTTGTTAATATTAATGCACACCAAATTCACCCTCTCTTAGCTGTTAAAGTTGCCTTAGTCCTTGAACAACAATTAGTATCAGAGCTTAGTTCTTATATATAAAGTTTGCTTAGACTTTGAATAGAATGACAACCACCAATTATAATATCTAAAATAAAGGATCATCCATATCTAGACTACCTTTTTTCATGGTAATGATTATGCATATTAGAAAGCTAAAATAATTACTTATCTTTAATCTATTGATTATTGTTCATGGCTATTTGTAGAGAATGGACCTCATATACCTATTAAAGTTGAAAATGGTATTGAGATTCCTAAAGCTAGAAGTGAATATATGAATAATGATAAAAAGATTCTTTCTATAAATGTTAAAGTTATGAACACTCTATATTATGCATTGAGTAGAAGTGGATTCAATATAATTACATCATGCAAAAAAGCTAGAAATATATTGCATGCTTTAGAAGTAACTCATAAAGGAACTAACCAAGTTAAAGAATCTAAAATTGACATGTTAGTTCATCAATACGAATTGTTTAAAATTCTTTTTAGTGAATTCATAACTAGCATGTTTACTAGAGTGATTACCCTAACTAATAGTTTGGATGCACTTGGTAGGACTTATACTAACGCGGAAATTATGCGTAAAAGTTTTAGGTCCCTACCAAAAACCTGGGAAGCAAAGGTAATGGCAATTTGAGAAGCCAAGGATCTCACAAAACTTTCATTGGAGGAGCTCGTTGGTTCTTTGATGACTCGTGAGATTACCATGGAGAAACAAGAACAAGAAAAAAGGCCAAATAATAATTTGGCATTCAAAATCGTTTATCAAATTGAACATAATGATGATGATGAAGATCATGAAGACATTGAAGAGGATATTGCCTTAATTACAAAGCAATTCTAAAATTTTCTAAGGAAAAAAGCAAGGGAATAAAAGATCCTCAAACTTAAAAAAAAAATGTAAACAAGGAAGAATCAAGCAAGAAAGTCCTAAGATGCTACAAACATAACATAACAAGACACATCAAAGTAGATTGTCTATTTTTTTCAAAATAAAAGTCGTCATCACAAAAAAACAATAAAGGTTACTTGCAGTGATGATTCAGACATAAGCTCAAGCGATGAAGAAAAACATGTACCAAACACATGCTTTATTGCAATTGAAAGCGAAAATGAGGTACAATCTTTGGATGATGAATTTGGCCCTACGTATGATGAATTGCATGATCTACTTGAATCTTTATATGATGAATTTAAGAAATTAGTTTCAAAATATAGCACATTGAAAAAAAATATGCATGCTTGCTTGTTGAAAAAGAAAGCTTGTATTATGATTGATGATAGTGATAAGATGAATAAACTTAAGAGTGAAAACAAATCCTTAAAAGAAAAAGGTAGACAAGCTTAACATAACCTTACCATAGCTAAATTCATATAAGACTCTAAAATTATAGAAACTATGCTTTCAAGCTAAAGATGTGTATTTAACAAAAGAGGTTTAGGTTACCAACCTAACAAAACCAAAAGTATTTGCAAAAGTATTTTGTTAAAGCTATACAATCTTATGACCCTAACTGTAAACCCCCCTAATAAAATATACAAGGATAATAAAGTAGGAATTATGTTAAACAAGTAAATTGAATAGTTATAGTTAGGGGATGATAATGGATTTTGAGAATTTGAAGTAAAATGCTTATGTGTCAATTTTAAAATAAAATATAAAAAATGATATAAAAATAAAAAGTATAGAAATGCGAATAAAAACTAAATGGAAATGATGAAAGAGGAAAGGAAAGTACAGGCATATAATTTAAAGAAATTTGAAATAATCTAGCTTTAATTTGGTATAAACAAACGTTAGAAGCTGGGAAATATTTACCTGGAAAAACAAAAGGGTATGAAGGAAGGAAAAAATAGGAATTATTTAATTTGTTATATGTATGTGTGTGTTTGATCAGTCATTGTAAAAAAAAGAAAGAAAGGAACTCTTGAGAAAAACTTAGAAAGTCTTAGGAAAAAAAACCTAGAAATTAAGGGAAAATCTAAAGAGGGTTTAAGAATTAAACACACTAAGCACCTGATTGAGAGGAAATCAAGTGAGAGTAAGTGATTTTATAAGGATTGGAGCTTGTAAGGAAAGTTTGGAAACATAGAGGGAAAGGAAGAAAGAAGTGAAGAAATTGAGTTTTTCTTCCATTTTGTGTCTTAGAAACTTCTAACTTAGAGATAATATATATTATTGTAATGATTAAATTGTGTATTTGCTTAGGATTTAAATTGTATAGTTTGTATTAGTGTTGTGTAGTTATAAATTAAGGGTTGGTGATGTTGAAAATAATGATTTAATATTTGGAGTGTGTAAATGATCATATATAAACAATGGGTCAAATGAAAACTTAAAGAAAATCTTGACTTCTTTCTGATCTTTAGTTTTAACCAAATAGGGTATAGAGCAGGGGAGGAATTTTTCTTAGAAAAAGATGTTTTTTTGGATTGGTTAATGAAAGATTTTAATGATAAAGTGCTTAACTATTGTAAATGGTATATATTTAATATGTTTGGTGGTGTGGATGATGATTGGGAATGTAGGAAAAATTATGAAAGAATTGTGTTTCTTTTGATGATTAAGTGTATAAATTTTTGAAAAATTGTATTTTTAATAATAGCTCATTAAGGGTGATTTAGTGCACACTTTAAAGCATGTACGAAAGGAATAAATTATGAGAGAATAAAATTAAATGAGAAAATAATAAAATGAATTTGAAAATTCAATGAGTTTTGTGTGTTGGATTAGATTGAAGATTTTCTTTTATTTTTGCCCAAAATTAGACACACAAGAATTATTAATGGACTAATAATATGAAAAAAAAATAATGTTGAATCCAAGAGAAGTTGCTAGAGTAAGAGCTCATATAGGAGGAGTCGGACCATAACGAGTAGCAAATAAGTGTTCGTCATCCTATTTGAATTTAAAAGCTTTTAATATGTGTCATTATTGATTCGTTGATTTGTTTAATGTGTATTGATTGTTGAAATTTATAAATTACAAAAGAAATAATGTTATGAAATCATGATGTTATCGGCATCCGTGAGAGGATAGTTGAAATGTTGGCAACCAAATGAGTTTGCTGGATTTAATTGGTGGTTGTGAGGGGAAGGCCAAAATATTAGCAATCAAATAGGTTTACTGGATTTAATTGGTATTTATAAGAGGATGACTTCAATATTGGCAACCAAATGAGTTTGTCAGATTTGATTGGTGACCTTGAAGGGATGACTAGATTATAGATTCAAAAGAAATGGGTTAAAGGTATCAAATTACATTGAAAGAAAATAATGGGAAAATGTTAGATAGCAAATTTATTGGGTTATTAATAAGTATAAGATGTTTTTATTTAATTAATGGTGTGATTACAGGTTCTTCACAAGCGAGGTTGAAGCACTAAATATCAATGAAATAATTTTGGCTTATAAGTATAATAATGTAATTAATTATATACTTAGTGTGTGTGTGTAATGTAAATCTCTAAAATAGGATGATATCATGAGTTTAATGTTATGCATAATATGTTAATTAATATGAATTAATGGAAAATAAAAATCATATGTGGATGTAATATATGTTTATCTTTTTATGTTACATATTCTTTTATTTTATCATTTGTGATGTAAATTAATTTCTCAATAATAAGAAATACCTAAATGTTGTTGAAATATTAAGAAACTAAATTAAGATGATATGTGATTGAGGATGGTTGGATCAAGATTGTGAATGGTAATTAATTAGGAAGATTGGAGTAATGTTGAAAACTTGATATGTTTAAAACAGGGATGAATCTGCTGAATTCTCGGTAAAGACCTATAAAAAATAGTATGAAGTTTAAAAAAAAAATTTGTTTATTAATAGATTTCGGATTGATAATAATTTTTGTAATAGTTAGAGTTTGAGAATGTTACATTAACCATAAATGCAATTATTATAGAGCTATAGATCATTTGATTTATACATGTTTTTATTAAGAAGGACAAAGTTTATAATGTGACTTGGGTTCTAAAAGGAACCATCCTTAACAATAAAGGACCTAAAAAGGTATGAGTATTAAGAACCTCATCTTTATTTTTAAGTATAGGAATCAAGAGAGTTTAGGGAATGACTTAGAGAGTATTGGGGAATAATCAAGAAACTCATTATTGGAGATGACTCTTTATTCTCAAGCATTACCAAAACCAATAGAGAAAATGTCATTTTTTGATACAACTCAAAAGGAAAGATCATTAGAGTTTGCAATATTGAAGGTAAATCTTCTCCTTCAATTGAAAAAGTCTTTCTTGTTAATAGCTTAAAACATAATTTTCTTAGCATTAGTCAATTATGTGATAAAGACTATAACATTGTGTTTGATCATGTATGTTGTTTGATTCTTGAAAATAATAAAGTAATATATACAGAAAATAGAAAAGGAAATGTCAACAAGATTAAAACTAATGCATGCATGAGAATAAAAAGTTGTCTTATTACTAATATTAAAGATAATTTTCTTTGGCATAGAAGACTAAGTCACATTAACATAGACATCCTTTCTAAACTAATTAAAAATGAACTAGTCAAAGGTTTTTCACATATAGATTTTAAAAAGAAAAAGTTATGTGATACTTGCTAAATAGGCAAACAAGTGATAACTTTTTTTAAGAGAAAAACTACATTTCAACTGAAAGACCTTTAAAATTACTATACATAGATCTTTTTGGACCAACTAGAACTAGAAGTATAAGTGAAAATAGATATGTTTTGTAATTGTTTATGACTTTACAAGATATACATGAGTTTGGTTTTTAAAATCAAAGATGAAATTATTTATGGATTTGTAAATTTTTCAAAAAAAGTAGAAAATGAAAAAAGTTTTTCCATAATAAATATAAGGAGTGATCATGGTGATAAATAAAAAGGATAACACCGTAACTTTTCAACACCTAGAACTCCCCAATAAAATTAGGCTGTGGAAAGGAAAAATTGATCTTTTCAAGAAATGACAAGAACTATATTAAATGAATTTAACACACCTAAATATTGTTTGGCAAAGTCGTAAACACTTATTGGTATGTTTTAAACCGTGTTACCTTGAGACTAGAGTAGAAAAAGACATCTTATGAGCTTTAGGGAGAAAGGAAACCCAAGATCTCTTATTTCAAAGTTTTTTGTTCAAAATTTTTTATTCTCAACAACAAAGATAATTTAAATAAATTTAATTCAAAATCGAATGTTACAATTTTTGTTGGCTATTCCTCCTCTAGCAAAGCATATATAATTTACAATAATAGAATAATTTGTCTTGAAGAATACATGTATATCTCTTTTGAGGAAACTCGTGATGAAATTTTTTTTAAGATTCTTAATAACATAAATAAAAGTGTTGAATACTTGAGTCTTAATGATAAGAACCTTATGGAGGTAAATAATGAAAAAAATGGATAAAGACCAACTACACTCAAGCAAACAATAAGAGATGGTAAGTAACTCCTTCGCACCTCTAAATGAGCTAAAGTATGTAAGCTCTCATCCTCCTAGATTAATTATTGGTAATCATTTTGAAGGAACTAAGACTAGAGCATCTTTTAAAAAATAAGTGGTCATTTTTGCATTTATTTCTCAAATTGTACCTAAATCATTTTTAGAAGTCGAAAAGGATGAAAAAGGAATTTTTTCTACGCAAGATGAGTTAAACTAATTTGAAAGAAATGATGCTTGGGAACAAGTCCATAGACCTAGCAATCAATCTGTAAAATGAACAAAATAGGTGTTTAGGAACAAAGTTGGTACATGACACAATAGTTAGAAACAAAGCTAGACTAATTATCAAATGTTATAATGAAGAAAAATGTATTGATTATAAAGAAACCCACCGATAGCTATACTAGAATTAATAAGAATGTTTTTAGACTACGTTTGTCATGTTAACTTCACACTTTTCCAAATGTATGTTGAGCAACCACAAGCTTTTGAAAATTTTGATTTTCTTGATCATGTTTACAAACTCGAAAAGGCCTTGTATGATTTAAAACAAGCATGTAGAGCATGGTATGGTAGACTTAAGTCTTATTGAAAATGATTTTAAACCACCCTTTTTTACAAAAAGAAAAGGAAAAAAATATCTTGATTGTACAAATCTATGTTGATGATATCATATTTGGTGCTACTATTAAATCTCTTTGTAAGGATTTTGCAAAGTACATGTAAGATGAATTTTGAAATGAGTATGATGGAAGAGTTGGACTTTATCTTTGGATTGCAAATCACACAAACAAATGATGACATCTTCATCAATCAAAGCATTTACATCAAGGATCTTCTAAAAAGATTTAGGATGGAACGTGTCAAAGAAACCGACACACCCATAAGATCATCAACAAAACTTGATATGGACAAAAATGGTAAGAATATAGACATCACAAAATTAAACATAACTATAACAATCTATTTGAAACATTATAAAATTACAAAAAAAAAAATAACTACTATATTGGTGAACTATATGAACCGATTGACTGTTTTAGCTGTTAGTACAAAATTAGAAAGGGATTCCAAACATATATGATATACAAGCTACTCTAAGAGTAAAAATATTTCAAAATCATCAATCCTTAATCATACTCTAATTTGTGCTATTAAACCTTCATATTGTATCACATGAGTGTTCAATCTTATTCCCACTACATTTAAACACTTCAAATCCTATAAGTGTTATCTTATGAGATATTCAAATATTAAGACTTTTAATTATATTACTCAATTTATTAAAAGAGTTAGTTGTGATTATAAACATGTGAGAGTTAGGTAAAAATCTTAGTATTGGTTAGGTAATTTCACTAAGAAAAAAAATCTTAAAAAGGGCATATCTTCAAGTGGAAAAAATCTTAAAAAGAAAATATCTTCAAGTTGTGTAAAAGCTTGGAATGGATTCATCAAGTGACATTGTACCCTTGAACTTGGACTAGTGAAGAAATACAACACTCAAGTACGGTTTGGTATTTGAGGTGTGGATGTAGACTTGCCAAACTACGTTAAAAAAAAGTTTGCATATTCTCTTCCCTTCTCTCTTTACTTTAAGTACTTTAATTATATTATTGGTTATTATGTTAACTTGAAGTAATTTGCATTATTTCTTAATATTAGTGATATATCCAATTCATCCCCTCTTAGGTGTTAAAGTTGTCTTAATCCTTAAACAATAGAAAAGTAGGGCATTTGAAGAAAATGGTTAAAATAGGCTCGTAAAAATTTCAAGAATGAGAGAGAAAAAAGAAAAGATAAGGAAAAAAGAAGAAAAAGATCTTAAAGGCATATTGAAGCTCCAATGACAACACCTATGGTACCATTAAAAAGATCTTGAAGAGATGAATTCAACGATACCAAGAAAAATCACTAATGATTACTAGAGTGGATCGCATGCGTCGTCCAAAGACAATGAAAGACTCACTTAACTTTATTCAAATTAATTTAGTCATTGATGTACCTATGCTTTGGATATGATAATGGAGTGATAAATAGTAATATCACTAGTTTTATAGCCCGCTATACGTTGCATGTATGATTTAAAGTTAATTTCTAAAACAATAAAAAAATGAGCCAATGTTATGGATGCGTTTTCTAGTATCATGACTTTTTTATTGAAAAACATAAAGATATTCTTTAAGATTAATAAAATAAATTAAAATATATATGAACCGATAAACTAAGAAAGAGTTGTTAATGCTAATTAAATACTAAGATAAAATGCTAATATTTCTTCTACAAGCAAAAGACTTATCAATATGCAAATATTTAACCCCGACTTTTCTTTTTTAACTTATATATATTTATTTTATTTTATCTTATAGGTTATTTTTTTCTTACCATGAAGTTATGATTCTTATTTTTATAAATATATAATGCAAAAGTAGTTTGTTTATATAAAATATAAAAGGAAAAAAATTAAATATAAACTACAATAATCTATTTGAAACATTATAAAATTACAAAATAATTAAAAAAAAATAACTACTATTTTGGTGAACTATACAATTTAAAACATAAGAGAGAGTGTATCAATTAAAATAAAAAAATTCATGCAAAGTAAAAAGGATATAAAAAAGAAAAAGGATATTATTTTAAAAAATAATAAAAATTGAAAAAAAAAAAACAAAAAAGATTAGGCACTACTAGCCTTGACAAGCCAAACCCGCTACTGAGTGAGCAACCAAATATATATATTTATTAAATATAAGATTTCAAAAATAAAAAATAAAGATATTGTTTGTCTTACATTGAAGATAACAAAAGAAATAAATAAAACCCTTATTTTTATGGTTGAGACTTTGAAAAACAAATTGTTTTTTATGCTCCTTAGTTTAGAAAGACTTAAAAATAGAACATGTATTCCTGTTCTAACAGTACAATTTTTATTTTCCAACAATAACATATTGATATAAATTTTCATTGTTGCGTTGCTATATCAAATGGCATGGAATAATAGTGGATTTTAATGAAAATGATTTTATTTTTTTAATCGATGATTATTATTAAATATCATTTGTTTGGCATTCAAATTTACTATTATATTGAAGATAAATTTGTACATCAATCAACATTACACTTGAGGTGACATCTTTTATATCTGTATGAAAGAATGGATTCTCTTGGATACTAAAGGAATTAGGCAAGGTCATGAGTTATTGAAAGAAATATCATAAGAAATACTTTGTTCATAAAAAATACAAGGTTCCTCATTTAGTTCTCAAGGTTGTCGGAATGAGATTTTTACTATTCATAAATAAATAATGAACAATCCCACGTTTTCTTACCTAGGAATTTTGTTCCTTTTGTTTTGTTTTAATATTTTATTCCAAGTTCTAGGAGGTGTTTGAGAGTTTGGTTGTTGTTGTTTTTCAAAAAAAATTTTATTTGGAAATGCATCAAAATAATATTTTTTTATTTTTAAAAATTATTTTTGACATCAGTGCATCAAAATTATCTAAAAACACCAAAAATATTGATTTAATTTTTTTTAAAAAAATTTCAAAAATATTTTTAAAATGCAAAAATAACCAAGACCTTACTCTAATAGGAGAGGTGTATTGGTTTGGTGCTCGAGATTCGTCATCACGTCTTGACTACTTTTAGTTAATCTGTCTTGATCTTGTGGTTAAGTTATGTGTAACAGACCTGTACCAAACCCTAATTGCAATGACAAAAAGACGAAGAAAATGGATAGGGACATGTGATTGTCATGACTACTTTTTAGAGTTTATATTTGTTGAATGAATAGCCAGGAAAGTGTCCCTGGGTGCTTTACTTTAGCTTCCACGACTTAAAAAAAATAATTGATTGTGTCAATAGAATTGATTTGCTTGATTTTCTTCATTTTGAATTTAAATCATTTGGGTTCAGTTGTGCTTTATTATATTGTTTTTTGTCGTATTCATCTAATCTTGTGCTTTATTATGAACCCATGCTAAGGAAAATATTGGAATTTGTTTTTAAGGATCCATTTTAACTATTTTTTCTTAACAAATATATATATTCTTCTCTCTTCTTTTTTATTCCATGTTTTTTTCTTCTCTCATTCCTTTTCATTCATTGTTGTTGATATTTTTGCTTTACTCTTATTCATTATTCAGGTTGCTTTTCGGTTGTAACTAGTTTTATTGCTCTTTTTAGTTTTTTTTCTTTCCATTTATGTGTTGATCATTTTTTATTTTATTTTTATTTCTTGAGGTCTTTATTAGACTTCTACCAAATGTCATTGTTATTTTTTTGTTTCACAACGTGATTTCGATCATTTTGTACACATTTATTTCATCACTAGTGAGTTTATGTACTGTCACCTTACTTTCAATCATTTTTTAACTTTTTTTAGTTAGATGGTGGTCGAAGTCCTTTATTGGTTCTCAATTTTTTCCTGTTTTTCCTATTATTTTTTTATTGCTATTATTTCTTGAGGTTTTATGAGGTACCCTTTACTGTTTTTTGCTTTCCTTTCATTCCTGCTACCTAAATTTGTTTCAACCTCCCCCGCTTTGGGGTTTTTAGGTATGTGATTGTGGTTGTTTTTTAAAATGTTTTTTACTCGAAAATGTGTTAAAATAAAGTTTTTTTACTTTTAAAAATTATTTTTGACATCAACGCATCAAAATGATTTGAATATAACAAAAAAATATTAATTTAAAGCAAAGAAAAAAAATAAAATAAAATTCAAATTTTCTCAAAAACACTTTTGAAACGCAAAAACAAACAAGGTCATATTCTCTACCCGTTCAATAAAAGTTTATTATGTCTTTGTTTTTTTTTTCCTAAGAAGTAGATGTTTAATATAGCATTATAGAGTTCAAAATCGTGGTTGATTCTGTTTGGGGCAAAAAAACAAACCGAACATATATTTTTTTTAATTTTGTAAATTATGTATCGAGCTCAATTAAAAATTGATGCATGATGAACCTGATTGATTTGGTTTAGGTCTTTTTTTTGTTTTTTTTCCCTTATAAACTAGGAAACAAATGAGCTTTTTAATTGGGTTTTTAAGCTTTTTTTTAGTGGGCTTAGGCTTCTTTAAACTACTTGAGGGCTGACTTATAATCATTTGAAACCATTGGTTCTATACTAAAATTGGGCTTCGGTTTTTAGGCTTTTTTTAACAATTAATAGAACACCTTTACTTCATGCAACTTTCATTCTTTTGTTATGTCTTTTGCAAATTCAAAATAAACATTCAAATTACTACTTTCATTCTACCTGTTACTTTCATTATTTATGTTCATTTGGTATTATACTTTGTATTTTTTTTCTGAGTTTAATCTCTTTTTTTATATATATAAAACAAAAAATGTCCTTAATTAACATGCCATGTGATCAACATGCTAAGCACAACAATATTCATCTCTGTATTTTTTAAATCTAAGAAAACAAAAGAAAACCAATCAAAAGATCTAGCAACAACAGTGGTAAAAAGATCCTAAAAAAAACCAACTAATATCCTAAAAGATCCACACAACATCCAAGGTCAATGCTATAAAAACAAAAACTAGATATTAGAGGTTATCAATAAAATCATAGCGAGTTTTTAGCTAGAAAAAAACATTCCTGTAAGAAACAAATGTCTAAATAAATAAAAAAAACATTTGCATCAATACATGAAAAAAAAAAAAACAATTTGGTAGCAAGGTAAAGTTAGTTAGTTACATGAAACAATTGTATTATGACATTACACCAAACTACAATTAGTTACAACTTTCAAACTTTCAACAAATTCAATAAAATTATAAATTGTTAGATTAAACATATGTTAGAAAACTAGAATATAAAATAAATAATTTTAAGTTCATAAAACAAATTACTTGAGTTAATCTTTTCAGAATTTTTAACATCATTTATAAAGGCTTTAATATCGATAAGAATTGGTGCTGAACGCAACCAATTTTAATAACAAATAAGTATTTGTATTGTTGATGAAAATAAAATAAAAAACTACAAAATAGATCTAACATGCTATTGCAACTAATTATGAAATAACACAAATATTAATATATATTATTTTTCTACGAGGTTGAGAAAGAGTAGGATTTAAAAAATTTAAAAATATCTTTTTAAGTCAACCAAATGCAATGTTAAAACAAATTATGAAATAATATGAGAAGAAGATTTACAGAAATATAAAACCCAAAAGCAAAGCACAACCAATTAGAGCACGTACATGGTCAACTGATATGATAAGAAAACTCAATAAAATAGATTAGCAAGATCTCCACTAACACAAACCCATAATAGCCATATAATTTAGAATTATATTCACTCCAATTCATTAAAAAAAATTCATCAAATTAGGTGGTATAATTGGGATTAAAACTTTGTTAACTTATAGGGGAGCTATTTAATGTTATGAATACTTTTGAGAGTACACAATGTCTTTTTTTTAATTAAAAAACTCAAAGAGGTAAGAGATTCATTGTGGAGACAAACTCATGTGTATTATAGATCTTAATAGTGTAAATACATTTTTACCCTTGATTTTTTTTGTCAAGCTTATTTGTTTTGGAAGGGTGTTTTGGACTTAAATATTGTATATCCATCCTTTTTTTCCTAGCATGTGTTATCCCTTTTCCTTTTATATATATATATATATATATATATATATATATATATATATATATTTTACACCTCGCTCATTTGCCACTCCTCCATTTCTCTCTTTTCTTTTATTCTCAATTGAAATTTGTGATGCTAAGATTTTTAGGGTTTATTTCTTTCTTTTAATGCCCTTCCCTACTCTACTTCTCCTTTTTACTCTCTCCTTTTCTCTATTGACTTTTTATGATTATGAGAGTTTTAGGGTTTGTAAGATCCCTGACGTCTTTCTCCCTTTCTGTTTTTGTTTCTCTTTTGTCTAACTGTTATTGTCAAATTTCTAAAATTTACATTTTATTTATTGAGTTGTCATAACTTAATTTCCTAAAATTTTCAAAACAATAAAAAATATCTTTTTTAGAAAAAAAATCATACTTCAAACAAAAACAAATGCAAAAAAGAGGTTTTTGGTTGCAAATAAACAAGGATTTAATTTACAGTAAGTCAAAGATTAACATGGGTTTAGGGTTTCATTAAAGAAAATTAAGGAAAATTGTTGAAATTAGTTATAATTGCACAAATTAAAAGACCAAAATATAAAAGATGGAAAAGCTAGGAAGTCCAATTCAGTTAATTAGGAACCTAATTGAAGGTAAAAATTAGAATTTAGGGGGAAATTGGTTAAATTTGCAATCCAATGACCAAAATGAAAGGTGTGGAAGTTTAGGAGGTTTTAATTAATTCAACCAGGGGCTCGATTGAAGAAAAAAAATTAAACTTGGGAGTCAATTTGACTAAAAATAAAAGAATTAAAGGTCCAATGATTGAATTGAAAAGGTTTTAGAATTAGAAGGGCATTTTTTGTTTTAATTAGGGACTTAGTTGAAGAGAAAATTAAAAATAAAAGTCAATTTGGTTGAAATTACATAATTTGAGAAACTAAGGACTATATTGTAACACATGCCAAAATTCAAAGGCCCCATGAATAATGACCGAGGGCAAAATTGAAAGGATTTGCAAAAATAAAGCCCAATTTAGGATTGGATTGAGGATTTTCACAAATCAAGAACTGTAATCAAAAGTAGCTAAAACTTTTATGATTAATTTAGTCTTTTCTAAAATAACGCAGTTTCTTTTAATTGAAGGAATCCCTAATTTTAAAACCAAATGACGTCCCTCGGTCTAAAATCCCAAAGCCCTAATTAAAAGAAAAAGAGGAATGATGTGTCACCTATTCTCGTCTTTAACCTTGAGATTATATGTTATAAGCTAAGGTAGGGGAGGATCTTTGGTGTAAGAACTTGGAATTTTATAAGTTAACTTACTATTTCAAGTGATTATTTTCTTGTAAAATGATTTATAATTTTTTTTTAAACGATCAGACCATTTTTTTCCCAAAATAGTCTCACACCATTTTCATCACTGGAAATCTCCAACTATTTTTTATATTTTGGTCAATCTATTTCTCCAAAACATTTCAACCAATTTAATCTCTAGAATCTTATAAATCATTTTCACAATTCAATTCTTATTTGGTTCTCTAAATATCCTTGGATTTTGTTTAGATTCACTTATACTTATAACATATATTGCATCATAGTATATACATTTTGGTGGATGAAACATTAGTTTATATCTTTAATTTCTCCTTGCACATTTTGAAATGTCAACTTCAAAATCTTAATACATTTATATATTGAGATTTTAATAGAGTTTTCCCTACATAAAAGCCCTACCCAAGATAACTCAAATAAAAAACTCATCATCACAAAAGTAGCCTCAGGCTCACCACACATCAATTTCATCACAATATGATTAATCACAACGTACATATATAAGGCATGGCAAGGAATTTTTTTGAATATACACAAACATTCCCAATATAACCAAGAAACATCCTTGCATCTTTCTTACAATGCACATAATATTTTAACTTAATTACATATAATAAGCTTATTACATAATATAGGTGAGGTTTTTTTTTACAAAATTCTACCTAATATAAGATGATTAGGAAGATCCGTTGTATAATATCATAACTTAGGTGATGGATGAGATGTACCTATAAAGCATATAAATAAACAGAATACATGATAAACATGTGTATGTCCATATCCATTGCTTCAAATAGATTTTCTACAACTCTAAAAAATACACAAATCATCATTAATCCTTTTATAAGAACATTAAAATGATGTCATCCTTACAATTTAATTCATCCTCTTCATCGAATGGAAAACTTTCCTTCAATTTCATTTACTAATTATGCCATATTTTCCATTTATTATGTTCTCTTCTAGTTTGACCCATGACTCAGGTGATCTGAGACTTAGACTAGGATAAGTTCTAACAAAAATAAGGAATGAATTGACTTGGTATGATTCAATTAAGAAACGAGATTGACCTGGAACACAATTAGCCCTAAAAAAACCCATTCAAAACTCGTTGATCTTTTTCTTTCTTTTTTTTCCCCTTCAAATTGATGTTGATTTTACATGTTTATAAAATTTTAAAAAAATAGGTTGAACTGGGTCATCCCACCTGACATGGGTTAACCTGGGTCAATCCATATGACCTGGAACTTGTCTTGGACTGATTTTCAGGTTGAGTTTGAAAATAATGCAATAGATAACTTTTCAAAAAAATCAATTATATAAAAGGGTCTAAAATAAAAATAGCAATTAAAAGAATAAGGGTTAAAATTAAAATTAAAATAAATTAGAGGGCAAGAACAATTCTTTAATCAAAGGATTAAACTAGAAAAAAAAATTAACGAAAAGACAAAAAAAACTAAAAGTATAAGGATCAAATTATAAAAAAACAAAATGCAACAAACTTGAATTGAATGATGAAATTGAAAACCACCAAAACCTTGACAAAAAGGTCAAGAAAACAAATTAGAAATTAAAAGAAGAAGAACCAAATTGAAAAATATTATATATGACAAATTAGAATTAAAAATTAAATTGAAATAAATAAAACTTTTACAAGATGACCAAAGGAAAAAAATAAGAAATTTAAATAATAAGGACTAAATTGAAAAAAAACCAAATTAGAATTGAATGACTAAATTAAAAAAATAAAACTTCTATAAAATGGTAAAAAAAATTAAAAATAAAAAGAATAATGAATGAAATTGAAATATAAAAAAGACAAGTCTGTATTTTATAAGAAAGAAGAGAAAAAAAAAATAAAGAAAAACCTATGGGTAATCATTTATCTTATTACTGCTAACACCCATCAACACGGTGAAAGGGCTAGTTTTGCAATTAAGAGGTTCCGTACGAGCTTTTTAAAAGGTGCAAGCGCATGATAATTATGTGCCATCAAATTTATTTATTAAAAGATGAATAATTCAGGGTAAGAAAACCTAATTACCCTTTATATTTATGAAAATAACAACAAAATTTGTTTGGAAAGACTAAAAAGCCCTTGTGTCCAATGTCTATTTCTCCTTTTATTGTAAGGGCAAGTTTGAGTTTTGACTTCATTTTAAAAAACAAAAAAACACAAATATCCTTAGCGAACGACCTTTTTGTTTTTTTAAAATTAAAGATAATTAAGTTATTTAGCTGTTTTAAAAAATTATAGATAAGACATATATATCCTTATAATTATTAAATGATTAATACTCATATAAAAAGATAGAAATACTCCAAATTCAATTCAAAGGCTACTTTTTTTGAAAAATAGAAAAAAAAATTATATAAGAAAGTGATTTGTGTGGGAGTATTCAATTAAAAAAACCCTTATAATATAGTTGTTTTGTTATAATATTATAAATATGTTTGATATTTTAATATATGATGTTTTTTAAAAATATTTTTTATTTAGAAATATATTAAAATATATTTTTAAAATTTTTAATATTAATATATCAAAATAACAAATAAAAAAATTATTAATTTAATACTTTTTAAAATAAATATATTTTTAAAACAAACCGAAATAACGCAGGGATGCTTTTACGAAATGAGCCCTGGCCCCGCCAAATAGCAAAGATAGAGTCCATTTTGATCAAACGGATGACGTGTCCACATCACATCCACAAGTCTGAATCAGCTCACACAGCCCCAGGGCGAGCTCGAAATTCAAAAGCAGAAGACACGTTTTGTTTTAGCTCCATCAATCAAGTTTTTATTAAAAATAAAATTAAAAATTAACAAAGAAAA
>Ga0325414_1002606_pt1 | contig 18358 bp, 9 predicted proteins | sample PopdelMetagenome_8_FD_206183 | JGI IMG/M metagenome (GOLD analysis project Ga0325414, IMG submission 206183) | Populus deltoides microbial communities from Bellville, Georgia, United States - Leaf-PdKOR-R3 | ecosystem: Host-associated > Plants > Phyllosphere > Phylloplane/Leaf | place: USA... | reverse complement strand
ATGCACAAATTGAAAACTAAGGACCAATATGAAAATAAAGCTAAACTTTGGGTCCGATGATTGAGTTTGGCAAGGGTGAAATTGCATGAAATTAAAAGTTTGAGAGGCAATTTGGGTGCAATTAGAAGAATAGGGACTAAGATGAAATTTGTCAGATCTCAAATTAAAAACCCTAATTTCTAGGGGTTTAACCTAGACGACGAGTTATTCACCCACTGTTCATCTCTTTCTTTGACAGTTTTGGATGATTGGGTTGACACCTTTTAAGAGCTCATTCATGTTATGTACCATTAAGATATCAACTTCTTGTAAAAGCTGATGATGAAGAGTTGCTCTGACTTGATGAGCCTACGAACTATATGGAAGCAACATCTAATATTGATTCCAAGAAATAGCTTGAAGCTATAAATTCTAAAATGAATTTCATGTATACCAACCAGATATGGACTTTGATTGATCCATCAGAAGGGATAAAACCCATTAGATGTAAGTGAGTCTTTAAAAGAAATATTGACATGGATGGTAATATACAAATTTACAAAGTTATACTAGTTGCTGAAGGTTACAGACAAAGATAAGGGGTTGACTTTGATGAAACCTTCTTGTCGATAGCTATGTTAAAACTCACAAGGATTTTTCTTGCTATGGCTGCATACCATGATTATGAGATTTGGTAAATGAATGTCAAAACTGTATTCTTGAATGAGAATCTTCACGAAGATGTGTATAAGACATAACCTGAAGTTTTTTAACTAAGAAATTTACCAATAAATATGCAAGTTATAAAAATCAATTTGTGGACTCAAGTAAGCTTCAGGGGGTTGAAATATCTATTTTGATGGGATAATTAAATAGTTTGATTTCATAAAAAAATTATGGATGAACCTTGTGTTTATAAAAATGTTAGTGGGAGTGGAGTTGTTTACTTAATATTATATGTAGATGACATAGTATTGACAGGTAACAACATTCCTTAACTCCAGTCAGTAAAGATCTTGTTATTTAAGAATTTCTCCATGAATAATATGGGAGAAGCAACATATATAATAAGAATATATATAGATCTAGAAAGTTTCTTGGATTATCCCAATTCATATACATAGACAATATGCTAAAATAGTTTCGCATGAAAAAGTCCAAGAAAGGATACTTATCTATTTCGTAAGGAATATGTCTCTCCAAAAATATATGTCCTAGGATATAAATTGTTTTCAGGAAATAAAGTTTAAAATGTATGAAATTGTTAAGGTTATTACAAACAAAGTTGGACAATCTATCATTGGAGAACCCAACAAAAAGAGGGTTGGCAATGAAAAGGAGTTGCAAGATGAGCTGGATAAACTGAGAATTGAACTAAGTAACAATAAAAGTTAACATAAATTCTTAGAAAACCAGCTATTAGAAGGAAAAAAGATAAAGGTCCTTTTGAACCAGACTATAAGAGAAAAAGATGAACAAATGATTGCATTAATGCAAGACTTGGAATGAGGAAAGAATGATCAAGAGATGATTAGTAAATGACAGGAAATGGACAAAAAGTCTAAGGACATTGTGCAGGGAATCTAAGAGGAGTTGAAGGAAAGAATGGCCAAATACGAAGATCTGGTGAACAAGTATGTAATGCTAGAAAAAAAGGTAGTTGCTCTAAAAAGGATCTCCAAAAGTAAAGCAAATGCTAACAAAGAATTGATTGCTTCTTTAAAAAAAGGAAAAAGACAATAATAGAAAGAGGTTCGAAACTGAGAAAGAAAAGAATAAGTTAACCAATCTTAGCATTAAGAAAGAAATAAGCATAAGAGCTTAGTACAAAGCCTAAGCTGATGATGAAAGAGAAGCTAAAAGGGTAGCTGAATCAAACATGAGGGAGTACTAGGATAATGTAAATGCCTTGAGAGAACGAGTCACCACAGTCTAGTCCAAGCTAGAAATCTCAGAGGAGGAAGTATAAAAGGTGAAAAAGTAGTATCAATAAGCTAATGGAGAGTTGAACAAGCTGAGATAAAAGTTTGAAGAATGAAAAGGTCACATTAGTAGATTTGATGTACAAATGAGTACGGAGATAACTAAGCTTGACATTGAATGAAAAGAACTTCAGATGGCCAGAGACTAAGTCCAGCAGCTTGAAAGGACAATCCAGATGTTGAATAGGGATAACAAGTCACTAGCCACAAGCAACAGTGAATTGCTCCAAGACAATAATTTATTCCATTACTAGATTAAGCAGACAAATAGGTTGATTGATAGGGTGGCTCAACAAGCAAATGAACTGTGAGTAAAAACCTCTTTGATCCATAATAGTGCTAACAAATATAAGTTTGAATGAAGTTTCAACTTTTATTAGAAATGTAGCCAACATGGTGATTACTTTTAAGAAGGAGTAAATATATATATGAGTCTTACCCCCATAAGTAAAAAAACTCCTTGTAAGAATTATTTTCTTTTATTGAATATAAAGGGCCTGAACGCATTTTTTATGTCATACTTTCCAATATGTATGGAATCCAACTAAGACATGAACTTGGGAAGGATCTCCTTGGATTTGTTAGACTATGGATTTTTCCTGTATTCAACAAGGAAGTAATAGATCAATTCTTTGAACATGTTAATCCATATTTGATGTATATGTACATACACTTGTATCCATACATAAGCATACATGCATTCATGCTTTGGGGTTTCTTGTATGTATATTCAGGTTTAAATAAAGGTCCCCGAAAATCCTAAATCCATAGAGTTTACAACACCTGACTTCAACAAAGAAACATGAAAGATGAAGAACTTGATCACCGTGATGCCCACTTTTAAGAGGAGTTGGAATCTCTAAAGATTTACATGGCCCGCATCACTAGCTTACTTGAGAAAATGCTTAAAAACATCTCTGGTAAAGGTCCGTCCAATTAGCTTGTGATCTTTGCCCAAACTCAGGCAATAATTTAGCCTGAAGAAAGGATGAGAGGATACGGTCAGGAACCTCAGTGTAATATAATTTGTACAGTCAACAATACCTGCAAACGCCAAAGAATCCTATAAGACAAAATCTTCTAAGGACTATTGAGGGTGTGAACTTATATGATCTTGTACAAGCTACAAAGAGATATGTCTAGTTTCGAATATGGTTGTCCCAAAAAAATTTCATGTACCTGAGTTCATAAGGTACTGATTAATACTTAAAAATGCATTTTTATCAAGGTTTTATATCATCATTTTGCACTTGAAGTATCAATAACTCCTTAACTAAAGCATGTTTTATAATAACAAGTCTGATACCATAAGATACCTTTAATTTATGGTAAATATTCATCTTAAATGCAGGCCTAGCACATAAATGAAATGATTGATTGACGAGTTTAAGTACTGAAATTCAAAGGACAAAGAGAGGGCCAAACTTAGAAAAGAGATGCTGGTTTAGTCCAAACTTGAACACTATTCGGTCATCGGGTCATATCTGGAGCTGTAGATCTTGGATTTATGTCTGTTTTATATGGATGGAAAGCTAAGACATAGACCTAAAACTTTTATAAGGAGTCCAAGATTTAAAAAGGCCGTTTTCAAGTCCAAATTGAAGTAACAACGGAGAAGTCCGAATCTGTCCTGCAGTCCATACACTGTTCAGTGTTCAGCCCATATCTCAAGTTTTAGAAGTCCAAATAACCTTAATTTTTTCCCCTGAAAATTTGAGACAATTTCCTAGAACTTTCATGATTGAAGTCGGTTCCAATTATGATGTTATCAATGACGTTTTGTTCAGACAAGAAGATAAGGATTGTCACCAAGTCAAGATGTGGCCACCCACTCAACAATTAGTCATCAAATCAATAGTTTCGAATTTTGGCCTATAAAAGAAGGTATTTGCCATGCATTTAGGCATCTTGGTTTCCAGATCAAGATCATGCTCTTGCTCTCTCTTTTTGTAATGCTTAAGTTTTGTTTATATTAATCTCTTGTTTATGCTTTTCATTTCCTTTCCTTTACTTAGTTAACTTATATCTTATTTATGTTCTTATCTTGTTTATTTATGTTTCTCTTCTTCATTATGTTTAGCTAAGTTTATTATGTCAAGGTGAAAAGGTTACACTAATGGTGTAAGAATAAGTATAGTGTAAACTCAACATGGACTTTAATGTTTAATACTAACATGTTTTATATTTGTTATCTTGTTCACTTTTAATACTTTGCTTGTTAAATGGTTAATCTAGATTTATGTTGTATAACCCTTGGTACAACAAATACTTGGCACTTTCATAGCCCAAACCGTATGGTATAACCGACACCTGTGTTATGAAAGGAACTTGATTTGTTGTTAACATAAGTTATAATCATGAATGCCTGACAACATTTACAAGTATTAGCATTATTCGAATGAGATAACTAATGTAATCATGTCAACAATTTATAATCTGATTGGAACCTTCTTTGTGTGTGGTTTCTAGTTGAATAATAAGAGTTTATACTATACTTGTTTGAAATACCATTAGTGCATCCTCTAACCTTGACAATTGTTTTTATCATTGTTTAATCCTTATATCAATATCACATCTCAAAACTCTCTTTATTATTATTATTATTATTATTATTATTATTATTATTATTATTATTATTATTATTATCATCATCATCGTGTTGTTGTTGTGTTGTTGTTATTTATAATGTATACAATTAACCTTCCTATGGTTCGACCCCGGTCTTGCCGGGTTATTTATTACTTCGACACTCTTACACTTAGGAGAAGATATCAATCTTTTGGTCGTGTCAGGTACATTGAAACCTAGCACCCTACCACTTACCTCAAGTCTTATTGCAACAAGATGGTTGAAGTCATTTATGATGAAAAATTATTGATGCACTTCTTTGAGGACATTTTAAGTGAGACAACATTAAGCTGGTACATGAGGCTAGATAACACAAAGATTCAGAGATGAAAGGACCTTGCGGATGCTTTCATTAAGCAATATAAGTACAATATGAATATTGCTCCTGATAGATTGAGTTTGTCTCTTCTAAAGAAGAGGGATAAAGAAACCATGTAAGAGTACACCCAACAATGGAGGGATCTAGTTACATAGGTATATCGCCCACTTTAGATAAAAACATGGTTACTTTATTTGTAAATACACTCAATGTGTCATACTATGAGTATGTGATGGGTAGTTCATCATAGTAATTTATTCATGATGTAGCTGTGGCTGAGAGTATAAAGCAAAGGATAAGGAGTGCTATAATCTCTACGCTGATCGAGAAAAAAAACCTTTGAAGGAAAGAAAAAAGATGTTGATTATATCAAGGGTTGCTACAAAGACAAGAAAAACCATTTCCAAAACTATAGTCCTCTAAACCCTTCATCTTAAATTGCTAACATTAACTTCAACTCAACTTTTCCTATAAAAAAAACTAAACCCCTAAGTAACCAAGTTAACAACCAAAACAAAAACCAACCCAAAAGAAATTACAAAAGAACTTAAGAACAACTACCTTCGCCATCACTACCCTTGAGTGAGATGTACCAAAAACTATTGAGAATTGGACAAATTGCTCTAGTACAACTTGCGCCATAACAACCACCCTATCTTATCTATAAGTATTAACCTGGCACCACAACACACAACATTAACATCGATAATGCCTTCAAGAGTAAGCTCCAACAATTAATCAAAGTTTGATGGACAATGTTTGAAAAGGATACAAATATGAATACAAAACCACTACCTAATTATGCTACGGGTAGCGGATCAATAAACACGTTGGAGTTTAAAGGCTTGAGGAGCTTAAAAGTGTCTCTAGATAAAATGTATAAAATGTTGGTACAAGCTGGATACAAAAAGAGTAGTTGTGAAGACGGGTTGACAAGTAAGGATTTCTGTAAGTATCATTAAAAAGAAAGCTATATGATCAACCAATGTAAATATTTTTACAATGAAGTGATACAAATTTAGAATCGAGAATGCAACAGGCAGAGAGGTGTCTATGGTAAATGAACCTAATAAGAACAAGGAAGTCTTCCAAGTACAATTTACTACAAACGAGTTGCCCAAATTGATTATGTCTAAACGTATAGTGGAAACCAATGGAATAAATCCATGGCGAAAGAGGTAGTTGACCTGTCAGATGAATTAAATAAGCTCATCACTTAGGAAGAGACAAATGAGTTCCTGATACTAATAAAACACAATGAGTACAGAGTCATTGAGCAATTCAAGAAAGCTCTGCAAAAGGTGCTAAACGAGGTATATGTTCCTCAAGTTATCAACCAAGAAACCATGGAGCACCGAGTGGGCAAAATCTAGACCTCCAATTATTTATACTTCACTGAAGATTAATTGGACCCCAATGGCACTAAGCATAACAAACCATTATACATCACAGTGTGATGCAAAGATGTCCTGGTAGGCAAAGTATTGTTTGATAATGGATCGACACTGAATGTGTTGTCATGACACATATTGAGGGGAATGCTTGTTAACGAACCACATATGAGGCCAAATACTATGATGGTGAGGGCTTATAATGGCTTGCCAAGACAAATAATCGGGACCTTGAAAGTGGAGTTATATGTGGGGCCGCATGTATTCTTGGTGCCACTACAAGTGATGGACATTCATCCTTTTTATAGTATGTTATTAATAAGACCTTGGATCCATGTGACTGGAGCGATAAATTCCTTGTTACATCAGTGCTTAAAAGACATCATGAATGGGATGTTGATAACTATCAAGGCTAAAGAAACAGTTTCCATGATAAGGAATGTGGGTATTCCATTCATCAAGGTAGAAGATTACAAGGACAAGAATATTGACGCTTTTAAAATCATATGCGCTGAGTAGATTTCTAAGAACACAGTGCTGAGAAAGCCAAACATTTTGAAAGTAGCAACAATGGCAACTACTTGCTTCATAAAACATGGGATTCCTTCCAATTTGATCCCGACACCAGAATGCCAGAACGAGTTAATTTGATGAAAATAAAATGTGTTGCACTGGTTCAAGCTTGGATATAAGCCTAAGAAGGAAGATTATAAGTAAGTTGTCAGCATCAAGAAGGAAGCAATGATGGAGAAAATCAAAGAAAAGAAGCCAGAAGAAGAAAAGTTGATAATCCCACCACCCCGAACAACCTTCCTAATTCCTGCTCAGGTGATTAGATCTAATGATGAAATGTTGAAGATACCAGACCTCCACATCAGTACTTTAGAATATGAGAACAAATAATAGATTAAGGAGATAAAGGTCGAAATGAAGGATGAGATGCTGGCACAACTATTTATTCACATCATTGATGAAATTCCTGCAAAAGCCTTGGTGAAGAAACTAGCTAGTGGGGAACTATACTAGAATTAAAAAATAAAGCCTACTCCTATTGTGTTCAAAAAGTAATTGTTCTTATTTGACCATGCTTGTTGAGATGTTTTGTCTTGTTGTGTTTGATTGTTTTACCTTTTTCTAGTTGTTTTGTTGTGTTTCATTCTTATTAGTAATCTGGCTCATAATGCCACAAGTCAACAAACTTTTTATTTTAATGAGATCATGCATTTCCTGTGTTGAAAATATATCTTGTTTCTTTTTATCTTTCCATGCAAATACACACTTACATAAGCACACCTTACGCTTTTAGGAATTCTAAAAGTGAATCTTCCACCAATTTATAAACCCATTACATAAAGAATAATTGGCTAAACTTTGATAATATAATTGCAATGGGTGATTAAAAATGGGAAAATAAGGACCTAAAAGAGTTTACCATGTTGGTTGAAAAATCTAAGAAATCTTGGAAACCTGTCAAGGAAGAACTAGAAGTAATAAATTTGGGTAGGTATAGAACAAGATAAGAAAGAATTAAAGATTGATACTCTTATTACAACTAAGGAAATGAATGGTTTGGTCTCCATATTGCAAGATTGTGTAGATCTCTTTGCTTGAACTTATACAGACATACCTAGATTGGATATCGACATTATGGTGAATTAAATTTCCTAGATGGAAGGAAGCAAACCAATCAAACAGAAGACAAGACGAATGAGCCCAGATATGTTACTTAAGGTGAAGGTTGAAATTTAAAAACATTGGGATACACGATTCTTGGATGTAGTCCATTATCCTTTATTGGTGGTTAATGTAGTTATAGTTCCCAAGAAAGATGGCAAGATTAGGGTATGTATGGATTACAGAGACTTGAATAAGACAAACCTAAAGAATGACGTTCCTTTGCCCTACAAAGATCAAATAGTGAGACAAGAAATAGTTTGTTGATGATTAGCCACCCTAACTTTGATGACACAGATCAATATTGAGGGTAGGATTTAACCAATAAACATCGAAGTTAGAAACTTCCAAGCTTATTACTACTCACTTAAAGAATTACTAGAAAGAAAACTATGGTATAGTGATATCAAGAAATTTATCCAGCACTGGGAATATCCTCTAGAAGCCTATAAGACAGATGAAAAAACTTGGAGAATGATGGCCTTAGATTATTACTTGGGTGGAAAAATCATGTATAAGAGGTCATTGGATGTGACTTTGCTTATGTATTTGAATGAGAATAAGGTTGGGTAAGCTTTACAAGAAGTCTATGAGGGAATCTGTGCCATTCATGTTAATAGGCATAAAATGGCAAAACAGATACAGTGATCTGGATACTTTTAGCTGATTATAGAAAAAGATTGTTGATTTTATCAGGAGATGCCACAAGTTTCAAATATATGTTAGCAAGATAAATGCACCTTCAACATCTTTGTTCAATATAACATCATCGCCTTAGCCTTTCGATATATGGGGATTGCATGTCATAGGACCAATCAATTTAAGGGTTAGCAATGAGCATAAATTTATCTTTGTGGCCATTGATTACTGGTTGAAGCCAACTCTTATGCATATATGACACAAAAGGTGGTCAAGAGATTCATTAAGAATGATCTGATTTATCGCTATGCCTTGCCAATAAAATTAATAACTGACAATGCTAATAATTTAAATAGGAAGTTGATTGTTGAACTCTACACCAATTGGAGGATTATGCATTTTAATTCTTCTCTTTACAGACCTAAGATGAATGGTACTGTTGAAACAACCAAAAAAATCTCAAGAAGATCATCCAGAAAATGGTAGTCACCTACAAAGATAGCTACAAGATGCTTTTGTATGCACTTCATGCAGACCACACCACAGTAAAAACTTTTATAGGTGCAACCCCTTACTCTTTGGTATACAGGATGAAAGCGGTGATACTTTTAAAAATGAAAATTACATCATTAAAGGTTTTGAAGAATACAGAACTAGAAGAATCAGAATTGAAAACGCTAAAATTTAAGCAATTAAAACTGATAAGTGAAAAGACATTGACAACAATTAGTCATCATCAGTTATACTAAAGTAGAATGGCTAAGGTATACAACAAAAAGGTCAAACCAAAGGCATTCAAAGAGATTTAATCATGACCAAGATAGATGAAGATGATTTGCCTAAACCTGTAAAGAAATACCATGTCTAATGTACTTAATCAATAAATCAATAAATATCAAAGTTTAGCCAAGAATTCTTTAGTATACTTTTCCTTTTAAAACTTTGAAAAACTTTGTATGATCTCATAGCTCTAAAAAACATCTTTTTTGTGTCCTCATAAAAGATCAAAAAGTTTTTGGGAAATCAAAGTTATTAGTATAAATGCAAAGGTCAATTCGGTGTTTGTTTTTAACAAGTTTTGGGAATTCAAATGATCTTCTAGTGAGGTGACCAAACACTTAAAATTAAAAAATGAACCGAAAACCACTCAAACTAACTTTGAAGATGAGTTTTAGTTGATTGAATAATTATTCATAATTTAATTATAATGAAAAAAAATTTTCATATCCAATTAATCACAATAGAGAAGAGAATAGTTTACTAATCATAACCATTTGTACTTGAAATGATAAAAGGTTTTATTTTCTATTCTTTCACATTCTAAAAATATATTCCTTGTGGTTCCCATTTGAGCTTGAATAAGTTTTTCTTCGTAAAACTTCGACTAGGATCACACCCCACACTAGGGGACAAATGAAAATTCCTAAAGCCAAAGGTCAATTCTAATTGGGATCACACCTCGTACTAGAGGGCTAACAAAATTTTTAAGGTCAATACCAAAGAGAGATCATAAAAAAGTTGAGCCTAGAAGTCCAAATGTTAGGGGGTATGCCTAAGTGAAAGGGAAAAAATGACCAAGTCGAGGTCAAAACAAATTGAGGTTACCTCGTTGAAGTAATAAAAAAAGGAAAATCATAGAAACACGATGAAAGAAAAGAAAGACACAATGTTAGTGATTCTAAGTAATTAGAAACTTAAAACACTTTTTGAGCCTACAAATCTCTTTCTTTCTTAGCTAAAAGTCGCACTTACGTTACATGCCTAATAAAGTCCTTTCTAATAAAAAGCTAGCAATCTAGGTTGATAAGTAATGCTTTCCCATGCAAGATGAGACTTTCAAAAGACTATGGTTATGATTTATTATTTATATAAGTAAATGAATGATTCAAAAAATTTTCTTCCTTAAAACTCGATCCCTTTTGACCAACAAATCATGAAAATAGAAGGTCACCTCATATTTTTACTAAAAGAAAAATATGCACCAAAATCTAAAATTCAACCTTGAAGAAACCCTGTTCATAAGGGTTGCTTGAATTTTTTAAAACAAATTTGCTTTAAACTTGCATCGAAATGGTTTCTACATTTGAAAATAGTTTTGAAATTCCCAAGATTTTTCTTTGACATCAATCTTTTGTAAAAAAACACTCTTTCGCATGATATCAACCTTGAGATAACCCAATCAAACAAAATAAGATAAAATATTTGGAGGCATGATCAAACCGAGGGCAATTCAAGAAACACAATAGAGTTGGCTTCATAATTCCTCTTCTAGGGAAGCGAGAATGAGAAGCAGGATGTTTCAATCCTCCAACAAAAGAAAGCCATCATGAAACAAGTCATAACTGCTAAAGTAAGGGTCCTCAGATAATAGGGTATCATGAGATCATTAGAGGTAATCAAATGAGCATATATTTCTCAAAGGATAAGTTTATGAGTTGTGGCTTAAGTAAGCAAAAGTGTAGGAGCCATGAAAACTTGCTATGAGGATTGAAGTTTTGGGAGACATAGTCCACGAAGAAAGGGGAACCTATATTTATCAAGTAAAAATACATGCATATTAACCTTAAAGCATTGCATCTTAATCCATGTAAGGAGTCCAAGGAAAGAATCATTAATGGGTCCAAATTCTTTTAGCAAAGAAAAGCTATGAGAGGCTTAATTCATATCAGTACAAGGGGTGAAGAATGCCTAATTCTTAAGAAATGAGATCATGGGAAACCAAGAAGGTTTTGTGTATATAACTCTAAAGCATATCATTTTAAGCTGCTCACTTTCTTACAATATCTTTGAAATTATTTCCTATTGAAAACGCCTTTAAGCCTTGTCTATTTTATATAGTGTTTTTAACAATGAGTGTGTCTTTGAGCCCTCGCCATTTAGATATGGCGCCTTTGAGCCCTATCTCTTTTACATAGTGCTTTTGGCACCATTTCCTTTTGAGTACACCATCATGCCCTCACCTTCCAGATAACACGTTATTGAATCATATCTCATTTACACAATGCTTGTGGCACAATTTCCTTCTAAGTACGTCGTTGTTCCCTCACCTTCCAGATAACTCATCATTGAGCCCTATCTTTTTTACACATTACTTTTGGTATTATTATTCCCTTCTAAGTGCATTTTTAAGCCCTCGTCTTCCAAATAGTGTGTCGTCAAGGCCTATCTCTTTTACACAATGCTTTTGACACTATTATTTTATGAGTGCGTTTTTAAGCCATTGTTTTTGACATATTTGAATATCCCGTCATTTTAAAAAGGATTAACCACTTTATGATCTAGTAAATCCACATCCTTTTATCTCTTTTGCTTTACAAACTTATAATCCAAAGTCTCTTACGAGATTTTCTATCGTAAGCATTGTAAAGAGGAGACAACTGTCATAACCTAATTTTGGGCTTCCCCCAAAATCATCATTTTCCTTTTAAATAAATAAATAAGAAATAAAAATAAAAAAATTGAAAAATAAAAGAGGATTAGAAACTTGATTTGCAAAGATAAGCTTAAGAGGGATTTGAGTGCAAAATTGGAAGCTCAATTGCATCTTTGAAGGACTTGAATGTAAGGAAAAATACAGATTCAAGGTTAACTTAAGTGAATATCGGATGAATTTACATAAAAATTAAGTTTGAAGACGTAATTAGACTTCTAATAGACCAATTTAATTTAATCATGTGCTTAATTAAAGATCTAATTGAGTTTAAGAACTGATTTAGACCAAAATTAAAAGAATTAATTATGTGTAATGACTTGATTAGACTTTAGTATGTCAAATTAATTTTATTAAGGAGTTAATTGGTAAGAAATTAAATTTGAAAGCCAAATTTGGGCTCAATTGAGATGATATGAATTTTAGATGATCAAATTTAATTTTTACAATCTTAATATGATGAAATCAGGGGTAAAATTGCAAGAAAAACAAAGTTTGGGGGTCAATTAAAGGTTAAATTGAAGAAATTCAAGACCAAGAATCTTTTTACAAAAGGCGCATCAAGTACCAAATTCGGTTAATAATAGGGGTGAAATTGAAGAAATTACAAGTTTGAAAGTCAAATGAGGATAAAATTGAAAATATATGAGACCAAGGACCAAGTTTGAATGTCAAATGCGCTAAATTAGAGGGTCTTTCTAAAAATTTGAAGGGGTAGAATTGATTTAATTTTTAAAATCAAAATTCAATTAAGGACTTGAACAAATTCAATAATTGAGGGTTGGAAAAAAAAAAGGGGGCTTAATGACCTAATTGAATCTAAAGTTGCCAAAACTTATTTAAATAAAATGGTGTATTTTTACCAAAACAACGTGTTTTGTTTCAAAATGACGTCATTTTGGTTAATATACAGTAAAAAAAAGGTCATACAACATGTCGTCTGACACTATTCATTTTTTTTAGAAGAAAAAAAACCCATTAAAGCTGCCTCTGATGCCTTTTTTTAGGCCTTTGTCTTCTCTCATCCCCTCACCGAACAAGAGAAAAAAAGCACACCATCCTCACACCCTAACATTGTACTACCTATCCAATCTTGTCCCTGCCGGTTTGTAATTTAATTGCTACTGTAATAAGTAACCAAAACCCTTGATCCTGCCAGCCTTGACAACCTGATTTTGATAGTACTAGGATGTTGGCTTATGGATAATAGTTTGGATCCCTTTCAAATGAATCAAGGGCTAGTATTCAAGTCTAGAAGGGACCTTAAATGTCTTTTACCCTATATAAATAGGGGTGAAGTTCAGGTGAAGAAGAGGAAGAGAGAAAATTAAAGGAAATAGATGAGGAAATAGAGAGTATAAAAAAAACATGCATCCCCACCCCTACATAACAACATATACTGATTCAACCAGAAATCTAAACTCATTACATAACCGTGAGCCACCCCTTACAACTAAAAACCAAAACCATTCTTCCCTGCTATACACCAGAAAAAAGTTGTACAAACAATTAACATCCACCACCATTGCTTACCCCCCTCACCAACAATTTCACCATGAACCACCAACCAACACTCTCCAGGCCAAATAAACTTCTTCTCTTCTTGCTTGCTCATGAAATCACTGCATGATAATGTACAAATGCATAGCATAATGGATGAAAAATTCTAATGCTAGAATTCATTCTTTTTTGCCAAAGAATGATTATTGGGACGGGATAGCAAGGAAATAATAAGGTCAAGCCTCCCATTTTAGCCTAGCCCTGCATGTTTGAGCTAGGTATTTTATATAAAAAAAGCTCTTTGGTTGTCTGCTGGCCTAACAAAATCAGGTTACGCTAGGCCTGAGCCTAATCGATGCTCGTGGGCTTGAGCCTTAGGCCTAGTATGCCCAGCCCATAATGTTGGGCTAAGCTCAACCCAAACTTAAGGGTGTGTTTGACATGCCTTATTTATGCCAAAGGAAAATTCCTCTGTTTTTTTTTTTTCATAAAGCGTGTTTGCCAAAAATAGTTTATGATTATCCATTAGAATATAACCAAAATCTAAAAAATATCACAAAAATTAATTTGTTTAATTAATATTTGAGGTATGATATTAGATTAAATGAAATAATAACAATAAATATTAGGAATTAGCTATTAACTTTATTATTTAAGGGTATAAAATTACATTGTAAGCTATATCCTCAAATATTAAAGATGCAAAGTAGGAAATGAATGCAATGCTAAAATTTAGAACCTACCCTAGAACGGTAAAGATTTAGCCCGATAAGACAGAGATTTCCTTACAAATGAATATTTTCCTTGAACCTTAGATAGACCAACGAATAGAAACATGACCTAGAAAAAAAAACAATCAATCAACAATGCAGTATACCATAGGTAGGGTACATTAGGGTTATACGTCTTTCTCTTGCACAACTAGTACTATTATCTAGACTCTCGCGGACTATTTCTTGTGATCATGATATTAAGTGGCGACTCCTTTAAAATCATAATTTTATGATTAACCCCAAAGCCCTTCAATCCAAGAGGAAAGCCCATCATTCGATGTCGTGTACGCCACAACAACAACAATGATGAAGATAAGAAAATAAAAAAATGAAGAAAAAGTCTTATACTTAATTGTTGGGATCAAAACGATTTTTATAAAAGGCTTCCAATTAATTAGTGGGATCAAAAGGATTCTTAAAAAAAGCTTCTAATTAATTATCAGGATAAAAAATATTTTTATAAAATATTCTAGTTAATTGCTAGGATTGAAAATATTTTCATAAAAGCTTCTAGTTAGTTGCTAGGATTAAAATGATTTTCATAAAAATCATTCAGTTAATTGTTGGAATAAAAAAATCTTCCTATAAAAATACTTTAATGAATCTCATAGAAATCTTTTGATTATTTGCAGGGTAAAAAAGACTCTCATCAAAATCTTGTAATGAACTATGGGTTTTTATTTTCTAATAAGATGTAACACTATAAATAGAGATTTAGTTTACAGAAAAGGAAAGGGGGAGGGAAAAAAAGTAGTACAAAAAAGAGGATAAAAAGCTGAAATAGAGTTAACAATTTTAATATTATACGGTCTTCTAGTTCTTTTAAATTCCTATTGTCTAATAAGGAGAATCGTTTTTGTGGGAGTTGAGAAACGGACAACATTCAACCTATAAACTTTTTTTATATATAAATATAAAACCAAGTATGATGCACTCTCTTTTGTTATTTCATGATAACATGTTATTGAATTCTGAGTATTAATCCTCCTACTTCTGTTTTTGGCATTGTGATATAACATTGTTCATTGCATTCATATGTGTCACAAGCTTTGAATTATAAAATCTAATAGATATTAAGTACAGTCGCTCATATGGTTAGATAGTTTTTCTATTTCTTTCCATGTAAAAACCTTAAATTACACATTTGTGAAGTCTCTTGCTATCCATAAGGGATAATAAGAAATTGGTGATTTTTCATTTAAAAATTATAAATTGATGAAATGTTCTGTTTTAGGGATTAGTATAATTTTATTGTTTTTTCATAAAAGATCCAAAATTGATGAAATATTTTATTTTTAGGGATTGACATCAAAAGTTTCATTAAAGGGTCAAAATCGATGTAATCTCTAATTTTTAGGGATTAACATCAAGATTTTCTCATTAAAAAGGTAAAAATCAATAAAGTCTCCTACTGTTAGGGATAAAAGTCAAATTCTTCGATGAGTCTCATATTCTTATTGACCAATGTCATTTCTTATAATGCATTAAAATAAATCATGAATAATCATAGAAGTAAAGTTTGGAAATTAATAGCATGTATAAAATAAATTTAGGAGAAAACACATAATAAAGATAACCTTTCATTTGAAGGGATATGATAAGAGTGATGTTTATCTTTCCTTGAGCATAACTAACCTCTTACTTGAGTTTTTCTATGTTAGTTGCCATAAAAAACTAATGTTTTTTTTTATTGCCATGTGCTTTTTTTAACATTTATCTTATTTGTGCTGTTTAATTTTATCTATTTTTTTTATATGTCGGATTATATATGCATGTATGGTATTTTTCAAAGTTTTCACACATTTCACTGAAAACCAAGAAAGAGTTCTAGACCTAAGCTCGTCCATTTTAGGATTAGACAGGGAGATTCATGTGGTGTGACTTATATCCAGTGAGCACATGCTCAAGTTACATAAGGTTAAAAGGACGAGTTAGCCCACAAATAATTCAAACAATCTAGAAATCTAAAAAATCTTTAGGAAAACATAAGCTGAGCCCAAACCTTTATGAGTTAGATCTATTTGTTAGGGTTCTTTGATAGGACATGAACAAATAATATGCCATATTATTATGATGAGGCACATTACTATCAAAGGTACGAGGACTAGGTCAGAGAAAGGCCAATATCATGAGGTGAAAATCATTTTCTCTAAATTGGCCAAAATTCTTGTGGGTTTAGTGTCCTCAATGAGAACTTTCCAAGAAAATTCAATCTAGTTCATCCTCGTAGTCCTAAGTAACAAACATTTATAATAAATCTATTTATTTGAACAATCTATTTATTTCTTTTCATGCTACTTAGAGTTTTAGTACATGAAGAAATATAGGTCACCTCTCTAAGATCCAATTTCCCCTAAGTGTGCACCATATAAGTTACAGAAAAAGAGAGATGGAACACGAAGAAAGAGTTTCGCTTGAGATGAGCCACTTGAAAGAAATTGACAACCTAAAAGGGAAAGTCGTAAAAATTACAAGCCTACTTGAATGAGCGTTGGAGATAATCCTGATAAGGGAAAGAATATCTAAAAAAAATCAAATACATATATAGGCACAACCTTTTTCGAGCATGCAGCCTACACAAGTAGGACCCTTTAGTTTTGTTTAATAAAATGATGTCTCTCTAGAGTCATAATATGTTGCGCATTTTTCATATATACAGCAAACGACATTAGCTCAAGTACCTCAAACAATTGACTTCACGATTGAAAAACCGCAAAAGTCAATAATTCATACCAAGAGAGATGTGCGAGAAGATATTGGAGCCCAATAAAAGTCCAATAATAAGAACTTGAATTCAGAGTTAGAGTTGATTGGGGGTAAAAAAAGGAAGTCAGAGTCTAACTTAGCTATTTGAGAGCAAGACCTAGCCACAATAGAAAAAGAAATAGACGACTTGTTACCTAACAACAACAACAACGTGTTTTCTAAGAATTACAAGAAAGGTTTAATGTATTTTCAGATACCAAAAAGGAGCATGATTGGAAAATGACAAAAATAACTTGAAACATGTTAGAAGCTTAGAAAAAGATTGTAAAGAGCAAGTAGTCTGATGTTGCTTATAAGTTTTAGTGGTAAGAGATTAACTTGCTCGCTGGAGACACCGATTAGATTCCAACAATTAATCTAGCCTTATGTGTGCAAATTTAGTAAGGTGACGTAAAAGATTTAAAGCTCATCATTTTAAGAAAGCCTTGTCACATACCAACAACAAATTATATATATTTTTAGTATATATGCATTGTAGCCAATCAGTTGGTTGTATATGGCATTGATTTTGTCCATGTAAATATATTTAATCTATTAATAAGAGCTTATTTATTTAATATTCATTAAATATTTTATTAATGAATATAATATTTTATTAATGAATCAAGAGTGAATATAAAATTCTTTGGACAAAAATATTTTACAAAGAAAATTATAAAGTTGTTATGATTATGAGATTCCTATTGCATCAAAACATTGTTCCTAAATGTTCCAGATCAATGCTCTATTAAGACTGAAAATTAATTAGAGTTATTGAGACTGATACATATTTTGTTCTTTCCTTTATGAAATGAAATAGTTATTCTCTTAAATTGATGTAAGATAGATATCTAGAACTAATACGTAAATGTTTATTGGTTGACATGCATACTAAACTGACTCGTATGAGAATTTCATATAGAAATATCACTTGTGTCTATAGAAAGGCTCATGTAACGGTTTTGTAAGTGATTATTAGACTTAAGATCACTAAGTTATCATATATATATATATATATATATATATATATATGAAGTGTTATGTTTTGATTCTACTACAAGTTATCCTAATCAAAGGTAACAAATGAAAAAAATATTAGGTATAACATGAACTATATAAAGGTTCAAGTAATAAAGAAAGAAGAGATGATTCATCACTCTAGGTGAATTCGGGAAAATATTCTATCTATTCTCAAATCCTTGCGCAAAGTGAAACGAGATTTGAAGAGAGTTTCAAATCTTTATCAAATAATGTGTTGTGAACAAACATAATTTGATAGAGTAGATACATTTTATGCT
>Ga0325414_1002603_pt1 | contig 18381 bp, 7 predicted proteins | sample PopdelMetagenome_8_FD_206183 | JGI IMG/M metagenome (GOLD analysis project Ga0325414, IMG submission 206183) | Populus deltoides microbial communities from Bellville, Georgia, United States - Leaf-PdKOR-R3 | ecosystem: Host-associated > Plants > Phyllosphere > Phylloplane/Leaf | place: USA... | reverse complement strand
TTGACCCTTTTTCAACATATTTTCAAAAAAATTGGACAAATATATAAAAATACCAAAATTCTCATAAAATACATTTTTGACACGATTTGGCTAATTTATGGTCATTTCATGATTTTTGACTATTTCACGTATTATTTTTGTATTGAATTTTTTTAAATAAAAATATTCAAAAGGAAAGAAGAAAAAAGAGAAAATCATTCCAATAATTGTTTTAGTGAGTAAAATGTAATTGAAAAAAAGAAAAACCTAATTTAGTTAAAAAATAATAAGTGCAAAGAAAAAAAAGAGAGGGAAAATGAAACTTGTCTTATGCGAGGGAATTTTAAAAATTTGAAAGGTGAAATAACTCTCCAGAAGAATCAAGAAGCCGTAAGAACTCTCCAGAAAAATAAAAACAAATGATAGAAAGGTGGAAGGGTTGAGAATGTTCATCATAGTATAAATAGACATACACACCTATACCCCTCACACTCCCGTATACAATATCTTTCATCATTAGCGAGCAATAACAACACCGAGAGAAACAACCACCGATGATCGATAATTATTCTAGTAGCGAAGGCCAACAACACTTGGCAACATCAATGCAGTGGGCACCGTGACAAATTCTCCTCTTCACTGTTGGCAGACTAGCAACACCAACATTAACCACGCTAAGAACAACCCCACGGTTAATCATCCTCACTGTTATCTCCTTCTATTTTCAACCTAAATGTCAAGCTCTCTCCTTCACAACAACCCTAGATTCATGCCTCAACCATAAAAATTGCTATTATAAAAAATCTTCCACACAAGAACTTACAAGTTACTATTTATGACACCATAAACACCATTTAGAAGAGTAGAGGATAAGTTATGTGATCTCGTTGGTCAATTTCCACTCAGGTCATCAGCCAACACACCTCCATCCACGGTTGCACATGGTCCACACGTGCCAACACTATTTTGGTAGTCTCCAATAGTTTCTCAGTTGTTCTACCACTATTCTGCAATCAATCAACCTTGATTTTAGTAGATATTAGACATTCCAAACATCTTGGAAGGTCGATTCATAAACTTAAATTATTTTTTTATAAACTGCTAAAATGCTATGAAACTTGAGACAAAATGCTTATTATTGTGCATGATATTTGTATTGTTTGGACATTATTGATTTGAATTGATATGTGTTTGTGATTTGAGATGATTTTCATGAATATTGGATTGGATTGGACTTGAATATTATGAGAACTTATTTTGAATGATTGAAATTATTTTGTCAAGGGCTTGTTAAATTTGTTCAATATTTGATTTGATTTTGTTTTTATTGTGATTAAATTTGGATTGATTACTTTTGAATTTTTTTATTGATTGGGTGGATGTGATGAATTTTTGGGAAGTTATAATATGAGTTGGTTATGTGATTTTAAGAAAATGATGTACTAATCACAATATGGATATATTATTAAAAAAATGATAATGATGAAGAAATATGCATATATAAAAAAATGTAAAAAAATAATTAATCAACCCAAGATGACATAATCTAAACTTAGGCCCTGTCTGCTAGATGTTGATTAATAAAGAAAAATAAGATAATAATAAAAAAGTCCTCGTATTAATTGTTCTTATTAATTGTTAACTGGTCACCACATAATAATTATGATCAATGAATTAATTTTTACTAGGCCATGTCTTTCAAATATCAATTATTGGATAATATGATCAATGAATTAATTTTTTCTATGTATTATTAATCGACCCAAAATGATATGGTCCAATATTAGGCCCCGTTCTTTATATGTTGATAAGTGAATAATAGTACCAATTAATACATGATCTCTAGGACATTAATTAATAATATCTTTGGTCACCACATAATCATTTTATTTCATAATTTTACAAATTCAATTCAATATTCCTATCATTTATTAAGTAGCCCAAGATGGAATGGTTTAATAACGGGCCTTGTTTTCTGGACGCTGCTTAATGGATAATATGACTTTTTCTAACCCTAGTAAGTCTTATATAATGGTGTTCCCATCATTTCTAAAATTAGACCCTGTCCTTCGAACATTATTTAGTTAGTTGAACATAATCATTATATCCTAACCTCTTATTAAATGATTTTATCATATGTTAAAAGACCCAAGATGGAATGGTATCATAATAGACCATGTTCTTTAGATGTTATTTAACATAGAGTAGAGCTAATTAATATAGTCCACCAAAAAACCTAGGATGGTAACGTCCAACATAAAACCCTGTCATTTGGACTTTGTTTTGTGGATAGTGACAATATTTTGAATAATATACATACCAGTTTAGGAAAACCATATTAAAATACATTTATCATTGAAAACAAACAACATTACAACTTATCTTAAGTAGTGTGTGTAAGATGATGTCTATCTTAACTATTATTTAATCAACCCCTTATCGAGAACCTCTTAAGACCAGTTAGGGTTCCTAGTTACCATTTTTTACTACTAGGTAGTGACTACTTTTCCTTTTTTTTTTTACCCTTTTTACTTATCAGCTCGCCTTAATGTCTACATGTGATAGAATGATGACTCCATTGGGGTTCCATAAAGACTTAGCTTATTTATTGTTTTTCAATGATGATGTGATTAGTTTTATTGTGTTTGTTTGCTTAATTTGGTTAATTCATTAATTTATACTTTATGCATTGTTTTTTGGAATGCATATAGAGTTATGCCTATGCACACAAAACACAACATTTTCATTTTAGCATTATCAAAGCCATAGGATTAAAAGAGGAAGTAGTGGTGCCTCAACGGTCTTTGGCCTATGTAACATACATGAAACACCAACTTCTATTGAAATTCTACTTGGACATGGATAGTACGTCGATGTGTTATCACCCCAGTCTATGTATTTGTACCTTGTAGGCCTTGGTTCAGCACATCAAGGTTGTTAATCGGGCAATATAAAACCCTTTTTGAGACTAATTTAGTTAGCCAACCTACCCTACATGTTATGGCTAGAACCCTTTGTTAGGTTATTTCCTGGTATTATTACCACTCCATATTCAATTTGTTATTTCTATGAATATTTTTATTTAGAATAGTTAGTTTTTGAGTTTTACAGAAAGAGAAAATGGGAAACAAATACAAATAATATTTTGAAAGTTCAGTTTTCTCAAATTCATGGACGACAAAGAAAGAGCTTTTTTAGAGCAGAACCATTAGAGGGAGATAAAATTAATGAAAAACAAGATAGCTAGTTTCACCTAGTTGTTTGAATAGATTCACCAGATAAGGTCATCAGGTGAAGGTCCTTCCATTAGGGAGAACATTTTAGACATACATGGTCCTTAGCACAATCCTATAACTCTTGGATGCACCACCCGTTTCCACCCACTTCTAACAAGAGATCATAGTCCTACTGGGCCATTTAATCCAAGATTTCAAGGAGTGACATTTGATGTTTAGCCACTGAAAGCTCTATTTGTGGTGACACCGCCATATTAAAAGATAAAAACTACCACTTTTATGCCTAATATGGAAAAACCTTTGAAGCCAAAAGTTGGGTTAAAAACTGAGAAACTCTTAGCAATTGAAGATCATTTAAAGGAAATTAAAGGAATGGATTAGTTTGATTCCATGAAAGTACATAAAATGTTCATAGTATCAGATATTGTCATACCACAAAAGTCCAAAGTGCCTGACATTGTTATGTATGTAGGAGTTGAATGCCTAAATACTCATTTAAAGATCTATTGCAATAAAATGACTGAAGTGATTAAAAATGGTAAGCTCCTAATTCATTTCTTCTATAAGAGTCTGAGTGGTGCTGTCTTGACTTGGTGTATGAACTTGGATGAAAATAAGATAAAAAGGTGGAGAGATTTAGTTGAAGTATTCATGCATTAGTGTAAGTTCAATATAGAAATGACTTCAAGTTGATGTAAACTTTAAAGCATGGAGGAAAAAATAACGAGTCCATTAAGGAATATAGTCAAAGATGGTGTGGTATGGCAACATAAATTCACCCTCTTCTATTAGAAAAAAAGGAGCTTATCTCCATTTTCGTTTACACCTTCAAACAACCATACTTTGAATACTTGATTGGTAATTCATTAGCATATTTTATGGATATTGTGACTACAACAAAATTGATTGATCAAACCATAAAATTAGGAAATATAAGAAATTTAGTAGTGAAGTTTGATTTTCATTCACATCGTGCTAAATGATGAATCAAAAGATAATGTTCAAATATGGAGCATTGATAAAACACATTCTCATTTTACACATTATCCTACCTGGTCATAACAAGCACCATCGAGTTTTATGGCATCATCAACTTCTCAAGTGCCATTATATAAGATTGACATCCCTTTATCGCTCAACATTGTTTACCAACATCTCTTGAGTATTGATCCTACCTCAACAAATCTCATATAACCACCAAACCTAATGTGGTATAATCCAAACATAAAGTGTGACTATCATGACAAGATTTTGGGCCATTCAATTGAAGATTGTAAGAATTTCATATATCACGTTCGGAAGTTGGTAAGCCAAGGGTATGTTGTATTTGTGAAGAATAAACCATTTTGTATTGAAGAAATCTTAACTTTGTTTCTCTTCAATAAATTTTTAGGACTATGTTGCGTCTTTTAGTGAAATTTATTCTTTATCTTTGTCATATGACTGTTTTGAGATCAACAAATGTTCATTTTATTTTCATCTATTATTGGATAAATATAATAACAAATTCATTTAAAGACTTTTAAAATTGATCAAATCCTAAGACATATCATATGAGTGCTAGGGGCAATACTTCATTTTGAATGTCAAAATATTTCCTCCTATATTTAATAAGCCTTAAAAAAATGAATCTCGCTTCAAACCCTTTTGACCTTGAAATACCCATTTTTTTTTCACTCTTAATGAATCTTAATAGTGAGAATCTTGCTTGAAATAATACAATTTTGCCCAAAAATAAAATCAAATAATTTGATGTCTTAAATAATGACAAACAATGCATATTTGGGTCATGATCCAACCCATCCCACCATTTTCTTTTCTAAGGTTAACCTTATGGTTTTCCTAATCAATAATGATCTTCAATAAGGTTAAGATTTATCATTATAGATAGATTTAGATTTTGAGATGAAGAAAGACCATCTTTGATATATCTTTCACAAATAAAATTTATCCTTTTTATCCGTATTTGAGCCTAAAATATGTTTTTTTGGATAATAACCCGAACTAGGATCACCCCTCATTTTGGGAGCATGTTTTGGAAGTCCTAGATAATTAATGAAATTCTCTAAATGGAAAGAAATAAGAAAATATGAAAGGGACAAAAGTATTATATAAGAGAGTGAGCAAATACTCCAATAAAAATGAAATGATAAAAAAAAAGATAAAAAAAGATGAAGTTCTCTTTAAATGTACCTAATAATAAACACATTTAGATCAATTGGGGGCAATTTAAATCGAAGAGACCTTTTGTAATGACAATAGCTAGTTAATGACCAGAAGAGCTCCATTATAGGATATGAGTAGTAAAAGACACATCTGAGAATGATGGTGATGCATATATGTTTTTTGATGACTATTGGAAATATAAATATGGCTAGATTGGCTGCGGTAATCCTATTTTAAGAATGAAGTAATCCCTTATGATATCATGTAAAATGATGAAATGAAAAACTCTTTCATTGGTATGGTGTTCATTCCTTCACGAAGATAATGGAAAATAAGTAGTATTGAACACATATCCTCATATGAAACTTCAAGGTGATGACAAATATAGGCAATATAGGCCAAATTAAGATGATGTACTGATTGTGCCCATCTAATGATAAAAAATGGAGTCCATGGAAAGATAAACTTATGGTGAGCCTAGATAGAACTTCTTTCATTTGGAAAAAAACCCATCCAAGCCAATGCCAAAAGATTTCAAAGACCTAAATGACATAAAAAGAAAATTGAGCTTTCAAAATAACAATTTATGTCTTTCTATTGACTCTAAAAGGTAAGCTCTATAACTAAAATCAAAAAACAATTTTCGATAATCTTAAGCTAAATGCTCTAATAAGATGTTAGTTTTTAAAAGCAATGTACATAGGTGAAAATTTATTTTAATTTTAGCTTTAAATTCTTATTATCTCAATTGACAATATTTTATTGAGTATGATCTCAAAGAAAGTAAATTTTTAGATCAAGCCTCGCCATCAAGTCAAATTGTAGATTAACCCTGCAATCAGGAGATTAAACCTTGTAATCAAGAAATTTAACCATGCAATCAAGAGAATTAGCACTACCATTTGATCAACCCTGCAATTAGGAGATCAAACCTTGCAATCAAAAGTGAAGCCCTGTATTGAAAAAGTTGAACCCCGCAAACAGGAGGTCAAACCTTGCAATCAGAAGATTAAACATTGTAATCTAAAAGTGGAGCCCTGTAATCATAAAAAAAGGTTAGCCTACCATCAAGTAAACTCGTAGATCAATCTTACAATCAGGAGATCTAGCTCTGTAATTAGGAGATCAAACTCTGCAATTAAGAGAAACAACCTTGTAATCAAGAAAAAAAAGCCTTACCATCAAGAAGTTTTGGTTTCAGCTCTACTATCAAAAGGTTTATAGCTAAATCTCACAACTAGGTAAGTCAAGCTAACTTGTTTGAATTTTATGTTGAGGTTGGTCACTTGATAATCATATCTTCTCAAAATTCGTCACCTAACAATTGGACCATATTTTGTTTTTTGTTTCGAGGATAGTCATCTCATAATGACCACTTTTATTTATATGGATCTCAAGTTAATCCCTTCTCAATTGAATGGATCCTATATTGATCCCTTTTTTTATGGACTCAAGTTAATCCTTTTTTATCCATATCATTCCTAAGTTGACTTTTTTTATATGGATCCCAAGATGATGCTTTCATAGATCCCATGTTGATCTTGATCCCAGTATGATCCTTTCATAAATCCCAAGATGATCTGGATCCCAAAATGATCCTTTCATAGATATCAAGTTAATCTAGATTCCAAGTTGATTTAGATTCCAGGTTTATCCTTTTTTTATATGAATCCTAATTTGATCCTTTTGATATGGATCAAGAGTTGATCCTTTTATTACATGGATTCTGAGTTAATCCTTGCAGTTATATGGATCCCAAGTTGATCCTGTTTCATATAGAACCTAAATTGATCTCTTTCACATGAATCCCAGGTTGATTCTATTTACCAAGTTGATCTCATTTGCATGGATTCCAAGATGATCCTTTCTTTTACATAAATCCCATATTGATCCCTTTATTCTTTATAATAATCCCAAGTTTTATCCATTCATTTATCATTTTGTTTAGTACTTCTCTTACCAAATTTACCATATAAAGTCCAGGAAAAATGATTTTTTCTTTGTATTTGCACCGTAAATCTTGTAATTAGGGGGCAACAATCATCACTCATTTTTGACCATCTGTTTTCAACATATTTTAAAATAATTGGAAAAAAATACAAAAAATAACAAAATTCTCAGAAAATATGTTTATGATGCAACTTGGCCAATTTCTTATCATTTTCATAATTTTTTACCATTTTATTTATTGTTTTTGTATTGATAAATTTTTTAAAATAAAAAAATTATATGAAAAAAAGAAAAGAAGAAAAAAATTATTCCAAGAAAAAGATCTTTTTAGTGAATAAAATATAATTAAAAAAATAATAAAGACTAGTTTAGTTTAAAAATAATAAATGCAAAGAAAAAAAAGAGAGGGAAAAACAAAGTTGTCTTATGAGAGGGAATTTTAAAATTTAGAAGGTTGAATAACTCTCTTAAAGAATTGGAAAGGTGGATGTACTCTCTAGAAAAATCAAGAAAGTGGAAGAACTCTATGGAAATATAAGAAAAAATGATAGAAAGTTTGAAGGGCTGAGAAGGTTCATTATAGTATAAATAGACATACACACCTACACCCCACACACATTATACCATTCCAACAAAAAAATATCCCACACAAAAAAACTTTTCCCTCATCTTTCGCCACACACACCAACACCCTATACGTACTAAAACACTATATTAAAAAAAAAGAGAAAAAAACACACAAAACTCGTGACTATTCCAAAAAAAATTACCTATTACAGATCATCTCCTTCATCATTGGCGATTGACAACTTTATCGAGTGCAGCAAACACCGATGACTAACAATTATTCCAGTAACACCTAACTCCAACAAACATCATGAACACCGTGACAAATTCTTCTCTTTACTATTGTCAAACCAACCACCATACCAACATCAACCATACTGAGATCAACCCTACGGTTGCTCATCCTTATTTTTGTCTCTTTCTATTTTCAATCTATATGTTTTGCACCTCAACCACACAAACTGCCATCATAAAATCTTCTACACGAGCACCTACAAGTTATTATTCATGACACCACCCGAAAAATTAAGAAGAGAAGAGGCAATGTTACATGATCTCGTTGGTCACTCACATATCAGGTTGCTAGAACATCAGCCCATACGCTTTCATCCACAAATGCACATGGTCTATATTCGTCAACACTGTTTTGGCAGTCTCTGACAATTTCTTAGCTGTTCCACCACTGTTCTAATAGTCTTTAGGCCTTGATTTCAGTTGATCTTAGAAATGTCAAGCATCTTAGAAGGTCGATCCACAAACTCAAATAATTTGTTTTACAAATTACTAAAATATTGTGAAATTTAGGATAAAATGCTCATTGTTGTGCATTATTGATTTGAATTAATGTGTGTTTGTGATTTGAGATGATTTTCATGAATATTGGATTGGATTGGACATGAATATTATAATAATTTATTTTGAATGATTGAAATGTTTTTGTTAGGAGCTTGTTAAATTTGTTGAATATTTGGTTTGATTTTGTTTTTAATGTGATTGATTATGGACTGATTAATTTTGAATTTGTTTGTTGGTTGTGTGGATGTGATAAATCTTTTGAAAGTTATAATATGAATTGGTTATGTGATTTTAAGAAAATGGCGTAGTGATCACATTATGGATATATTATTAAAAAAATGATGATGATGAAGAAACATGCATTTATTAAAAAACAAAAGTGAAAAAATAATTAATCAACCCAAGATGTATGATCTAAACTTAGGCACTGTCTATTGGATGTTGATTAATAAAGAAAAATAAAATGATAATAAAATTGTCCTTGTATTAATTGTTCCTATTAATTATTAATTGATCCAAAATGGAATGGTCATATATTAGGCCCTGTCTTTCGGATGTTAAATATAAGATAATAGGATCAATTAATATTTGATTGATGAATGAATTGTTTCTATTAATTATTAATTGATCCAGGATGGTATGGTACATTATTAGGCCTGGTTCTTTGGATGTCAATAAGTAAATAATAGTACCAATAAATACATGATATCGAGGATATTAATTAATAAGATTTTCAGTCAATACATAATCACTCCATTTCATAATTTTACAAATTCAACTCGACATCCCTATCATTTATTAAGTATCCTAATATGGAATTGTCTAATAAGAGGCCATATTTTCCAGCACTACTTAATAGATATTATGGATTTTTCTAACCATAATAAGTCTCACGTATATGTGTGCCCATCATTTCTAAATAACCTAGGATGGAATGGTCTAAAATTATACCTTGTTCTTTCGACATTATTTAGTCAATTGACCATGATCATGTATATCTCAATCTTATATTAAATGATTCTATCATATGTTAAAAGACTCAGGATGGAATGCTCTCACAATAGACCCTCTTTTTCGGATGTTAACTAATAATAAGGTCAATTAATATAGTCTACCAATTATCTTAGGATAATAAGGTCTAACATTGGGCCTTATCCTTCAGACTTTGTTTTGCGGATAATGACAATATCTTGAATAACATACATACCAATTTAGGCAAACTACATTAAAACACATTTATCATTGAAAACAAATAACAATGAATCTTACTTTAGATAAGATTTATATGATGATATTTATCTTTCTTATTACATAATCAACCCCATACCCAAAACCTCTGAAAACTAGTTTGGGTTTCTAATTATTATAAATCTAGGTGGCAACTCATTTTCATTTTTCTTACCCTTTTTAAATGTCAGCTTGCCTGATGTCAACATGCAACAACTTAGTTGGTTAGCACGTGTGACAAGTCAAAGGTTACAGGTTTGAGCATTATGATGCACAAATATGTTCTACATTATGATAGACAACCTGTTGTCTGTCATATATTTTTTTTCATGGTTTTTTTTTACACTACAATTTTTTTTATTAGATTCAGTTACTGTTTAGTTTTGACATGGTTCTTAAATATTATTATGAATTCTTTTTGGAACTTTAATAATTTCTTTTAGTTATTATGTATCTGATATGAAAATAATAGTACTAATAATAAATTCTTCATGAAAATTCGATTGAAATGATTTTTTTTTTAATCTTTAAATAGCTTTTGAACATGATTTTATTAGATTTATCATGACGTGCATGACGTTGAATGGCGGAGCTGCCTTCTAGATTGAAGGGTTTTTGGAAGTAATCATGAAGTTATGATTTGATAAGTCGCCACTTAGTATCATGGTCATTAGAAAAAACCTATGGTCTACGAGAGTCTGGGTAAGGGGACTAATTATGCAAGGGAAATACACATCGCCTCCTAGTGCACCCTATCTATGGTAAGCTGCATTGTTGATTTATTGTTAATCTAAGACATGTTTCTATTTGTTGGTCTCATCTAAAGGTTCAAGTCAGATATTTCTTCGTGAGTAAGTCTCTATAGGTGGTTATCTCACACAAAAGGGGGGAGGAGGAAAAAAAATTGAAGAAGAAGAAAAGAAAATGCCAAAAAATTCTTTCCCACATTTTCTCCTCCCACACACAAAAAAACCCTGACATCCTTATCTCTCTAATTTTTACAAGACCAACCGCCACTCAAAAAATAAAAAAAACACTTAGCGCCAACCTTACCCATACAAAGAAAGACAAGATTGTGCTCTCTCCAAAACTTACCACACACATACAAAGTGAACCAAAAACATATTAGATCAACAACACCATTTCCCTTCTTATGCTTCACTAAGAGTAGCCCCTTCAAACCAACAGCCCAAAACAAATACTAGGATTTAATCCTATATGGTAGAAACTTCCTCACGAAAAAAGATTTGCCTTGAACCATTAGATGAGACCAACAAATAGAAAAATGACTTAGAATAACAATTAATTAACAATGCAACTTACTATAGGTAAAGTGTAGAGGGTGATACATCTTTCCTTTGCACAACTAGTCCTTTACCCAGACTTTCACAGATCGTAGGTTTTCAAGTGACTACGATACTTGGTGGTGACTCCCTTTATTGATAACTTTATGATTAAACTAAATACTTTTCAATTCTAGAAGGCAGATCTATCATTCAACGCCAAACACATCATGATATGATGATGGCTCCACTAAGGACCTGTCTGGTTAGACTAAGCTTTGTTTGTTTTTTTGTTTATTTTTGTTGGTCTATGTAATTTAATTTTACCATGCATTTTTTTATGTACTGCTCGTGTACTTTTTACATATTACTCATGCTTAAGTAAATTAAATGTGGGTTAATGCCTTGATGCATTTTAATTTTTGAATAAACCCAATTCTAGGTTAGGTAGGGAGTAGCAATCTGTCTCATGGCTTTTAATCAGGGTTCAGATTTGTGAAACATTCAACTATGAGCTGAGCATTTACATGGTAATGACGGTCATATTGTGCGCCAATCATTTCTTATAGTTATAGACTCTTTTGAGATCATGTAGTAAGCTTACCCTTCATGTAGTGGCTTTGAACTTGACCTTAAGATATGGATTCTCTAATAATTATTTTTGCATTAAGGCAGACCTGATTAATAATCCTGAACTTTGGATGATTTTCTAAACTAAGACCATGACTTCTTCTTTTTTAGGTAAGAATTTGAGATGATATAATTAGTTGGGGGGGGGGATTGCCCAAAGACAAAGGCTAGGAAATTACTGCATATAAGAATCATTTTGTCTTTTTTTTTTAATAAAAAGGGCTTAGAACCATCTTTTTTTTTGGTACTCTCCAATGTGTATGGTATTTAATTGAGATAAGGACTTGAGAAAGATCTTTTTAGATTAATCAGACTATGGGTTTTTGCCTATATTCAACAAAGAAGTCACAGATTAACCCTTCGACCAGGTTAATTCATATTCAATGTACGTGTACATACACTTTCATTCATAAGCACACATGTATTCATGTTTAAATGTTATACTTATATATGCAGGTTGAAATACAGGTCCCTAGAAAGCTCTAATTTACAAAGTTTACAACACTCGATTGCGAGAAAGAAGTATGGAGGATGAAGAACATGTTTGTCATCATGTTTATTTTCAAAAGGAGTTGGATTCTCTAAAGGCTAACATGGATCGCATCATAAGTTTGCTTGAGTAGACACTTAAACACCTTTTTAGTAAAGGCTCGTATAATCAACCCATTACTTTTACGACGATTTAGCTTGAAGAAAGGACATGAGGACATGTTCAGGACCCTCAGTATAACACAACCTTTGTGTAGTCCACAATAACTCTACTGGCCCCAACAACTATTGACATATATGCCAGCGAGTCCTAGAAAATGAAGTATCCTAGTGTGATAGACTATGACAAAGTAGAAGCATTGGAAACAATAGTGAAGGCTATTAAGGGGGTAAAGTTGTATAACCCCGTAGAAGCTACAAAAATATGTCTAGTTCCAAATGTGATTGTACCAAAGAATTTTCATGTACCTGAGTTCATAAAATACCCCAGAACTCAGTACCCTATCACTCACCTCAAGTCCTATTATAACAAGATGACAGAAGTTGTGCATGATAAAAAAATTACTAATGCACTTCTTTCAGGATAGCTTGAGTATGACAACACTAAATTGGTACATAAGATTGATAGAACCAATATTCAAAAATGGAAAAACCTTATGAATTCCTTCATCAAGAAGTACAAATACAACATGGACATGGTTCCAGACCGATCCAATCATTATTATTAGAAAAAGAAAGCCATGAAGCAGTGCAGGAATATGCTTAACGATGGATAGAGAAGGCTGCTTTAGTTGATCCACCCCTACTTGAAAAACAAATGGTCAATCTATTCTTTAATAATTTCAAAAACCCTTATTTTAACCATCTGATTGGTGCCCCAACCTAACACTTTACTAACACGGTTGTGGTGTTTGAGAGAATCAAGCAAGCCATAAGAAATAGGTAGAATTGCTACCAGAAAAATAAAAAAGACGACGAGGTCCATTAATTGGGGTTTCACCAAAATCAACCAGGGCATTCGCACAGACATCCACTATAGAATAAGAAGACCTTACCATCTCTTCCTTTTGCTATTGAAAGAGATGCTTGAGAAATTGGTCAGTATTGAACAAATCACTCTGATTTCATAGAAACCATTTCAACCACCATACCTGAAGTGGTGTGAGCCTAACCAAACATATGAGTATCATGATGGAGCAATGAGGCACAACATTGAAAATTGTCATTCTTTCAAGAACAAACGTTTTTAGCTTATTGAGGCTAGGCAAATTACATATGAGGGCTAGAAAACCTCCAACGATAATGCGGAGAGAGAAATTTGTTGGCTATGAAAGCTTCAATTGTTGAAGAAAAAAAAAGAAGTCAGATTGTTCTAGTCAACATGCTTTGTCATTTTAGATATTTTACAAACCTCATTCATATTTTTTTAATGGATTGTGCCTTTTTTATAATCTAGTTTTTGCATTAAAATCAATAAATATTTTTCTATGAAAATGGTTTTTTTTTTTGTAAATAATTGAACCCCAAGGTGTGTCTTGAAAAATACTAATAGATAAATCCTTTAAAACTCATAAAATAGACCCTCATGACTGACTCCATGGCTCAATTCAAAACATTTTGTAACATCAATTTTATAAAAATCCTTTCGTCAAAATAATCCTGAAAAATTCAACTTGCCTTCTGGTTTCACAAATAATTCGATGTTCATTTAAGCAAATATTCCAATTCCGAGGTGACCGAACAATTTTGAACCAAGATGCAAAAAATAAAAAATGCACGAAAAACCCGCACCCCATGTCTCTTGGGCCACATTTTAGTTATATGCATAATCGTATGTAGTTTGATTTGCTAGTCATTAATTAATAAAAACATATATCTTTATGCTAAAGTTCCAAACAATTATACTGAACGAGTACAAAATTTATCGATTCAAACTGCTTGTGCTTGAAATGATGAAAGACCAACTTTGCTATCCTTTCGCATTATAAAATATATCCCTTGTTGTCCCTATTTGAGGGCATGCCCAAATAGAAAACAGAAATGACTAAATCAAAGTCAAAACAAATGAGGATGCCCCATTAAAGCAAGAAAAAAGGGTAAATCAACTAAATATGAAAGAAAAAAAAGATTGAAAGACATAATGGTAGTGATCCTAAGTTTTTGAAACCTTGAAATACTTTTTGAGGCTTAAATTCTTTTCTTTCATAGCCAAAAGCTATAGCCTCATTATATGCCTTTTTAAAAGCCCTTTCTATACAATTAAACAAGAAACTTGGATCGATAAATGGTGTTCTCGAAATGCGAAAGAATATTTTTACAAGAATAATGACATTGTGAACAAAGCTACTCGTTGTTAATCATGCTGCTATAATTAATACTAAAAAGAGACAATTTTTTCTCAACAAAACGTCGAGTTTTACTCGAGTCTTTTGCCTTGAAACCTATAAAAGCAGAAGGTCACCTTATCTTGTACCTTCAATATATCATAATAATAATTTCTTTGCAATAATTAGACTTAAATGGGCATGATCCTTGAAATTTGCAAGTTGATTCCAAAACAAGAAAATGATTTCCAAACAAAAACAATCATTGACTGTGTTTATAAGGTCCTTGACTAGAAATGACAAGTTTAATAACTAGGGACAAAAGCAGTGGACCCTGAGAGGGATACCAAACAATATCCAGATCAGTTGGGGGGGGGGCAAAGAAGCCCATAATCAAATGATGATCCTTTGAAACTATGAACAACATCCAACTATGATAAATACCTCTTGATGACGGGTAGGAGAATGAGTACAACTAGATCAGCTGAGGATAATGTTGCTCAAGGATATTCTATGATTTGACAAACACCATACAATTGAGAGTAATGCTACACTTGAGAGGCATCTTCATCTCTCAAAATCTTGCTTACCCTTTGAAGGATTGCTATGATACCTGAAAAATGTTATTTTATGAATGCATCAATTGAGGGCAATTTGCAACAATCATTGACAACATATGATTTGATGAACTCCTTAAAGTGCAAGAATCAATATGATACCTGAAAAATATTAGCATATGAATGCATTAGTTGAGGGCAATTTGCAACATTTATTGACAAAAAATGATTTGATGAACCCCTTCAAAAAATAAGAGTAATAAAGTGCCACTTCTCCATCAAAATAAGCGGGCAATGGTGTAAGAATATCACAAATTAGGGTGCATCATTCGATCAGGGGGCAACATCATTGATAAGAAGGTTTGTCATTTATTGAAGAATGGTTAACCGAGCAGAGCTTCATGTAGCACCTAAAAGTCCAAGTTGTGCAACAAAAAAACAATCAAGCATAATTGATCACGTTGGAAAAACCTAAGTGGGTTGATGCAATAAAGAGGCAATCAAACACATTAATTGTGAGATCCCACATCGGAAGCGAACGTCCAGAGCTAGGGCCTTATAAGTGCATGCTCACCTTGACTAGTAAGACGCGTTTTGGGGTCATGCGTGGCTACCAAGAACAAAACCGTAAGGGGGACCTGGGTGGAAGCCTTGGATTTGGGTGGACTGGGAGGCCCAAAGCGGACAATATCTTGCTAGTGAGGTGGGGTGTTACATTTGGTATCAGAGCCGAGGACGGCTCGTCTTAAGGTGGGGGGATTGTGAGATCCCATATCGGAAGCGAGCGTCCAGAGCCAGGGCCTTATAAGTGCATGCTCACCTTGACTAGTAAGACGCGTTTTGGGGTTATGCGTGGCTGCCAATGACAAAATCGTGAGGGGGACCTGGGTGGAAGCCCTGGATTTGGGTGGACTTGGAGGCCCAAAGCGGACAATATCTTGCTAGTAAGGTGGGGTGTTACATTAATCACATGGAAAAACACTTGTGGACTGAAGATTTAAGCTGAGCAACCAAGGGGTTAGATTAGTAACAACAAACCTTTCAACCAATAAAACAATGATTTCCAAAAAATAAAGCCTATATTTCCAATCAGGTAAGGATGCATGCATGTCATCTAATACCAAATTATTATATAATATTTTTGCAGGAATTACACAAGAAATTATCCTTAATGAAGTCTAGTAAGACTTCAACAAACAGGAACCCATCAAGGTTCTGAGCCAAGCAAGGCTTGATTTGGTTTTCAAAGCCCAACAAGGTTTCAACAAAAAAGGGATCCAATGAAATTCCAAAGCCTAGCAAGGCTCAAAATAATCCTAAACCCAACAACGTTTAGCAAGAAAGAGTCTAGCAAGACTCCAACAAAAAGAACTTAGCAAGGTTTTAAGCCCAACAAGTCTCCAGTGATTTAAAACCCATCAAGGTTTTGACAATGAAATAGTCCAACAAAATTTTAGCTTGATTCAATGATCAGATCAAAAGTATATTAACGTAATACTGCATGTTTGGGGCATATCTCTTGTACCGGTCTCCTCGGATTGTAGAGAGCTCGTTCTCGAGTTCAAATTACACTTACCTAGATCTTATAGGTTCTCAATCAAAAGTTTTCAACCTCTTACATGCTCAACCTCTTTAGCAATGGAACCGATTTTTGCGTTATGTTGAAAATCATATGTAACAACCTTTTTAAACTCTAACTCAACCATAAAGTTAGAACTATAAGAACCAAAAGCTTTTATATCTTTTATATCATCACTAATAAGATGTGTGATGGTTTCTCCACTTGGAGAACTTTTAGATATCTGTTTTATAACTTTTATCTTAAGTTCAAGAACATCAACTTTAACTTCATCAATTTCAGAAATCTCCGCTAACATATGTGAAACACACTCTTCACAATATGCTTTATCAAAAATCACCTATGGAACCACATCTAATTTGGTTTCTTTTTTTTTTTATGATTTTACTATTACAATCAAAGTCAATATGCTCGTTAAAATGAACATCTTTCAAATACTCATGGTCATCATAAGCCAAGGTTTCTACATCAAAATCTTCTCATTAAGCATCATCTTCCTTATTCTTATCTAATTTTGATGGTTGATTCTCCAATCCATAAAAAATGGAATCATTAAAAATTTTAGTCGCAATATCATATTCATCCCATCAAGAAACTACCCTCTTTGTCATGCCTCTGAAATGAATTCTCAAAACTGGCTATGGATATGTGTCACTCTTCTTACGACCCCTTAATTTTCTCTTATTCATATTTGTTAATTGATAGGATAATTCTTCAACTAGCATCTTCATATTTATTTTCGCATGTCAACATGTTAATTTAGTAATTTATCTTTGCATGTCTTTTATTACCAATTCTTGAACATCTTTTTCTTTAAGGAAAACCTCTTCATCCCCTACTACACGAGCATATCATATTCTGCGATTACCTCTTCCATCCATGTTTATTGAATAGCAAAAAACAACTAATCATAATTTATCGTTGAGCTCTAATATTAACTAACATAGGCATGAATAACATAAGAAAGACGGTAAGTATATGCAACACAATGTTTTGCCGAATAGAGTTACAACACAAAAACCTTAATATAAAATTTTATTAATGAAGATTTCTTTTCAAGTAGTCTACTAAAATACAAGCTAAATAACCATATTTGAAGAACACATCCTAAACAATGCTGAAAACAAATAATAAAAGAGTTTTAAATCAAATAGAAAAAAATTCATAAATCAACTAGGAAAATATATCAATTCTTAAACAATAACTTCTAAACTTTATTTTAAAGATTTCCCAGTTTCATATTAATACAAGATTTTAATCTTATAAAAAATAGTGATTTTATGATCTCTTATGAATATTTCATATAATCCAATGATAGAATAAAAAACTATATCTACTAATAAGACTTATTAGCATGCATGTTTCAAAAAAAAAAAAAAAAAACTAGCATGAAAAAAAAACCCTTGTACAATTCTAATCCAATTCTAGGTATGAAATCTAATTCCTTTTTCAAGATGCGAACAACAAGAATGAGTATAAATTCATATTCTTTTTTCTAGATGCAAACAAAAAGAATAGTGGGATCTCAATTATTTCATTAACAGATTTCAATAAAGTGGTGAGAAAAGTTTATATATATCTTTTCGTTTTACAATTTAT
>Ga0325414_1002602_pt1 | contig 18382 bp, 6 predicted proteins | sample PopdelMetagenome_8_FD_206183 | JGI IMG/M metagenome (GOLD analysis project Ga0325414, IMG submission 206183) | Populus deltoides microbial communities from Bellville, Georgia, United States - Leaf-PdKOR-R3 | ecosystem: Host-associated > Plants > Phyllosphere > Phylloplane/Leaf | place: USA... | reverse complement strand
ATAATAATAATAATAATAATAATAATAATAATCTCCATCCTAGATTTTAAGTGTCTTCCAAGTGCATAAATATTTCAGTAAAGGTAAGGTGAACACACTGCTTGGAGAAAAGGAAAACAATCAATTACTTTATTAATAAATAGGGAAACATATCGGTTTATCAAGTCCAAGGTTCATCTTTATGAAAAGTGAATCATCTATATGTTGAGTGCTCCTCCAGCTTTATTGGAATCATTACTTGACCTGCATTTTTGTACAGTGCTCCACGTATCGTATTTGGTGACCCATCCTCACTGCAACTCCCCGACAGGTGCCTCATTGAGCCATAGGAAATGGATGAAATCATACAGTTTTGCGCTTACACTCACCTGCTAAGCATTGAAGTTTCACATTTCCATGGTTGCAGCTATCTATAATTACAGAAGAAAATATTCACAGCAGATGGAAACATCACCTTGTACGGTGTTGGGTTAAGCCTCCTCATATGATCAGGACGCATTCGCTCAAGCTGCTTGATACAGCTATCTCTAATGTCCTTGAGAGAAGGTAAATCTTCTCTTGGTTTATCTTCAAGAAACAAAAACACATTTTAGATATTGCTATAGATGAAGTAAGCTCAGCCTGTGGACAAACATTAATATTATGTGGGGTTTGATACAATGCCGAGCCCTCAAATCTTATCTTAACTACAAATCAAATAATTTGCAAAATTTGGGAAACCATATGTAGAAATAATTATATCCCTGCATGCGTAAGCATTTGTGAAGAAGCAGATCCTCAACACATCATGTTCAACTGTGATATCATATACAAAATATTTCACTTCACAGAAACCCCCACCTGAGCTCCCAGGCCAATAACACTTTAGAAGCTCCTCAACCTGCTGTGGAACCACATACGCTCTCTTGGATTCATTAAAAGGATGGCGACACAGTATCCGTTCTCCCACCTGCAAGTTTAGAGAAAGAAGATATTATGTTATCTCCTTCAACTAATCACCACAGTGAGTTGATTCCATCATGCAGGCAGCTCAATCATGGGTTAAAAGGGGAAAAAATGTACATGAGATAAAAAGTAAGTGACTGTCGATGTTGACAGTGAACTCTTACGACCAACCTAGTAAAACCAGTGTATAAATCAATAACTGAGATCTCACCAGACTCTGAAATCCATTATATCTTGAATATGTTTTGCACTCAAAGTTTAATTCTCCATATAAAACAAGTAGATCAAAGATTTTGAACACCAACCTCTCGGCCAGCTCAGTGTTAAGAAAATCTTTCATAATGATGGTACTTGGTAGAGGTAAAACATCAAAGATTAGAGCACATGGAGCGCTTCACCGATAAATCCATTAAATGTTGACCATGATTTTGAATACTGAGCTCTCAACTTGCTTAGTGAAAACGTTCTTGTTGATCATGCCAGCACTCTCAGATTACATTTGATAAATAGCACAATATAAAGGATAATGGTGGTGATACTTGGTAGAGATAAAACATCAAAGATTTGAGCATGTGGAGTGCTTTACTGATAAAATCATTAATTGATGGACTACCTTTGGAGATGGTTCATTTTCCCCTGTCATTATGTCCACCAGTGGGTACCCTTCTCTTCCATACAATCTATAAGACCGCTTTTTGCATGGTATAGAAACCTGGTAAAATAACAAAGGGGAGAAAAATCAGTGATTCTATAAAAACTAATAAAAGTTTATTCGACTTAGATCAAACCTTTGAAACATCTTCAGAAAGTTTGATGCGAGGCTGATTGTTTATTTCAACAAGCTTGAAGACACAACCCAAAGCAGCTTGAGCATAGCAAGTTACAAGATAGGTTCCAATTCCATATGAATCCACTTCATGACCCTGAGCAGCCAAAAAAAGCTATATCAATTAGATTTAGGTCGCTCAAAATGTATGTCTAGCATTTACATAATGAGGCATACATGCTTTAACATACTGAGGCAGATAAGCAACATAAATTATTAGTACGAGCATTTTATTTGGCCACTGTTTGTTGCTTTACAATGGAAATGTTATTCATGCTGCTGCAACACATTTGAGACAAGCAGATCAGCAACAACTTTGGCATTCAATGTTTGACCAAAATGTTTTTCAACTAAATAATTATCAAACATATCAGAATACAAAATTCATAATTTCTGTGTTTAAAATTTCCCATATGGAGAAAAGGCGTAGAAGTGGATGCCAAAGGAATGCTGGAAGGCATATTAAGACAAAAACATATAAATACTTAGCAGGGCAGAAGTAGGTAAGGGATGAAGAAATTTATCCACACATCATGTAGCTTCTTAAAGTTTGTTTATCTTCAATAGTTAAGAAACAGTATTATGAACAAAGATCTGAATTTATGGGGTAACAGCTGAAGCACAGATCTTTTGTTTCCCTTTCTGTATTTCTTAACTCTATTGCTTCACTTACTGAATTATCTCTGTTGAGTGCATAAATAGACCCAGGCATGTAGTAAAATTAGTGAAATTCAGAGATGGCATCTTTTCACAGCATGCAGCTAAGTGAGACAAATCAGATGCCAGATATTTGTCAGAAATTTTCCTCATTTCTCAGGAGCGTGTGTTACACTTATCTGATCGTGCAAGGAGCAAACACACAAAGCCAGAGAATTTTCATGTGAAACCATTCTAAAATATGCTCCCATAGAATAACTAATAGATGACTGATGCCTTCAGCAAGCTCCAAAATGGGAAATGTATGGTAATTTGCACATAGAACAAGAGCAATTTTGTTACAGAATGAATACCTGTTTATTTAGAGCATCTAAAGTTTCCTCATTGAGGTCATTGCTAGCAGTGATGCCCATCTTTCCAAAACCAGGCACTCCAAATTCTTTCTCAACGGCGATAAAGAACTTCCGCGCCTCACAGGACAAATATGCTAGATCACCAGAATCTAATCTAATGCCTACCGCTTTATATCTGCAAAGTAAACCATCTAAAATCACTTGTGTAAATCGAGAACTATTAAAAAGTCAACGTGGATAAATAATAACGAGGACAAGTCTTCAGGATGCTATGCAAATAAAAGATAGACAATTGAATCACAAACTAATGTGACATTGGTTAAAGATGAAGGATATCAGTGGCTTTGATTTAAAATAAAGGCATTGCTGTTGGATGCCAATCATGACAAATGGCTGTGAGAAACCATCGCAACAGGCTTTGGAAACGCATATGGCTTCTAAAACGTAGCAAACTGTTCAACTGGATATTGCAAATATCTGGTTGAAACCTGAACTACAGGAATATTCGGTTGAAGCCCCAGTTGAAGGAAAAAATAGGCCACCAGGGAAAGATAACAGGCCATTGGTGTAAGCCAAAGGGATGTCAGAAGTCATCTGTTAGATGTAAAGACGTGATTTAAATGCTGGAAAGGTGAAAATGAAAGCATTGGCCAAGGTAGAGGCAGTGTCACAGTTTCAGAATATGCAATCTTAGTGCTGGCATGCCTACCAATAATTTGAATTGTGTAATGTCGGCATCAAGCCTTTGAGAGAGATACTGTTACCCAAACAGGATGACAAGGAGAAGTTAAAAAAAAATATAATATCGCATGTTTCAGTTCTCATGACGATTAAAAAAGGAATTTTGCTCAGTAAAAATGGCATCACACTCGTAAATCTTTCAAGCTTACCCAAGATCATTAAGTGCTAGAGCAACCGCACAAAAGTTCGGGATTCCACTCCTCATTACCTGGTAAAGAGATGGAACAGATAAATGCAATGTTAACTGCACTAAAGTGATAATTGATTGAAGTAGCCACCTGGCTTAATTAACAAGACAAAGTTTGGCATGCAGCAAACAGAAGATGCAACATATAATTAACCTTTGCAAATATAATCCATTAATACTAAAGTATGGTCATGGAAACGTTATAAGAGCACTTGCACCATTTCATAATGGAAAAGTTAATGTCTACTTGTGTGAAATGCCACATGCTTGATGATGCAAGGTGTAAACATCAGCATTTTGAGAAGATCAGTAGTATACATTAAAAAGATGTGGTAAAATGGAAGAAATTTCCAAGGTTATAGACCCTAATAAGTTTTCCCTTATCTTAACTTACAAATTCTTGGTCACATTTACTAGTTACTGAATGTATGTTCTTTAAAATAACCACCTAGCTTATGAACAAGGCAAAGTGCAGCAGGCAGCTAAAAGTAAAGACAGCATATAATTAAATTTTGCACATATTCCCTAAAGGTTGAGTGTGATTAGAGCTTCATGATATGAGTAGTTGCATCTCTGCATGAGAAGTTAATGTCTCAATTCATTCAAAAGAATATGGTTTTTGAAAATTTCAAGGTATTGAGTGGCCTGGATGACACAAGCATTTTGAGAAGATCAACTTCATAAACTGCGCTTGCAAATTACAATAGAGTTATGAGGTTACTGAAATTTGATCAAACAATTGTTGACTTTGGCTTGTTCTTTACAATGTTTGGTGCTAAACATGTAGACACAGGTTTTCAGTGAGTGATTACCCTAAGCACCCAAGATTGTATGTAAAAACTTACTTTTCATAGCGACAATCTAAAGAAAAGCACAATATCAACTAGCTGCATGTCATATCTTGACAAATATATATATATATATATATATATATATATATATATATATATATATATATATATATATATAAAATCTTATCCAGGAAACAGCTATTAGTTTTATTCCAAAGAATTGAAACATATCAACCTAGAAGCAAAAACTACACTCACGTCATATGTGTCCACAAGAGCTAAAAAGCTTCTAGGGAATGCCAAGGCATAGGAGGTGAAAGCTGCTAGCTCACTTTGATTGGTCTCACCAAAAATATCACGTAAGGAATTTGACCACTGCATAGCATAAACCATATTAATCAAATAAAAAAGTAAAGAAAGAAAGAAAAAAAAAAACTGAAAGGGGAGCAGAATAAACAAATGAAGTATGAATTGTAGGATCAAGACACTGTTCACACCAATTAGCTATCATGGAAGTAAGAAAACATCTTAATCACTATTAGACATCAAAATGGCTTGCAGCATTAGACATTCTCTGTGAGATAGTACCTGTTATTAACCGTCAAGTTCCTAAATATTGAATCTTATATATTAGATATCAAAAAGGCCCTACATGGTTTCTCTGGAAGCAATCAACAATGTTTTCAAAGAAACTATTAATTTCACAAGGCCCAAACAAAAATCCCCCTTTCTGGACCTAAAATCGGTGTAAAGAAAAGAAAAATCTTTCCAGGATTCAGAGTTAGGACTTCGGGAAAATTACTTTTAACTCTTACATTTAAAAACCCCAATACAATTATAGCAGAAAGGAATGGGGAGAAAGAGAGAGATTGAACTTTAATGATATTATCAAAATTGTTTAACATGAAAGAGCTACAATGCAATGCACAAACATAACTGCTTGAATAAGCAACCATAGGAATTTTTATTTTTTGGAACTAAAATTAGAGCCTTGTCCCTTTTTGTTTTTTTGCAAGAAGAGCATGATATTTTCTGCTTTGTAAAATCTTCAAAACTACATAAAAGTCTCATGCCATGGCCACCAGCTGAATTATATTTCAAGGAATTCCATATGCTGTGCATTATCATCAATAGTTCTCTGGTGCTTTCATAGAGAAATCAAACTAGGATCTTAAGCACGCCAACTAGGCATTCTTGATTACACATCCCACAACTATGGAATTTTCATCAACAAATAAAACTTTAATATTTACTTCCCCTGTTTTCCTAACCCATGCTGACAAAAGATAGATCCATAAGCTTCACAACTAGTTATCTCCAATAAGATGAAAGAACATGAAAATTTAACCGCCCTAATTTATGTTATTAAACATTCAAGAAAGGCAGTAGGTTAATTTAGTCATCTCTAGCTAAAGATGAACAGAGGATGGACAACTTTTGATGAATAATCAAAATGAATGCAGAGGGCCAATGAAGAGAACCTGAATTTTATTTATCCATGTCTGAACTGAACTGACAAAGTCCTCGCAACTACTTGATCCATCAGCACTTTGAAGCGACTTGTCTATGATCTCATCAGGGCTCTGCAAACCACTGGATAATTTAGATGAAGGACTAACTAAACCTAAAGCAATGAAATACTATTGTTTAACGTACATTGCATGAATGTGTAAACATTGGCACAAGCATGTGATGACAAATTTATTAAATATCACAGAAAAAGAAACAGGCCTGTAATTTGAGAGAGAGAGAGAGAGCAATGCCAAAAAGAGAAAATATATCATATGAACTAACATTCACAATACCACAAAACGACCACTATATCAGTTAATAATGCACTTGATTTTTTTTTTTTTTGCAAAATTGAAATGCTACTCTGAAGCATAAATGAAGAAACACGCATCATCTTCATTATCGTGCTCTGGAATTTGCCATCGCAACAACAAAGGGCTTTCAAAAGGCACTTCTCAACTTGGAAATAACTACCGAAGAAAGGACCTCTGGAGAGGTTAGTTACTTTTGAGTCAGGTTACTAGCCTAGGGAGATGAAATGAAGTATCTGTAACTTCTCGAATAAAAGGGGAAAGCCTAGCCTGGATGTCTTATAATGCTTTTCGAGATTACCAACCATATATGAGCTGACAAATGCATGGGAATGAGTCCCACGTAGAGGTATCCCAAATAATCGTCCGGCTGCAACATTGCTGTCAAAACAGAAGGCAGAAATAGGCGAATACCAGTTAATGTGTTGAACAGCAGCCAGTAACACAGAGTGAAATGTGATCTTGCATTTAATTTTTTTTTATCCACTTTTCATAAAAGAAAACCAAAATCTCATTTGGTTGCTCATTACAAAGGTCTACTGAATTCTTAGAAATTTAATGCTGTCAAATCAGTTATGGCTGGGGGTGGCACGGGGTAAGAATGAATACTTCAAATATCCCCTACCATATCTCATTCACTCAAAATTCAGAAACATAATTGTTCCAGCACCAGAATGCTATAAAAGCCATCCTACCCTAATTTAGGAACAAGCACAGTTTAGACCTCCCTTTAGCCAGTTTGGGAACCATGTGCCAGCAAGCATAGGTGAAAATAAAACATTTCTTTTGGAGAGGAGGTGTATATTCTCTTTCCAGATCAAATTCATGTACCTAGTAACCAAGATGTTTTTCTCAGCTTTGAAGAAGGTCCTTGTCTCAGTTTTTGTTCCTTTTCCTGAAGGAACAATTAGATACAATGATCTTGTAAACCAAGATAGTTTCCTCGGCTTTGAAGAAGCTCCCTGTCTCAGTTTTAGGTCCCTTTCCTGAAGGCAGGATCAGAACCATTGATCTATGTCCACCCAAACCAATCTTGAATCACCTTAGCCAATGCACAGGTCAACTGATTTCGAAGAAATTCAAAAGCTGAATTTGAACTATAAACTAAAAAATCTTGTGTAGTAGACAATCATGTCTGAGTTATCTACTCACTAGTCCTTGCTACTTTAAGATTTTAAAGAGACTCTTAACATGGAAAGTTGATGCTTAACTGAATCATTGTTAAATGATTGGAAGGCATATTAGAAAAAGTACAAACCATTCTGAGAATTCAACTATAAGAGATGAATTGTTGCACGATACGAAAGGCAGCAACTGAAATGTTTAGAAATTACCTTGTTGCATCAAACCCTCCAAGGTAGCAATATTTTGACGCCGATAACCCACCATCAGGTCCCTAAGCATAAAATAATGAGTTTTCTCATAAAGATAACTCAAGCCAGCATTAAAAAATAAAAAGAATCAAAATACAGTCAGCAACCTGAGCCCGTCGAAGCCCAAACTCAAGAAGACTTTTTGATTTTCCAGCAACAAATCGATGCCTAGCTGCATTTGTTGCCACTAAAGATGCAAAATTGATAAGATTCACTAATGGGGTTTCCAGCAATTGAGCCACCTGCAAAAACATTAATCGAGTAAGATCCACTCGAGAGACAAAATGTACATGGTAAACGGTAAACAAGAAAATAGAGGAAAACCAGTTGGAAGGTGTACTCACAGCAATTGGTCCTTCTATTCTTAGCAGAGGAACCTTTGGGAAGACTGCTGAACCCTCTGCAATGGCATACACTTCGACTTCTGAGCAGTCCAATCCTCTAAGATAATCAAAGAAACCATCCTGCAAGATCATGTATTAAGTACTAGTTCTCCTCAGATTTAAAAGCCACGAGAAGCAGTGACTGAAGTATAAATAAGAAAATAATAAACCACTAAGCCTCATTTACCTCGCATGAACCAGGAAGACTTTCCCGGATGAAAGAGATATCATCCTCGGTGAACTTGAAATTAGCAATTAACCTGATGCATTCTTCTAAACCAGCAAACACTGTGTACTCCCCACCAAACGGATTCTTCCGAAAATATAAATCAAACCTGATAACAAAAACATTAAAGAGCCCCAGATCAAAAATCGAAAGAAATTAAGACAAGCTTTTTAATGTTTAAAACAAAACTCCTATTGCAATGTAATTTAAAGTATTAATTCTCCTGTTAAATTCAGTACTACTATAAATAAATGATATAATATTGAGCATGGAATTAACTAACAGATGCAATATTATTACGTTTTCAGGAAAACAAAAACATTTCAGTTCCCTCAACAACCAAATAAATAAAAACAGAATCCTTAGAAAAAAGAAAAAGGCAAACTACTCACACAGCTCGCTCTTGATGTTTATTGGCTTTCCAATAAGCATAAGCCATTGTAAACTGATAAAGATCCGTTAAAAGAGGCGTTACGATCGGGTTCGTCGGTCCCTCCACGACCCGACTAGAATAATTACAGTTCGCTTTCACCTTCTCAACCATTTTTTCTTTCTTTCTTTATTTCTGCTCTGCTGCTTATATATTCAGTTACGCATACAGATATGAGATATGTATATATAGAGAGGGGGGAGGAAGAGATAGAGAAAGAGAGGGTACGACGTGAGAGTGAAGGAAAAGAAGAGGCGTCCAAGTGGGAACTTGACCGTGGACAGGAAGGGAGAGAGAGAGACCGTTAAAAACGAAGGGTGGTGGTAGCGGTGGTGTTTGTTGTTGCGCCTTGTGGAAATGGAAATTCGTTCAAAAAATAAAATAGGCAACAGGCAGCTACGAAAAAGATAAACACTACTAGGTACTTCCTACATGGAGTCTTATGTACTTGGTCCTCATTTTGTTCAATAATAATAATAATAATAATAATAATAATAATAATAGTTAGTAATTCTCAAAACAAGACCAAAAACAAGTAAAAGTGTTTTTGAAAATAAAAAAAATCTTTAAATTAATTTTTTTAATTTTTTAAAATTATTTTAATGTGTTGATGTTAAAAATAAATTTTAAAATAAAAAATATTATTTTAATTTATTTTCAAGTGAAATATACTTTAAAAAATAATTGTTATCATAATATCATATTATTCTTTTCTTTTATTGTTAAAATATATAATTAGATTGATGATATATAATAATCATAATAAAAAACATCATGACCCCTCTATTTTTTTTACATTTTAACAAATTCTTTTTTTCTAATTCCATTAATGTTATGTGAGAAATCCAAATTTAACAGGTATAAAAATCCTTAAAAGCCTAAAACTCATGATTTCAGGCAATATGATGCCCATGGACTTAGACGTGGGGAAGAGCCTTACCCTCATGAGCTTAGTTATATTTTAAATCCTACTTTCTCTACACTCCTAAGTGTATAAAAAAAACTTTCAATGACTTGTCATATTTCCATCACATAAATGTTTGTGAAATTGATATTTATCCCTTATTAATGCATATGTTACAAATATTTTCTCCCATTAATGCTTGTGTAAGGGATATTTATCCCCCATTAATACTATCATGATAAAATTACACTTTAACCTCTCATCTCTATAAAAGAACAAAACTCATTGGTTATAAATACCTCATGAATCCTTTAAGCTCCAGGTTCACAATCTTCATTCTCTACTACATACATATTTTTAGAGCATCTCTCTCTAAAATATCATTGTCTTCTCTCTAAAAATATATTTACTTAAGCATCTAAGAGTCCCTAAACCTACCAAAGAGGATATTTGACAGTTACCAGTCATAAGTCACTTTGGCCTATAAGGTATTGGCTACAAACCACCTTGACTAGAAATAATAGATCAAATTGCTAAAATCAAGAGATTAACTGATTATCCAACATATATGACTTGCTCCTAAACTACTTAAATTTTTTGGGACATCATTATTGACACCTTTTTAGTGCGATAACACAATTTTTTTTTGAAAGGGATGGATCTGAAGCTTTCCTAGTACGATTGCACAACTCTTCTTAAAAAGGATGAATCTGAAGCCTTCCCTAGTGCGATTGTACAACTCTTATTAGAAATGATGGATCTGAAGTCTCCTTAGTGCGATAACACAACTCTCATTAAAAAGGATGGATATGAAGCCTTCTTATTACGATGCACAACTCTTCTTGTAAGGGATGAATCTGAAGCCTCCCTAGTGCAATTGCAAACTCTTCTTGAAAGGGATAGATTTGAAGCCTCGCTAGTGTGATAACATAACTCTCATTGGAAGTGATGGATCTGAAGCCTTTCTAATGCAATAACACTACCCTTCTTGGGTTTCCCTCAATCCTTTAGAAAATTTTCCAAGTATGGTATATATATGGGTTTATACCCTCCACCCCTTATAAATCTTTCTAATTATGGATGTAGACATGAGTCCGTCTCTTTCGCTCTTTATAATTTTTTCTAAATCTAGGCATCACCATGGGTTCCCCTTATCCACTTTCCTAGGGATTGACTGAAGGTCTTTCTAATGCAATAACACCACCCTCATAAGGTTTTTCTTCTGTCTTTTTTTTTCTAAGTATGAACGTAGACATGAGTCCGTCCCCTCCGTCCCTTAAAATTTTTTTTAAGTATAGGCATCGACATGGGTTCTCCCCAGCCACTTGAAAATTTTCTAAGTATAAGGCTCACCCTCCCTTATCGGGTTCCTCTCGGCCTCTTAAAAAATATTCTAAGTATAAGGCTTACCTTCTTCGAGTTCTCTCAGCCTCTTAGAAAACTTTGTATGTATAGGCTGACCCTCATTGGGTTTCCTTCTATCCCTTATAAATTTTTCTAAGTATGAGCGTCAACATGAGTCTGTCCCCTCTACCTCTTAGAAATTTTCTAGGTATGGACTCCTTCTCTATGGATCTCTCCACCTATTAGAAAACGTTTTTCAATATAGGTTTCTTTTTTGTTCCCCTCTACATGCTTAGAAATTATTTTTCAACCATGTTGTATGCCCTTATACACGGGCTCTCTGGTATATTACCTGGGTTTCCACCCTTTTTTTCATATAAAAAATTCAACAAATTCATCGTACCAGATATTTTTACAAAGTCTTTGCGTATATATTTCATAAAGACTTGGATGACTATTTATAAACTCAAATTTAATAGGTCTAGAAAACCCTGAAGTCTAAAAACTCACGGTCTCAAGTAATATACCTGGGCCAAACCGCCCATGGGCTCAGAGTTAAGGAAGAGCCCAACTCTCATAGGTTCAACCTAGAGGAATAGTTCAGTCCTCATGGGCTCATCCTTGAGGAAGAGCCCAATGTCATGGGCTCTGCTAAGGGAAAAAACCCATCATATATAGGCTCAGCTTAGGGGAATAATCCAATGTTATGGGATCAATATAGGGGAAAAGTGTAGCTCAATGCATGGGCTTAGCCTAGGGGAAAAGGCTCATCCTAGAAAAACAGCTCAGCTTCTATGAACTCAGGTACATTTTGGATTCTACTTTCCATATACTCTTAAGTATATAAAAAATCTCCCAATGTTCTATCATATTTTCATCGTATTAATATTTGTGCAAGTGATATTTATCCTTTATTAATGCATATGTTAGGGATATTTTCTCTTATTAATGCTTGATTAAGGGATATTTATCCCTCATTAATACTATTATGGTAAAATTACACTATAACCCACCCTCTCCATAAAAGGACGAGACTCATGGGCTAAAAATACCCTATGAATCTTTCAAGCTCCAGGTTCATAATTTTTATTCTCTACTACATACATATTTTAAGAGCATCTGTCTCTAAAATATCATTTTCTTCTCTCTCTAAAAAGATACTTGCTTAAGCATATGAGAGTATCCAAATCTACCTAAAGGGACATTTAACAATTACAAGTCACCAGCCATTTTGGCCTACTAGACACTAGGTATTGGCTACCAGTCACCTTAACCAATGAGAATGGATTAGATTGCTAGAATCAATAGATTAACTAATTATCTAACATATAAGCCTTGTTTTTAAGCTATTTGAATTTTTTTGGGATATCATCATTATGAAATAAAGGTTTAGTAGCTGCACATCATTTTTAATCCATAAGCTTTCTTATTCTACCAAAAATTAGTTAAATTCCTGAATAAAAAATAGGATAATTTTCTAATTTTTTTTATTTATTCTTTTCACAAATTACCATCTTGTAGTTCTTTAAAAAGAAAAAAAATATTTACTTGATATTAATTTGAATTTCAACTACAATAAAAGTTGTTGTTGCTAAAAACTGTGATGATAATAAAATGAGTCTAAAGTAACGTTTCACCTATATGTATATATCTAGTTTATGGGTAATTATTGATTAGAGAAATGGGGTTTTGATTGATTGAATTAAAAATAATAATATAAATGATATCGTAAGATACATGTAAATAATTAAAATTTGAACTACAACAATTTGATAAATTGTTATAATATATCTTATATCTAAAATTAGTAGGTTTAGACAATGCAAATAACCACTCAAAAGGAAGGGAGAAAAAACACCCTGATTAATTTTGAATCACATTGACCAAGTTCATGCACTATTTTTCAAAACTAAATCATAAGTCATAGTATCTGACTAGATGACCATACTCGGACTAAAAAAAATTTGAATGTAAAAACAATTTTAGGTTGTGGGAAAATATTTGATAATATTACCAAACTCAGCCCAGCAGGTTAACTTTGTAACTTTCCGACCCAAATCCTTACATAATTTGGATTTCAAATTAAATCATGTGAGAATTGTCTCGACGTGACCTAACCGACTTGACAAGTTTAAAAGTAACCTGGATGACCAATAAAAACATGATTTGATTTTTTTAAAAAAAAGATAATATTTTTTTAATATATTAAAACAACAACATACTGGATCGACTCAAGTTTCATTGCCTAACCGACTAAAATTGCTATCCAGGTCGTAGATTCCACTAAGCTTAATAAATTTATTTTTTAAAATGTTTTTTATTTAATTATATGATAACAAAAATAGATACTTGGAAAATAAAACATCAATCAATGTTAGAATATTTGTTTGAGATCATGATAACCCCATATAAAGCTAACCAAAATAAATCATGAAGGATGCAATTTAGAAAAAAAATCAATACAAAATGTTAAAGAATAAAATTTTAAAAAATAAAAAATAAAAACATTATAGGCATGCGGGCCTAGGTGGCCTGACACCCGGGCCTTTACAACAAAGCCCATGTGTGTAGGTTTGTTAGCCCAAGCTTATGCGCTTAGGCCATTTAATTTTTTCTTTTTCTTTATTTTTTTTTAAAGAAATGGATGATGTGTCGTCTACTTGTTTAAATTTTTACCATTAGAGAAGTGGGGCTAAGATGTTTTAGTTTGAAAAATCCATTCCCCCCCCTCCCCCACCAATTTTGACCAAAAAACACAAAATGAACTTCTTTAGTATCTAAATAACTCAATCTTTCAAAAAATATCTCTAAATATTTCTAAAAACATATAACAAACCAAAAACAATTTCTCCCTTGACCTTGATCTACATTTCTAAGCTAGTTGAAAGTCTAAAACCCCCTTAATGGAACTTCTCTTGTCAAATTGAATATGTTGACACAAAGATCATCTTTTTTTATCATCAAAATATGGTCAAACGATGATTATTTTCCTCTCATTCCTAGTAATCCAATGACTTTGTCTTTCATCTCTTAAACTCAATGACCGAAAAATTAACAAACTGAACTTTTAGACTAGAACAAAAATTCTAAAAACTATATAGATTGAGAAGGAAATTAGAAAAATAGATGGACAAAAAAGTTCTTTCTCGTGCGAATTTGAGATTAGCCACGAGACTTGTCCTTATTTTACACTTTGATCCTCTTTTGTTGAATCTTATATTTCTTGAGTAATTTTTTATAAATTTATCACAAAAAGCTGGAATTGAAAAAGAAGTTTGAGGTTGAAGTTTTTTTTTAAAGGTTACTATATATTGTTGGAGTAAAATGCCTAGGCATTTTAGTATTGTTGTAATGGTACATAAAATGTTTTTTTTTTTAATTTCCTTGTGTTTGGTCCCATCATATTACATTACTTGCATAACACAAGCACAAGAGGTCCCTTATCTCCAATGTTTAGACCAGGCCTAAGTGCATAATAGGCACCATTACAACAATACATGTCAAGCGCACACCTAAATGTATTTTTTCCAGTTTTTAAGAGTCACACATGCAATTTTTCTATATAAAAAAGACGCTACTTTTCTCATCAATGGTTATTTTCTACCCACACTTGTTCATTAATGTCATACATAAGTATAACAACTAATAACAATTCTAACATTTCCACTAATAATTTAACTCCTCTCTACACACCAAGATAGCATGCTTCTTGAGGTAAGCTGAAGTGACCATGATCTATAAATACTTTGGTAACCAAGTAAGAAAAGAGAACCAAATTTCAAGCTAAATTAAAGCTAACTCATGCAATTAAATCTAAATCAGGCAATTACATCCCAACCAGACAGTTTATGCCAAACTAAGAAACTCCCATATAATTCAAGTCTACTTAAGCTAGCGAGATTTAAGCCATTCAAACTTATTGCTTAGCATCAATTCATTCTAATTCTCTTTCCTACATACTATTTTCTCATCCTACATTTACTAATTTAAGCATCAAAGGGCTTATGTTTTAAAATGTAGTCATGCAAAGCCTAATTTGGTTTGAAGTTTCTACGAATTCATTAGTGGAGTTGTTTGTAGGGACCTAAAGAAAAATCTACTCCATTCTTATTTCACACCTTTCACCAAAAACTCTTTCCATGGATTACAACTTAAACAATTTAAGACATAAAAGAGTAACTAATCTACCATAGAAACTACATATCCTCCAGATCTCTAAACTTTTCTATCAAGTGTAAGTGTTTAACAATATTGTTATAAGTATATAATAATGGTTTTCCACTCTCATATTCCATTAACATGTAATACATAATATAATATATAGCTCTATTATATGCACTAGGTGCACAAAGACAACTTCAGTTTCTTAAGGTAGTGTTTGATATGCTGGATAATATTAATTAGATTTGATTGGATTAGACAAAATAGGGTTGAACTTGATTGGACAAATAACTATCATATCTTGTGTTTGGTGTGCATTGCATTGGATTGGAATGAATTGAAAAACTTGTCCTATTTTATATCTGATAGGCATTGGATAAGGTAGAACAACATATTGTAATGATACTAATACCATTATCTTGTCTAATGTTCGAAGTGTAAATTATAACATATATGTTTAACAAAAAAAATAATTTATTTTGTTTTTATTATAATGAATAACATATATTCTTTTTCTACGTCAACCTTATCTCCATAACCAAACTCAACATTTCTTGATACCGAATTTGACCCATATATCAAGACTCATAATCCAAATTCCCAAAAACACTATGCATTCCCAACAAATTCTTTTTCTCCATCATTTTTTTAATCGAATTCTTTGCTTCACTTACATTTAATTCCCAATTCACATCCCTATTTTTTCTTTGACTTCTTAATGTCATAAGCTTCTTGTCCTTTATGAGTGGTTGTTCAAGAAAGAGGGTATCGGTGGGAAAATCAAAGCTTTGCACTAGTCTCCAAATCAAATATGTTGAGATTTTCTTTGTTATAGAGTTATAATTTAACTGAAGATTATGAGAAAGTGTTTGTAGGCCAAACACTGAATTGACCAACACCATTTAGCATAAGATTAACATATTTCAACAAAGACAAACGTGATTATTTTTCGTTGACATGTTGATCACGGTTTTCCATCAAAACTATAATGTGGTTTCCATCACAAAAAGGTTTACTAAACCATATTATGAAGCAATGAGCATTATATCCAACTTAAAGAATCTAGTGAAAAAAAAGATCACTTGGTGAAGTTAAAAATATCATTTGGGTTATTTACTAATGAGATGAGCATTTGCTTAAGATGCAGAAGTTGAGAAGGAAAAGGATAATATTGGTGGCAGAAAAATCAAGAAAAGGTCTCCATGAATAGAGTTGGAGAGTATATGATTCTATGAAGTGTTATATTTTATATGAAGAGCAGTATAATTATTTTATAAATAATAACTCTTGTGTACAGAATTGGACATACTTGTCCTACCTTTTTTAGCGGGACATAATTTATCCTCTAGAATATCATTAGACAGGATAAAAATTGATTTTTATATTATACAAAGGTGCACCAAACAATTTCATAAAACATTGTCTTGTCTAGTCCATCTTTGTCCATCGTACCAAATACTCTTTGGAGCAACACGATAAAATAATGCAAAGTAGGCTATCACCATGAATCTTTTTCTGATTCTTACTTGTATGATCCCTATAAAAAAGACTTAGAGATGAGACAAGATAAATTGTATAAGCTCCTAAGAATGAATATCATCCCTACCAAATTGGAGACTCTCCACTTTGTCATCGAATATTACACACCCATCTCTCCAAAGATCGTGTGCATGTGAAGACCAACTTGGATAACTATGATAATTTTACAGATCCTAGAAAACACATATAAATGTCAAAAATAGCCTAAAGCTAGTAATACAAAAGTGTGATGCTCTGTGCAAAATCCTCTCAACAATATTCCATGGATATACTCAGGTGTGGTATCACGGCTTTGAGCCTGACTTGATCACTGGCCTTCACAATCTTTGCATTAAGCTTGTCTCTCATTTCAACACTAGCATACTAGCTAAAAAAATCACAACTAAGCTCTTCATCATCACCTAATGAGAATATAAAAGTACCATGATAGATCTTTATAGATTTAATAAGAAATGCTAAACATAAAGAATCTACTCGAACTCATTGCCACTAAAGACATGATCAATGAAGTCTATAACTACTCTTTATAAGAACAACTATACACTCTTTTTTACATAACTCTTATTAACATGAAATAGGCAGTAGGGAATCATATTCAAGTAGAAGAAGAAAACATAACTAGATAAGGACACTCTCATTTTCAAAGAATAAAATCTCCTTAGCGCTATCAACCTCTTACCATGGCATCTAAGATGAGCACCAAAGGATCTATTTATGATCGCCTGACAATCTCTGAGTTATTGGGTACACTTTTTACCACTATATATGTTGAGGTGTTAACTTTTATTTAGAGGAAGGATTTCATGTGATACTCATTTTCTATGACGAGTAGCATAAACACAAGGAATTTTAACAAGTTTTGTCATTTTCATCATGACTATGATCATGATACTAAGAAATGTTATGCCATAAAAAAAAGAGATAAAAATATTGATCTCCAGGGAATGTATCTAATAATTTATGTAGTAAGAGAAACAACCTAAAAACTTTAATGCATTGAAAATGCAAGACTAGTATATAATTTGTTTTTTTTTAACAATTAATTAATACTTGACAAGGAAATGTTTTTTCAATAATTATTTAATAAATTAATTGAAATTGTAAAATGCCATGTAAATCAATCGAAATTTTGCAAGTGATGACCTATAAGTTTATCTTATTTATAATAAATTATTGTTCCTTGCATACCTAAACTAAATATCAATAGTATGGTGAATACTATTATTCATATACGGACTTCTTGAAACAAACTTGAAAATATAAATATAAAGACAAAGAAACTACTTATCCTCTTTTGAAAAAATGACTTTCTTTAATATTAAAATACATCATGTGCTTGTTAGTTTGGATAAATAAAAGTAGCCTAAATTATATATTAGAGAAAAATCTTTTAATCAAGGGTTAATTTTAAAATTATAATCATACTTCAGCAGTTAGTTCATTATGGTTGTTTTGGAGTCCCCATTGACGTGTCATTAATTTAGAGTTTTTTTTCATAATTATTTATACTATATTGTTAATAATTTCTAAAATTTATCACTTTTATTTGGCCAGGTAAATGATTTATTATAAAATCATCAATTATTTTAATACTTTATTTTATATTGTTTTCTATTCTTATAGTGTATTAATTATTTATTTAAAGAATTATAATACACTTTTATTAATAATATTATTGACGAGTAAAAAATAAAAAAAA
>Ga0325414_1002601_pt1 | contig 18385 bp, 11 predicted proteins | sample PopdelMetagenome_8_FD_206183 | JGI IMG/M metagenome (GOLD analysis project Ga0325414, IMG submission 206183) | Populus deltoides microbial communities from Bellville, Georgia, United States - Leaf-PdKOR-R3 | ecosystem: Host-associated > Plants > Phyllosphere > Phylloplane/Leaf | place: USA... | reverse complement strand
ATAATTCAACTTAATTAGTGGACATTACTAGAAAATTGACAAATATAAATAAAGACATCGACAAAATATTTTGTTGGTAAATTACGGTGAATTTTTTCGACTAAATATGCCCTCGCAGTGTCCATCGGTAAACACCGACATAAATTTTCTCTCAGTATATACCAAGGGAATTACAGTTGAAAAGGAAGAAATGAGAAAAAAAAAAGTTAAAAGATACGATGACGTGTTATTTTTACATACATAATTATCGATGAATTTAAATTTGTCGATTAAATTCATCAGTAAATCCGTCTGTAATATTTAATTTATGACCTGACAAACAACCCTCATTTCTCTCTCCCTAATTTCTTCTTCTTCCTTCATTTTTCTCTGCTACAAATAACACAACCCCCTCCAATTTCATCACAAATCAACCTCCAACTATAAATTCAGCCACAACAACACTTGATTTGTTAGCATCCCTGTTCTAATTCAATTTTTAATTCTTTTATTCACTCTACAACTAGGTAATATTGAAATCAAGATAAAAAAAAATTAATCTTTTTATTCAATTTTATTATTCATTTATTAATAGATAATTCGTTTTTAACTAACAACAATTTTCTCTTAAAGGCTACGGTTCTTGGCGCAAGCTGAGCTCGAATGAGTTTTTTATGGAAACGAACATTCAGATTGAAGATCGCCAAAAAAGGGTGCAATAGCTTGTGGATAGCTGAGCTCGGTACTTTTTGTTGGTTTTCAACTATTTTTTTCTTAAGTTATTATTTATTTGAATTTGCTGACTTTTTTTTTTCAGGATACATATAACACCCGGTTAAAAAAGAGATATAATGATGATTCTATGACCCATCCAGATCTCAATCTGGATTTGTTGTTAGAGACAACATCGTCTAGTGGACCCGATAAAAATCAGATCTATGTACAACCTCTCTAACACTATGGCTGAGAACATATGGACAGGTCGTAATGTTTCAACCATGGGATGCTCATAATTGGTTCCAAGCAATCAAACTCTAGAGATTGAGGTGATTTTAGATCAAAAGTTCAAGCTCGAATACCCATCATGTTGCTGATTATGAACAACTTAGCGCTAAGACAACCGAACTTCGTCAATTAGGAATAAAGATGAGATCACACATGAGTGGTACATGTGCTCCTTCTTATTCGCCCTACGATACCAGTAAAGAGTCACCTCCTCCTCCTCTTTCTTTTTTAGTGCCTCTATTTTAGATTAATTGTATTTGAACTTATAAATTTTTAATTTTGTAATAAATATGTGATTTTTATATTTATTTAATTTATTTTAATTATTTTCTATTTTTATTTAATAATTTTTTTAAAAAAACTATTTTTAAATTGTTACTAGTGAGGTTAGCGACAGACTTAGTTTGTCGATATATTCTACAGAGTTGGAAAAGAATTATTACAAATTAATGTCATTGTCATTGTTTAATTACCGACAGGATAACAGACGGTATGTTTGACAGTTATATGTCAAATTTACAGAAGAAAATACTGATGGACAACAAAAAAATCATCAATGGGATGACATACGGTTTTTCTGTTAGTGATATGTTATATTTATCAAAGGAGAAATTGACGGAATGAAGGTTGAACGTAAGCTCCCTCTTGTTGTTCTCTCTTTTTTTCGTTTCTTGTCCCCCTCTGTTTTTTAGTTTTTCTCCCTCCTTCCTGTTTTTCTTCTTCCTCTCCTCGGTTCTGCTTTTTCCTTTTCTAGTTCTCTGTCCAGTCTTCTCCGTTCAAGACGAAGACAATGGTGGTAAAAGCATGAGGTGCTGCTAGTTGATATACCAAAATTTTCCCCTGGTTCTGTTTCTCTCCTAGTCTTTTTTGGTATTCCTCTTTTTTTCAGTCCCCTCGGTTCTGCCCTTTTTCCCTCTTGTGGCCTTTCGTTCTCTGGCTTTTATAGCCAGAGAACAATGTCGTTTCATCCATTGATTGCAGGTGTAATGGTGGCGGTGGGCGGCTGAATCGTTGAAGAAGATAAACAGTGTCTAGAAACGGCATTGTTTTTGTGTTTAATGGTTATTTTTATTTTGACCCTTGAAGTTTTAAAAGTTTTGTAATTAAGCCCCTGGTTAAACTATAATTGGACACCTGTATTTCAGCGCTTTTTACAAGCTAATCCTTCGACTTTAATATGTTGTAATTTGGCCTCCAATTAACCCCAAACTTTGCTATTTCTTCAATTAAGTCCCTGATTTCATTAATTTAATTAAATCCAAGACCAATTAAGTCTCAAAACTTATCAATTCTCCAATTAAACCCTTGATTTGATTAATTAAATTAATTTCAAGCTCAATTAAGTCTCAAAACTTATCAATTCTCCAATTAAAACCTTGATTAGATTAATTAAATTAATTTCAAGCTCAATTAAGTCTCAAAACTTATCAATTCACCAATTAAACCCTTGATTAGATTAATTCCAAAGTTTAATTAAACCTCAAAATTTCCAATCATGTTACCCTTAACCCAAATTTTAATTCATTCTTCATTTATTTCATTTTACTTGTTTTTCATCATTATTATTTTTTCATCATCATTTTTTTATCCTTTTCAGTAAATAAAATAATAATAATAATTAAAATAAAAGGGTAAAAAATTAGGTTATGACAGTGGTTTTAAGTCGGACCAATTCTAGTATGTAACCAACTTGTCTAGAAATCGAATATAATAACACAACTTTTTTATAATTTTTTTATTCCTTGAAATTAAATTACCCATTTGAATTATATTAAAAAATTTAAAACTGACCAAATCAAACCTAAACCAAATCAAAAAAACAAAAAAAGCTTCTTATACGCAAAATGTGATATAAAAACTAAAATAGAAAAACCCTAATCACCTAACCTCATATACAAGCAAATATATGTAGGATTCATGTCCTTTCTATCTTTCTTTCTCCTCTTTCTTTGGATATGGAAGCAATGATTTTCTTCCATTTTATTCCAATAACCAGGTGGAAGCCCTCTACGATGAGGAATAAGAAGACACCTCAATCGGATGAGGAATAAGAATTAAGAAGTCACCTCTCCCCTCTGCGTTATTATTGTTTTGGAATAAATGAAGAAAATTGTAAAAATTAAAAAGATATATATTTTTTTCTTAGAAATTAAGAATTCACCTCATCGCCATCTTTTATATATATATATTAGTTAAATGCCCCGCGCGATGCCGCGGGTCAATAATTTTTTGCATTTCAAAAAAAATCAAGATCTAAAAGTGTTAGGTTTTTTTGTAAAGTTATACCCAAGAATTTTAGGTTTGGTTGCAACGCTTGACCCAAAAATAATATTTATAATATTAATAATAACATTAAACTTGGGTTAACCCTTAGCATAAAAGTGTCTGGACTGCAATACCAGATCCAATAGCATTGGACGTGGGTCTGGCTGCAAGGTCATGTCATAAAAGTGTGATAATTAAATAGATTAGTTAAAAAAAATAAAGAAAAAAACCAACATGAAGAAAAAAACTAATGAAGAAAAAGAAAAAATATATGAATTAACTGGGTTAACCTTTCAAATCAGGTTAACCCGTCATACCTTGAATTCGCATCGTGAAAGTTTGATAATTAAAAAGAAAGAAACAAATTAATGGGTTAACCCAGAATTAACTGGGCTAACTTGTCAAACCAGGTTAGCCTGTCAAATCCGGAATTCGTGTCATGAAAGTTTGATAACTAAATAGAAAAAAATTTAACATTAACAATTTAAATTAAACAAAAAAATTAATTAAAAAGAAAAAACATAAAAGGCATCAGCCTTTTCACTGTGGACTGCACTGTGCAGTCCACAGTCAAAGGCATAAAAACAACAAAAAAACAAAAAGAAAAACTAAAGGCATCAGTCGAGAACTACTTAGAAAAAAATTTAATATTAATAAACTAAATTAATTAAATAAAATTAATTAAAAAGAAAAAATAAAAGAAAAAAAACCTCTAAGAAGAAAAAAAACTAAATAGAAAGAAATTTAACATTAACAAACTAAACTAAACGAAAAAAAATTAAAAAGAAAAAAAAGCAAAAAACAATTACAGGTTAACTCGTCAAATTAGGTTAACCCATTAAACTCGGGATTCGTGTCATGAATGTCTGGTAACTAAATAAAAAAAAGTGAAAATTAACAAACTGAACCAAACAAAAAAAATTAATTAAAAAGGAAAAAAATCCGGGTTAACTCGTGAAACCATGTTAACCTGTTAAACCCAGGATCTATGTCATGAAAGTCTGATAACTAAATAAAAAAAATTAACATTAACAAACTAAATTAAACAAAAACAATTTATGAAAATAAAAAAACAAAAAAAATTGACGGTCAACCCATAATTAACTGGGTTCACCTGTGAAACCAGGTTAACCCGTGAAATCGGGATATGTGTCATGAAAGTTTGATAACTAAATAGAAAAAAAAAATTAGCATTAACAAAGAAAAAAAATAATTAAAAAGCAAAAAAAAAAGCAAAAAAAAAATTTCTGGGTTAACCCGTCAAATCCGGAAAACGTGTCATGAAAGTCTCATAACTAAATAAAAAAAATTTAATATTAATAAACTAAATTAAATTAAACAAAAAATTTTGTTAAAAGAAAAAAACAAAGAAAGAAGCAAAAAAATAATCCCGAAAGGCATAAAAAAAAGCTAAAAAAAAATGAGACAACTTAAAAAAAAAACCTAAAGCATCAGTGTTTTACTGTGGACTGCACCATGCAGTCTATATTAAAACACTGATCCCTTTTAGTATATGTTACAATTAATTAAAAAGAAAAAAAGCAAAAAAAAATTTCAGGTTAACTCGTCAAACCCGAGATCCGTGTCATGAAAATCTGATAACTAAATAAAAAAATTAACATTAACAAAAAAAATTAAACAAAAAAAATTCATTAAAAAAACACACAGAAAAAAGCAAAAAAAAAAACTCATAAAGGCTAGAAAACAAAAAAAAACAGAAAAAAACAAAGAAAAAACAAAAGAACCAAAAAGAAGAAGAAGAAGAAGACACCTCAACGTTTCACTGTGGACTTGCACAGTGAAACATTGAACAATTTTAGTTTATTGTCAATTAACAAACTAAACTAAATGAAAAAAATTAATTAAAAAGAAAAAAAATTTGGGTTAACTCGCCACACCAGGTTAACTCGTTAAACCCAGGATCCATGTCATGAAAGTTTGATAACTAAATAAAAAAACTAACATTAACAAACTAAATTAAATAAAAAAAATTATTAAAAGAAAAAAAAATGACGGCTCGTGAAACCAGGTTAACCCGTGAAACCTGAAATATGTGTCATGAAAGTCTAATAACTAAATAGAAAGAAATTTAACATTAACAAACTAAAGTAAACGAAAAAAAATTAATTAAAAAGAAAAAAAAAGCAAAAAAAAAATTCTGAGTTAACTCGTCAAACCATGTTAACCTGTTAAACTCGGGATTCGTATCATGAAAATCTGATAACTGAATAAAAAAAATTTAACATTAACAAAAAAAAATTATGAAAACAAAAAAAACAAAAAAAAACCCTAAAAGTGTAAAAAAAAACGGTCATGAAAGTCTAATAACTAAATAAAAAAAATTTAACATTAACAAACTAAAGTAAACGAAAAAAATTAATTAAAAAGAAAAAAAGCAAAAAAAAAAATTCTGGGTTAACTCGTCAAACCATGTTAACCTGTTAAACCCGGGATCCGTGTCATGAAAGTCTGATAACTGAATAAAAAAATTTAACATTAATAAAATAAAAAAATTATTAAAACAAAAAAAACAAAAAAAAGCAAAAAAAAAACCCTAAAAGTGTAAAAAAAAAAAAGAAAAAAAACAACCAACTCATCTATTTATAAATAGAAAGAAATTTAACATTAACAAACTAAAGTAAATGTAAAAAATTAATTAAAAAGAAAAAAAAATCTAGGTTAACTCGTCAAACCAAAAAAAATTCGAGGTTAACTCGTCAAACCATGTTAACCTATTAAACACGGAATCCATGTCATGAAAGTCTGATAACTGAATAAAAAAATTTTAACATTAAAAAAAAACTTAAAAGTGTAAAAAAAAAGAAGAAAAAAAAAAGAGGGGGGCTCATCTTTTACTGTGGATTGCACTGTGCAGTCCACAGTAAAAGACTCAGCTCTTTTAGCTTATTTACTAGTTATATGCCCCGCGCGATGCCGCTAGTCAATTATTTTTTGTATTTCAAAAAAAGCTAAGATCTAAAAATCTTAGGTTTTTTTGCAAAGTTATACGTAAGAGTCTTAGATTTGGTTGCAACGCCTGATACAAGAGTAATATTTATAATATTAATAATAACATTAAACTTGGGTTAACCCTTAGCGTAAAAGTATTTGGACTGCAATACCAGACCCAATAGCATTGGACGTGGGTCTGACTGTAAGGTCGTGTCATAAAAATATGATAATTAAATAGATTAGTTAAAAAGAAAAAAACAAAGAAAAAAACCAACAGGAAGAAAAAAATTAATGAATAAAAAGAAAAAATATATGAATTAATTGAGTTAACCTGTCATACCTTGAATTCGTATCGTGAAAGTTTGATAATTAAAAATGAAAAAATAAATTAATGGGTTAACCCAGAATTAACTGAACTAACTCGTTAAATCAGGTTAACCTGTCAAATCCGGAATCGGTGCATAAAAGTTTGATAATTAAATAGAAAAAAATTAACATCAACAATTTAAATTAAACGAAAAAAATTAATTTAAAAGAAAAAAAAAACAAAAAAAAATTCAGGTTAACTAGTCAAACCAAGTTAACCCGTTAAACCCCGGATCCGTGTCATGAATGTCTGACAACTAAATAAAAAAAAGTGAACATTAACAAACAGAACTAAATGAAAAAAATTAATTAAAAAGAAAAAATCAAAAAACAAATTCGAGTTAACTCGTCAAATCATATTAACCTGTTAAACCCAGGATTTGTGTCATGAAAGTCTAATAACTAAATAAAAAAAATTTAACATTAACAAACTAAATTAAACAAAAAAATTTATGAAAATAAAAATAAATAAATAAATTGACGGGTCAACTCATAATTAACTGGGTTCTCCCGTGAAACCAAGTTAACCCGTGAAACTCAGGATATATGTCATGAAAATCTAATAACTAAATAGAAAGAAATTTAACGTTAACAACTAAACTAAACTAAAAAAAATTAATTAAAAAGAATAAAAAGCAAAAAATATATATTTTAGGTTAACGTGTCAAATCAGGTTAACTCGTTAAATTTAGAAAATATGTCATGAAAGTCTGATAACTAAATAAAAAAATTTAACATTAATAAAACATTAATAAACTAAATTAAAGAAAAAAATTTGCTAAAAAAAAGTAAAAAATAATTTTCCAAAAAGCATAAAAAAACAGCCAAAAGAAACAACTTAAAAAAAAATATATAAAGTAGCAAGGATAAGAAATCAGTGTTTTACTGTGCAGTCCACGGTAAAACACTGATCTCTTTTAGCTATATATATATATATATATATATATATATATATATATATATATATATATATATATATATATATATATTCTAACTTGAAAAATTTACCCTCACAGAACTCAAAAGTCCTTGACCAAATCTCTACCCTGGTGGCCAAGAGTTTGACATTCCATTTCAGTGCTTCGCGTAAATCAAGGTTTGACAAATCATTTTTCTTAATAGAGGAAGCTTCCAGGCAATTAATAATGCACACACACACACACATATATATATATATATATATGGTGGACTTTGTCGTCTATCAGCTTTTGTTGCTTGCAGCCAAAGAAAAAATGTGTGAAGTCACTTTCCCATGGACGGCCATACCTTCTGTATTTTGCTGCTACATTTTACTGAATCATGCACCTTGACAAAACCTAAAATATATCCAGACACTCGTATTTCACTTATCATTTTACCCTTAATAATTTAAGTTTTATAGCATGTATTCAAGGGTAATTCAATAATTTTCACGGGATACTTTTACTTTTACACAGTTGAATGAGGGTACAGTGCAAAAAATATCATCAAAAGTTGAATTTTACTAACTATAAGGGCAGAGGCGCATGCAGTTTTTTTTCTTGTTGCCTCAGTGTAGTTACTAAAGTGTCATTTTAATCAAATAATGTATAGCTAAAATTAAGGGTTTTTTTTATCTTTTAATTATGTTTTTCTCGTTAATATTATATAGGTCAGGAATATTTTGATATTTTCATAAATTAAAAAAAAATTATTGGCGTGTGGAAGACGGCTATGCTCTTTGGATGACATATGCAGCGTCTTTCAATGGACAAACATCATATTTAAGGCCGCATTTGATGCGTCTCTCCACCCTTTTCATGGTGGTTAGACACTTGCAGCTGCTCCATGCACAATGGAGCTTTGATGATATTTTTTCTTTCCCCTTTATTTTCTCTCTTCAACCTTGAAAAATATGTTACCCTTGCAAAATTAAAATTAGAAGATTGTGTTATTTGTTAATTCTATCACATTTGATCTCATTCTTTTAATTGTATCAAATTTAATTTATTTTTTTCAATTTCATCTTTTGACATTTTATTTTTATATCACATTTGTTCTCTTATTGTATGATGTTTCAGGTTTGACCATCAATGTTTTTATTTCTAATTTAGATTCTTGGCTACTTTATCAAATTTTAATTTCTTTTCAATTTTATCATCTGATCCTTGATCTTATTTTTATTTTTTTTCCTCATATTTAATCCCCATTCTTTTGATTTTGATTTGTGTTTTGGATTCTTTTATGAATTTAATTTTTCTTTTTAATTTTGCCTTTCAATTTAAAATTTGATGATATATAAGGTTTGACCCTCAATATTTTAATTTCTAAATTTGATTTTTAGATCTTTATTAAATTTTAATTTATTTTTAATTTTACTTAGATACATGATCTTGATTTTTATTTTGGATTTATATGTTAATTTTTTTAATTTTCCCTTGAATTCAAATTTTTAGGTTGTCCTCTCTGTTTTTTTTTCTTCTTCAAATGAGGTTCTTATTCTCTTAATTGCATTTTTTTTATCCTTGATGTTTTTTTTATCATTCCATATTTGATTTATTAGGACTTGATCTTCTTGGTTTTTCTTATTATTTTTAGGCCCTACCCAAGAATCAATCTAGGAGAAGTACCGGGTCATGGATCGAATGGATTGATCCGAATTAACCTAAATCAACCATATCCTTTTTTATATATAAAAAAAAGTAAAAATGATATTATTTATAAAAAAAAAGAAAAAAAAGTCAACGGTTCTTAACCCTATTTTTACTAAATTTATCCCGGATTATCCGAGATACAAGTAAACCCAAGTTTTAGAGATTAGATCAATTCCACTAGTTACCTAAGACCTTCCGGTCCAACCGAGATTTAAAATAGTCACTTTCTATGTCAGTCGTATTTCAATTCTTATTTTTTCAATTCTCTTTCACGGAGAAGCACGCGACACCTATCTATTTCATACTAAAATCGTAGCTTCGACATCCTTGCCTTCTGTCCTTCTCCGTAGATCCTTTAATTCTAACGATTGTTAACGCTGGAAGATTTTCTAATGGCAGCAGATATCAATTAAGCAGAAGCTAAGCCAATTCAGTGGCTGATTGGATAGCAAAGTAAGCTAAGCCGTTCAAGTTGATGAATGAACTGATATTTCAGATTTCAACCAAAAAAAATATATCTTTCGGAATTTTATGTGTTCATCAAATGATTAATGCTACAATTTATATTCCCTCCAGATCAATTTCCAACTATCAAATTTACAGATTAACGATATCTGTATACATCTACATGAAAAGATTTTGGTGTATTCGCATAATCATTTCATAAGATGTGATGACCTTGCCTTCTATCTTCCTGACATTAGATTGACAAGAGCTTGATTTTCATAGAAGGAGCCAACATCCCAATCCTCTGTCGAGGATGAAAGAGTCATTAAAGCAACCACAATGGATCTCATACTCGGCCGCAACTGAGGATTCTCTTGGGTGCATGCCTTGCCAAGCTGGGCCATCTGGAACCAAAATAGGCATACAGCTCTGATTTAGACTGCAAAAACAGGATCTCTATATGTGTATTTCCAAAAGAAGTTTGTTTGTTTACCTTGCGAACTGAATCGAGTGGATAGTCTTCTCCGAGCCTTGGATCAACTACTTTGCGAAGGTCTTCCCTAGGATCAGGCTGATTAAGAACATCCTCAAACTGTAGAATGGAGTAATAAAACAAGGTCAGCTTGTGGGTGTTTTCTGGATGTATTCAGAAGCAGCACATATATAGGCTTCAAAGTTAAGTCTAAGAGAGAGCCTCAAATGTGCTGGTAAAATTCATTTCAACTCCTCTAAGCCTTGTCAGATGCCAGAACCATATGAAAATTGTTATTCAATTTTCCTGGTTCAGCACTGAGTCAAGCTTCAGCAGAGCTTGAACTACAGTAAATTAAGTACATCTATTAGCATCCAGAAATTAATAGATATAAAGAGGAATGGCAGAAAATTAACCAAAGCAACAAGGCCCCTTGATTCAGCACTAGAACCATTTGACTTGACGATAGCTTCTTTAGCAGAAATAAGTTCATAGAGGACAACCCCGAGTGCGTAAACATCTACTTTCGGAGAAACATCACCATATTGAGCATATCTGCACAGAATCATGGGAAAAGTCAATCCATGTTTCATAAAAAATAAAGAAATGCTCTCATTTAAGTTTTTGGCCCTTGTCCTGCTAGATGCATAAAATAGACTCACATCTATTCTCAGAAACTAAACATGACATTAAATTTTCATTTTCAAACTATAGTGATTTCATCAGATATACTTCTAAAATCCTTAGATTTATAATTATGATCATGCAACCCAAAAATCTTAGCTGCAGCAGTGCTACGCAAACGTGTCTTCCCACAATAAAAACAACTCTTTTGCATCATAGTCAGAGTCCGACATGCAACTCACTCCATTTTTTGCCACACTGATTTCATGCCAGACATCCTTTCTTTTTTTATTTTCTATTTTTTCCCTCGTTCTGGGTCATGAATTTATAAACTGGGAGATCAACCTCCCATCCCAAACCCCTCCCTGCCTGGTAACAAAGGATTTGGAAAACTTTCGATTTCACAGGGAGGTTTACGCCATCAATGTAGATGGGTAATAGAAGCAACACAAAATTCTCAATAGCCTTCCATTAGATTATTTTTAGAGCCACCTACCGCGCCATTTACTGACCCTAATTCAAAATTCTATCAGATGTTCCAAACAATGACATCCACAATTATGCAGGTAAGAAAAAGGTAAAATCACACAGCTCATAAACACTTCTTTTGCTCTGACACAGAGTTTGGGCTCTGTGTCCAAACAGTTATAGATAAGAAAAAGATGATAAGAAATTGAGACCAGCCAGTTGTTTAGCTAAACAGGATCCTATCTGAAACCTATTCCAAAGTTCTTATCTTCTTATAGAATTGTTAGAAAAGAAAATATCTTACTCTGGCGGCATGTATCCAAATGTACCCACAAGACGTGTAGGGAGTGATGTACTTCCAACCTCAGTTAGTTTTGTTAATCCAAAATCTGCAACCTGTATCATAAAGTTCAATACAAATATGCGAAAAAAAGCTTGAAATGGAACACCATCATGACAAAAATCAATCCAACCTTTCCCCGGAAGTTCTTGTCGATCAGGATGTTTGCCGATTTAATATCACGATGAATATAAACAGGGACAGTATGCTCATGGATGTATTCAAGGCCTCTAGCTGAATCAAGGGCAATTTGCACTCTTGTAGACCATGGCAATGGATCCTTCTCTGCAAACAAGCAACACTTTTATCACTGCCATTCAATGTGTCTGCTACCACCAGAAAAAATGTTCAAAATGGACATGTAGTCTCACCAGAGCCACGCAAATGTTGGCTTAAGTTTCCATTTTCAATAAATTCGTAGACAAGGAAAAGAGAACCCTCAACACAATATCCTATCAATCGGACCTGTATTAAATGTAGATAGTACTATTTAGTGCATAGAGTACATGCGAACATTATTTAGTGCATCACAATTTATAATAAAAAAAACTTAAAAATTTTACAAAGACATCAACTCGAGTGTCCAGATACACTTTCAAGTGCACATACATGATGCGAACTTGGCTCCTGACTACCACATCAAAGGATGCATTAGGAGTGTTTATTGGATTTATTTTAAGGCCTAAAACAAAATGGATCCAAGAGAGGTTTAATGGATTAAGTGAAGAGGCTTGGGTTAAAAATGTTCAAATCTGTCAGGCTGGACCTTTGTCTACTCTTCGGGTCATATCTGAAGCTACAGGAGGAGTTTGAATGTGATTTCAATTGGGTTAAGAACTAGACATCTGTACCTTTCCAACGATATATGATAGGTCCACTGATTCATCGAGATGAGAGAAAACAACATGTTTAAAGTTGGGTCTAGAATCTGCCAGCAAAGTGTGAAAATAAAAAATACATTGTTTCCTTAAGAGTTATGGATTCCATTCACTACAAGGAATCCTTAATGCTATTGAGAACTTATGTGGCAGCTTTCGGTTACTTATTTTACAGGGATTCTATATCAAACAAGAAGAATTAATTGGTCAGAAATTAATTCCTATTTTACAAGGCATCATGCTTTTGGTCAACAAGGATTCTTCAACAATTATTTCTCTTGGATAGTTTTTACTATCATATGTGGCAAATGGTGAAAAATAATCTTCGACTTTTTTTTTTTATTCTAAACTTTATTTTAATTAGTTTGGGTTTTATTTAAATTAGGTGCATGTGACCCATTAGTTTTAGGGTGTACATAGAAATACTCTTATGTAAAAAATTGTATTCAGATGATGAATTTTTATCTAAGATTGCCGCAAATTGTGTGATTTTTTCTCTCTGTGTGGTTGAATAATTCTCACACTAAGTTCTTGATTCAAATTGTAAACTCTTCAAAGGATTGATCAACTTCGTTGTGATTTATATTTCTCATTCGTGTCTCGTTATAGGCGTAGGGTGAGGTTGATCAACTGCATATAAATTTGGTTTTTCAAGGGAAGGTTCTTGTTGGGTCAAGTTGCAAACTTTTTTTTAAACCTCAAATTAACAATCTAAAGGATAATTCCGTATCAATTTGGTATCAGATTGTTATAAGTAATTAAAGGGTTTTCTTTAGATCTTACTATATCTAGGGTTTGTTTCTTGTTTTTTTTTGTTTCTTTCTCTCTAGGGTTTCAGCTATTACAAAAAAAAAAAAAAAATTGAATGTTGATTAATCTTTGTGGTGTTTAGGTGGAATCTTGATTAAAAAAAAGAAGGAAGAAGAGAATCGATTTTTGATAGGAAAAGAAAAAAAAGTCTTGAAGATGCCGGAAAAAAATTGCATACAAACAACAAATTGTGTTTATCTTTGGACTTGAAAAACTCGGCACCTTTTAAAATAAAAAAGAATCAAAATCGCAAATCTTGAAAGGATTTTTAGAGACTTAATAATAATTCTTGCTTGTGTTTCATGTTTCATCATTATATTCACACAAATTTACATTGCTACTCATAAATTTGTCCTCAAATTTTGTTTTGAAAGCTTGAATAATTATTGATTCTTAAGTCGTTAAATATAAAATAAATCATTACGTAGTTTGGTTAATTGTTTAATAAGTTATTAAGTTACTTTTAAGAACCAAAGTACGAGAACAACGTGGTAAAAGACATAGCAAGTCCATTAGAATGAAAAGCCTAATAAATTATGTAAAACACGAGTGAAGTAAATTTTATTGTGAGGGTAAACACATGAGGTTTGTGTGAGAAAAAATAATTATTTTTTTATTTACTACTAACCTTTATTTCAGATATAAAAGATGTCTTAAAAAAGTATTGAACAAAAAAAGATGAGAACTGTGGAGCAAATATAGGATAGAATGAAAGATATGATGGAGGTGTTAATGATTAAGTTTGATGAGATGATTAGTAGACAAAGAGTTCCTAGTCATAAGGAAAAGGAAGTTGAAATGCCTACTATTAAAGCTACAATGAATGATGATAGTATGGATGATAATTTTAAAGATAAAGAAATGAAGTTTTCAAAGGGTGATGATCATAAAGTTGCTATGAAATTGGTAAAGAAACAACAAAGAGAGATCTTCCATACAAGATGTCACATTAGTAACAAAGTGTCTAGCATGATTATTGATAGTGAAAGTTGTGTTAATATTGCTAGTACTAGACTTGCTAAGAAATTGAATCTAAAAACTATTAAGCATAATAAACTTTATAAGCTTCAATAGTTGAATGAATGTGGTAAAGTTATAATGACTAAACAGGTTTTGATTTCTTTTTTGATTGGAAAGTAAAAGGATGGAGTTTTGTGTGATGTGGTTCCTATGCATGCTAGTCATTTATTGTTATTGTTGGGGAGACCTTGACAATTTGATAGGAAGACCAAATATGATGGATTTAAAAATAGATATTCTCTTGAGAAGGATGAAAGGGCATGCAAACTTGCATCATTGTCACCTAGACAGACTTATGAAGACCATTTGAAATTAAAAAGGAAAAGTAAAGTTGAAATGATAATACAACAATGTGAGGTCGTGGTTACCATGTAAAAATATATACAAAAGTGGTTGGTAAGGCGTTTTTATCTGAAATTATTACCAGCTACTATTTTTATACAGTGTCGTTGGAAGCAAAAGTTGACAAAATGAGAGCTTTAAAAACTTAAACAAGACCAATTAAAGCTGAAAAGAAAAGGCAAAGCCGAGGAGACAAATAAAACATGTAAGGTCGTGATTTTAAAGAGTGAAAATAAAGTGAGCCTAAAAGAAAAAATAAAAGAAAAAACTCAGATTCGGCTAAAAGACAAAAAAAGTCAATTGAAACCGATAATGGAGAGAAGAAAATAAGGATGAGAAAAGAAAAGAGTGTATAAAATATAGGTAAACACTTGAGTTTCTATACAAAAAAGAGTGAGATCAAGAGTGTTTATTTTTCTAATTTTTTATCCGACCATTGGATCGAGCTAAAATTTTGCTAGAAGTTTTGAGAGATTTTTTTTTATCTTTGGGTGGAATTTCAAGGCGATCAAAGTTTGGTAAGGCTTTTTGATAACGGGTTGAAATTGTTGTTTAGATTTTACCGTGTATTTTCTGATGATATCCATGGTGGTTTGCTATTGATAAATAGTGTGATCAACAATAGTATGGTAAAGTACAAATATCCTATCCCTAGACTTGATGATATTCTTAATGAGTTGCATGGATGTTGTATGTTTGAAAAATAAGATTGATTGATTTGAAAAATAGTTATCATCAAAATAAGATGAAAGAAGGTGATGAAAGGAAAAGTAACTTTAAGACTAAATGTGAATTGTTTGAATGATTAGTCATGTTGTTTAGTGTTACAATTGCACATATTAATTTAATGATATTGATGAATCATATATTGTGCGCATTCACAAGAAGCTTTGTTGTTGATTACTTTAATGATATTTATAGTAAGAATTTAGGTGAGCATATTGAGCATTTACAATTTTTGTTTGAGAAGTTACAAAAAAATCGTTATGTGCTAATCTATTAAATTGAAAAAATTATTCACAATTTAAAATAGCTTATGGTTTAACTCTAATAAATTTGAATTCTTTACTTGTTGATGAGAACGTTAGACTTGATGGCAATAGAAAAGCACGGGTGATGAAAACATTGTTAAAGAAGGTACGACAACATGTTCAAAAAAAGAATGAGAAGTATGCATTCCAAGCAAACAAAAGATGAAAAAGGATTGCCTTTGAACCAAGAGATTAGGTTTGGGTGCATATGCACAAAGAGAGATTTCTTGAACATAGAAAATCAAAGTTGATGCTTAGAGGAGATGATTCATTCAGATTCCTTAAATGAGTCAATGCCTACAAAGTGAGTCTACAAGGTGAGTATAATGTTAGTGTTGTATTCAAAGTTTCTGATCTTTCTTTGTTTGATGTGGGTGATAATTCAAGGTTGAATTCTTTTGAGGAGAGGGGGGGATGATGTGATCTTGGCGACGACATCAAATGATCCATTAAGAGTGTCAATTGGATCTATTCTAAGGCCTAAAACAAAGTAGATTCAAGAAGAGTTTAATAGCCTAAGTCAAGAGGCAGCCATTGGGTTAGTTATTTTATAAGGATTTCGTATCAAACAAGAAAAATTAATTGTTTAGAAATTAATTCTTATTTTACAAGGCATCAGGCTTTTGTTCAGCAAGAATTCGTCAACAATTATTTCTCTAGGTAATTTTCACTATCATATGTGGCAAATCATGAAAACAAATCTTAGACTATTGTTTTATTTATTTTTATTATTTTAAACTTTATTTTAATTAGTTTGAGTTTTATTTAAATTGGGTACATGTCTGACCCATTAGTTGATGAATTTTTATCCAAGGTTGATGCAGATTGTGTGTTTTTTTCTCTGTGTGGTTGAGTGATCCTCACACTAAATTCTTGATTGAACTTGTAAACTCTTCGAAGGATTAATCAACTTCGTTGTGATTTATACTTCTCGTTCATGTCTCTTTATAGATGTAAGGTGAGGGTGATCAATTGTATATAACTTCGGTTCTTCAAGTCAAAGTTCAAACCTTCTCTCAAGTAAAGCAAAGATGCTATCACCTATTTTTGTTCATAAGCACAATCTATATTTCTTGTAATTGCAAAAAGATGAGCACATTACCAGGTTTAGGTGGTGAACATGTGTTAAAACCTTGAGCTCAGCAAAGAATTCTTTTGATGCTTGCATGTCCATCTTCTTAATGGCAGCTTTCTGCATAACAAGTCAAAAATATAAATTTTAGAATAGAAACACACATGGAAAATATATAAAACATTTGCAGGCACTGCAGTTTTGGTCAGTTCAGTTGGAAAATGTCTTATCTTTTTTCATTAAAAAATTTCCAAATGCTAGAAAGCTGAATGCAAACTGAATTGAATCAAATTCCATCCAGTCAAATTTTGATAAATAGACATCAATTAAAAAATGCATGACACATTGATTAAGGTTCTTTAGTAGAGGTACATCACTTTAAGGCTCTTTAGATTTTCCAACCCATTTTTATGTTATATATGAATTATAAACTGATTAAAAATAAAAAAATTTCAATTGATATCACTAAGTTTGTTAGGTCGTTTTAGTTCTTCTCCAAAGGCAACAGAACAGCAGCATTTGAGACTATATATTTTCCTTCCAAATTAAACCAAAACTGAAACAACTGGTCTGAATGTTTTCACTTGAGTCAGTTCAGATATTCATTTTTGACAAAATTCCGCTCACTCTTTATGCCGACATAATTCAAGAAAAGATAAGGTATGGACCTCAATCCTTAAAAACACAAAGGTTGCTAAAAAATGTAACCGCAGCAACCACTATTTCAATTCAACCTAAGCAGACGCTACCGGTTAATGTAGTTGCTCACCCACCTGTTCCATTCACTCAGTAGAATACTTTTCATTCATTTCTATAACTTGGATTCCCAGTTCTAATTAACTAATGACTGGGCTTCACAGAGCTTATTTGAAGGTAGCTCTAGAACTGCTATGCTCTACTAACATAAATCTCTCTAGAGCAGGTAAAAGCATATGATATGACATGTTCAAATTAACAAATCAAAGTGCTATCAGTTCACATCAAGCGTTTAATATAAAAGCGGCAAAGTAACATTATCCTAAACTCAAAATATGCTGAATAATCTTGTCCCCAATAACATAACTATAAATGGCCTTCTACTACAGATGGATCTGCATGGCTGTTTTATGTGAGATCCATTGCTATGTAGTAGGATGCTAGATTATAACTACCTTCCAATAAAAAACAGGAAAAAAGATCAGGCACCTGCTCTTATCTTTAAAAGCTCAGCAAAGGTGCCAAACTAACTCAAACTCAATAACTAACATTCAATGCCTCACAGGAAAATGCATGATGTTTTGCGATTACTTTAACAATGGGGATCATAAATAATTAAAGATTACAGTAATTACAGACCTCGCCTCTCAGTTCTGCATAGTATACAGACCCAAAGCCTCCTTCACCAATCTTATTTGCCAGACTAAAGTCATCAGTGGCCTTAGCAAGTTCTTCATAAGAGAATTCCACAGACTTGTCCACAGTTAAACCTGTAAGACCTTGGAACCCAGTCGCATCCACAGGTTTATTGGAGTTACTTCCAGGTACTGAAACAAGACAGAGGAACATTTAATATGTTTAGTCATCTACATGATTTCACTTTCTCCAGAAGCAGAAGAGAATCTAGAGCTGGTAAGATGAGATGATTATATTTCAATGCGTTCACTCAAAGAAAAAGAATTAACCATAAATTGGACCATGATGGTCATGGTCCTCAGAAAAAGAA
>Ga0325414_1002600_pt1 | contig 18385 bp, 7 predicted proteins | sample PopdelMetagenome_8_FD_206183 | JGI IMG/M metagenome (GOLD analysis project Ga0325414, IMG submission 206183) | Populus deltoides microbial communities from Bellville, Georgia, United States - Leaf-PdKOR-R3 | ecosystem: Host-associated > Plants > Phyllosphere > Phylloplane/Leaf | place: USA... | reverse complement strand
TGGGTTTCTTATGTATTCCACCATTTCAATGCTTCAATGATGTGTCTCCGTAGATGAAACGTGCATATATAAGCAATAACTATAACGTCTTTATTCCATGGTTTGTCTCTACCACTGATGACCTGAAGTTTAGTTCTAGAGTGGGTCCTTGTAGTGCTCAAAATATAACGTGGATGATCTTCACAAAATCAAGTCTTTAATTTTTAACATTTACGTCTTTCTTTTCTTTTTTTCCTTCTTATTAATTGTGCTGTTTTATTCTTTTGAAACTGTTTGTAACCAAGGTAGAGACAATATCACCTCATTGGGATCTTGTAGATGCCCCTTTTGAGCACGCCCCGTATCGTGGTGGTTGTAGAACACCAAAATTGTGAGGAACAGCAAGTTCTTGAGTGGACAAATTCATGTAGGAAAGTCTTCTGACAAAGTTCCAGAATTGTTTAGCATCATGAAGCCCATTATTCCATGTTATATTCAATTGCATTACAGAAACAAGGTTAGTACGTCCGATAAACCTTGTTAAGTATTGGTTTTTCTCGGTTTAGTTGCATATAATAATCGTGTAATCTCTTATCCTTAAGCAGTGGTTCTGCAGATTGTTGCTAAAGTTGGACAAGTACAGAAACCTGATATCTTTTTCAGAACCGACAAAGAAGACAAGTCAACTGGTTGCCATGCGGTTGTGTTGTGAAATATAGCCACCCCGATAGCATTTTTCCTTCAATGCCCTTGTCCAAATTTTCTTCCCAGCCTTCGAAAGGTCCTTTGACTTTGTACTTGTATAGTGGCAAAACAGTAAGCTTGTAATCGATTATCCTTCGTTTATAAAGGAGAATGTAGCTAGTTTTTGTGTGCAAGTGTCTGTTCGTAGCTGGGAGGGAAAGGAAAGTGACAAACTTTTCTAACTTGTTCCACATCAGGTCTCCTTTTCGTTCTCTCTTCCCCCCCATATGGTTTGCATGATTTTTATTTCCCTTTCTGTACCTGAATATATTGAACTTGTGTCACAAACCCTGCTATAGCCAGCCATACAGGTCTCTTTCGGTTACTCTAGATGCATGCATACAGAACACTAATTATGTGATTATCCAAGCATCTATAAGAATGGTATATTCTTTCTTTTTTAATGAAGTCCCGAGTCAAGTTTCAGCCCTAACAAAATGATATCGAAACTGGTTCGATCTAGTCAGTGAGTATTTGTGAGATTAGTTAGAGCATGCGTGTTGAAGAAAATGAGAAATCCCAATAATAAATGGATTGTGGAGATGAGGGAGTGGTTGAAAAATTAACATTTAAAAAATAAAATAAAGTTGCAAGTCGGTGGAGTCTAACAAGAGAATTAAAACTTTGCATGAAGAGAGATAGAAAGAGTCCAAAAAGAGCTTGGTACAGGCTGACAAGCTAGTCATTGCACATGTGATGATGTTGTAAACGAGAGAGATATTTACAAGGAATAAGATAGAAAATGATCCAATGAGCCATGACAAGAAGAAGACAACAAATACGAAGGCCACTTGAAGAGTCTAATCGTCAAAGAGAGATGTTTAGCTCGAGAAATATAGTTGCAATCACTAGAGGAGAAAAATGACTAAGAATAGCCATATTCAAGCAAATACAATTGCTAAATAAATGGATATTAAAGAGATGGCAACGAGATGACATTAGGTGGCCATGATAAAAAAAAAAAAAAAGTGGCTAAGACAAAATTGTAAGTAAGATCTTTTCGAGATAAAGATGAAAAATTCAAAAAATAGTGACAGCAATTTGGTTGTCAAAAAGAAGAAGAAGAAGAAGACGACGACATTGAAGTTTTTGTTATCAACGAGTGATGAAAAAGGCGTATCAGCCATGACAAAAAATAATCCTTTAACATACTGCAAGATGATCCTCTAATGTATTTTTAAAATTCAAGGATTGAAAGATTTTCAAAATTAAGGGGAAGTGATATAATTAATTTTGAAATTTAAATTCAAATGGTTATTTTAGTTGTTTTAGGTACATGTATTCATGACATTAATTATATGATTATCCAAGCATCTACAATTCTCCACGTACTAATATAATATAAATACGTGTTATGAAAAAGTATTGTAATCTTAAGTTTAATTCCATGAAACTTCTTCTCTTATGAGAGTTATATGATATAAGAATGAGATATTCTTTCTTCTCTAATATAAACATAGGAGGAATTACTATACTCCCTTTGAACTTATTGCTAAATCTGATCCCCTCTATGGCATTTCTTGAAAAGTTTCATCCCTTGAAAAATGTGTTTATGAATCCCTCTTGTCTTCGCATTTCTACATTTTTAGACTGGCAAAATATGTGATATACTTGGACATTTGTTGCCAATTACATGTTGAGACTATCGAGGGCTCGTCCTGTTAGCATGTCAACAGACAAGCATTGCACTATCATGAAGTGTTCAATTAAATTCTATATTTTTGTTGTCTGATTCTGATCGACGGCGGTGATATTGCAGAAATGCATTTATAAGTTGTGAAGAATAAATTTCTGATATATTGAGGATACAAAGAACCTGGAGAACTAATTGATTATTGTTCTTCTGATTAGGAGAGAGCTGGTTTCAGCAAGAATTGACATGTACGTGTATGATAGAATTATGCTAGTGGCCTTTTCATTTAGTGTAATGGTAAAGCGGTTTGGGACATAATAGGGTTGGTCTGTGACTCTCTGGTTCAATTTCTGTGCAATTTAGTACAAGTCTCAATACAACCTAGTTGGGGGTGTCGGGTGCATGAACATTTATTCTCCAGTCTGTTCTATATAGGATACTTTCTACAAGCTGCTATAACAATCATTATGTAATCTTATTTCAAAGAAGATGCTGATCATTGATTTTTTTTATCTACATTTAATGAGACAAATTTTGCAGATCCAAACCGTGCTGGTATGCACATGAAGTTGAATTAATTCCTGCGAAAACTTAAGGCCTCACGCATTGTAATCCTGTCGCCTGTGCCCGTGACCTAGATTACCTTTTCCATGTTGTGGTATGTAGTCTTCCTGATGGCTGTGCTGTTGTTGAAATCAACAGCTGTTCTCTAAATTCTGAAACTTCTGCGCAGAAAGTGCAAGATATAGATGGATGTTACAAACTTAAAAGCCTGCAGCCGGTGTAGAATGTGTTCGCCTTATAGAGTTTTGCTGATCCTTGCTCATGACCACTATCTTTACTGCCAAGATGCAAGACTTTTGCTCTCAGCAGAGGCTCCAGTCTGAAGTTTGACATTCAGGATTCGGTAAAGCTAGCTGTGCCCGTAATCTTTGCGACATGGACTGTTCAAGTGATCTATGGAGGTCTTGTATCTTATGTCATGGATGGTGTCGCCTGGCCTAAAGGAAGGAAATATGTTGGACGATGACGGTTGAACCATTGAAGGACTGTTTGATATCATTTCCGTTCCGGTTTTCACAGATAAGATTACATTACATTTTCCATCTGCATTTCTTCTTCCAAGGTAACATTTGAGATGCTAGAACAAAAGGCATTTATTCATAGGAAGACAGAGCAAACAACCTGCTTGAAACATTGAGGATCGCCTCATATACCATTCTCTTTCGACAATATATTTACAAGACGTAACATATATGGTAGAAATACAAATTACAAAGGAAAATACATCTGCCAAGACTGTTAAATAGCTATCATTTTCCTCGTACTGGAGCGCAGGCATTCCCAACAAACTAATCATACTGTTTTCGCTCTTCTTGTATGGATTGGAAAATTCGGGCAGCTGATTCGGTTGCTGATCTACGGTTGTGAGGTACAACCTTAATCACACGTGCCTGCTGCTCATTTGTTTGTGCATTTGGATAGGATGCTTGAAGTGTTGGTTCCATCGGAAAAAGAGGGAGTGCATTTGCTTTGGGCATCTTAGAGAGACTTCCTGCAGAACTTCCCTGGATCTCACTTTCTTTTAATCCTTGAAAATTCTCAACACAACAGGAGATCACTCTGCTCATCTGGTTTGACATGTTACATGAACTCTGAAGAGGGATGTTGAAACTAATGTCTCCAACTGCTAACTGATTGTCCTTTGACTGCGGTCCAATGCGAGGGCTAATCTGCTCTTCTGCAGAGTCGCATATTGATGGGTTCATGACTGGCATGCCGAACGGTTGAAAGAAAGTCTGCCCAAAATGAGGGTTTCCAGGAAGGATACCAATTTCTTCATGGTTAGAAGCTGAAACACTGTATGCTGCATTCAAAAAGTCTCCGCCACCTGGAGCAAGGCTGATTGGACCACAGCTGCCATAAACTGGTGCCATGAATCTAGAAACTGGAGGACATGGTCCTGCATAGGGCTTGTAAACAAGTCCCTCAGAAGGTGACATGACAGGCACTAGCCACTGATTTCCTGGTGGTGGGTAACACCATGGAGATGGTTTGGCGGTGGTAGCCACAGGAGCTGGTGGTGCACTTCCTGAATAATTTGATCGCTGGCTAATAGGTTCTTTACTAGTTTCATCATTAGTGGAAGGAAGGGGAAGCTTCCCAACTACATTCTCTCCTGCAAAGTCAGCGCTCGTATGCTGCTTTTGTGAATGATCTTTTGGTTTATCAACCATGGCACACTTAGACGGTACCTTGTTGATCTGGGATACCTTCAAGGAAGCTCTTCCCACATAAAGGTTATCTTCAAGCAATAGATGCGGAGATCCAGCAATCAATTTTTGAACCTGTTCCAATTAATGCTAAGAGATTTTCCTCACGGAACAAAATAATTAAGAAACTAGTACATATCTTATGGTAGAGAACACAACTGGAATTATCAGCTTACCTTTATGAGTCTATGCAACTCAAATACTTGCGTGGCAAAGACTCTTTGTTGACTGAAATATAGTAAAAGAGTTGGGCAAATCACTAAACAATTCAGATAGATAAAAAGAGCACGTAAAGCAATGTCTATTGGAATTGTCCAAAAGTTAGAAAAATTACACGAGCACTAAATGATGACAGAAAATCAGCTCATACTATTAGGTAGATAATGACCGCATTAAAAATTCTAGCAAGATGAATTGTAATGATGTAACAAGTCCTATTTTCCTTGGAAAATTAATTGACAGTTCATCTTTCACACAATTATGAACAACCAGAACCTATGGGGCTCAAATTTGAAGACAAAACACACTGCTAGGGTGAATCTGATAGAATTCCAACCTAAAACACAATCATACAGAGATATCCACACCCTAGTTCTGTACAAAGAAACTCAAAACAATCATGTGTTAAAATGCACAAAAGAAAGGAGCATGTCAATAACTATATAATAATGGATTGGAACAGGACAAGAAGTTAAAAGTGCTGAAGTAACAAGCCAACCCAGTTCAACCACACTAGAAACCTTAGAATATAGTTGACCAGTAGATTTCAAGAAGAAAAATGCTGCATGACATGAACAATATGTAACAAATTTCATACAAAATGACACATGCAACAGATCGATGACCCAAAAATCGAATGAGCTTATCACTGATACCATTGTATCTTTTCATGTGAAATTCATGAAATCTTAAAATACAGGCATTTAACTGCTGGATATGTTGGAAGCAGAAAGCAGTATAATTTTAATCCCATAAAGTGTCATAATCTAGGATAACTCAATTGCTTTCTTGAGAGGATATGAATCCCAAGAAATCTATCCTTACCATTCCATCACATATTTTGTTAGAAGGAAAATGAGACAGGATTTTAAGAGCAATGATTCTAGGAAAGCCAGGAATTGAATTCTATTTTATTTGTATGTTATTTAGATAATCTAGTAATTCTAGTTGTTTATATATATACATATATATATATATATATATATATATATATAAAATAGATTGTATTATTTAGGACTTATTTATGGTTTAAGACTTCATTCTATTTCTTATAGTGTTTTAGGATCTCATCATAAGGGCACCTACTATCATGTTTAATGATAGCTCAATAATTATTGAGAATTGAAACTAATGTTTTCTCCCTTCAGTACAAATCTCTCTCTTATTTCTCTTCATCTATTCCAATACCCTTTTCATCCCTCTTCTCCTCCTTGTTTCCTCTCTCCTATTCCTTCCCTACATGAGAAAATTGAAGTCATTTTCTTATACTGTAATGTTTAAGCAACCAGTACCAGCATCAGGTGGTATCAGCAACATGGCTTCAAATATGCCTGTCAATCCCTCAATTTTCCCTCCTAATTCAATGTTAGCACTCAATAGAATATAATTAGAGTGACCGATTTCCCCTTCTCCAATTGCAAACAGAAGGCACAATTTGTATGTTTCATATATTTGGCAAGATACTGAATAATTACAAAAATGCGAGTTAATATCCAAGAACTGACAACAGAGCCAGTATCCTAAGAAGAAAATTAATTTCTACGATATTCAAGAGAGGTCAGGTTCTAGTTAACCAAATTCAATCATATATCGAACAATATCTAGGCAGATCACGATTGAGCTGAAACACCAACTTCTTATGGTAATCACCAAGTATTTTTTGGCAAGGAATGAGGTTTCAAGATCATATGCTAGCCTACTGAGCCCCATTACCTAATTGAAAAGAACCAACTCAATTGCACATAAGCTGTGAGTTTTTGTGGATAAAACAGAAGTTTCTCTACCATGTGAACATTCACTAAAATATGCCTACTGATGATTGTAAATCCAGCATCCTTATTAGTGGCATCCACACAACCTAACTTTTTCATAGCACATTCAAGGTGTTTGGACTTTTTTTCACCGGAACATGGATTTAGAAAGCAACCAACTAGACACGGCAGCATTCCTTCTCATAAATTTGCATCATGAAAGGTCTTTCTACTCATTATCATTATCAAAGAATGCAATTAAGAGAAGCATCTAACAAGATAGGTAGCAAGTCATTAGAAAACTACAGGCAAGGAAGCAGATAAGCACACCCGAACACCAAAAAGAGATCATGATATTTATATTTTCACAAAAATCCAAAAAAAAAACATTCCTTGATCCAGATGTAATTGAAACTCGTAGGTTCCTTTTTCTCAGAATTGTAAATGTAATCAGTCTGAATCGTAGAAGAAATAACCTTTTTCTGCCATGGATCATAGAAGTAACACTGATGCTTTTCTTTCATTAAACATATCAACAAAATAGTTGGATGTTGAAAAGCTTTTTCATCAGAAATTCTTCCATCATATTAATAAAAATTTACCATGTTAACATACTTGCAAAATGAGTCAGGAACCAAACATGAAAAGGATTTTCAGATGTTCAAAACTCAGAAGGTAACTTCTGTGCGTGGAGCCAATTTTTTATCAGAAGAAGAGAAGTATAAATCCACTTCAAAGAGTTGCTAAAACCAAAACTGGCACAGTTCTACATAGTAGTGAAAGAAGGAATGCAGCAGAATACTCCATCATGGCTCAAGAGGAAGTCAATCTTCCATAAAAGTAAGCCTTTAGTCTACTGACATTTTTATCCTGACGGCAGTATACTTTAGATGTCTTTGTGAATATTCATCTAATCGAAAAACAAGGTGTAGCACATGTGATTTCATCTATTTCTACTAGCTGCTTCTACTTCATTGCTCAAAACCACAAGCTTAAGTTTGTATTGCTTATATGTGTAATTGAAGCAGAAGGTCACCAATCTAACCCAATTTACCTATTGAAATTTAAAAATAAACAGATGGTGAGGCAATGAACCAGTCATTGGGGAGGGGAGGGGGAGAGAGAGAGAGAGAGAGAGAGAGAGAGAGAGTTTAACAGTACTTAAGTCCACAGCAGGAGACGAATGGCATCACCAAAAAAATAGTCTGAAAAAATTCTGTAAACCTTGTGAAAGTATATAGAGTACTCCAAACTCAAAGACCAATGGACACTGTTGGTGGACTGACAATAAAATTGAACTCCTTTCATTTAGGTCCTTTAAGTTCCTTGAGCATCATGCTATTCATACTGAACCAACAGCTACAACATTACCATGATGAATTATTCTAGTTGGAGCCATATGCAGACCAACTAACTAGTGCAACTGAAGAGAATAACTACAAAAACACCATTTTAACTCAGATATGGATACAACAAAATACCTTTTGTTCTACAAATTACAACATATTGCTATAGTTTTGATGCTGATTAGCTGCAGCATATGTAAATAAAAACCATTTGACAGGAATACTTACTTGACGATAGCTCTTCTTGCTTTCCAGAATTGTTTCTCACCTATTACTCCTACAACATCATCAGGAGTAATCTCCAGAGCAGTTACGGAGTCCACCATGGAAGTTTCTTCAGCGTCATCGTTCCTTTCAAGATCTCCTGCTTTCAACGACCCAGATTGCTTGTCTTCACGGTACTTGCTTCTTTTCTCAAGCCCACAACGATTTCTGTTATCATCTTGAAGCAATGCCCTTGAATATAATTCACTTCTCACCTTGGAGGGATTTTCCTTGCCTGTGACAACTCTGTATTCCACCAAAATATTATCCCCGATGACAGTCTTGTCGGGCATTGTGGCAAGCTCTTGATTCAACTGTTCATTTGTACCCGGAAAGCATTTGAGGACATTCACTGAATTCTTTCTATACTCTTGATTTGAAGATGAATATGTTTGCTTTAATGATTTGGTACTTTTATTTTTTCCTGATGGGCTTGATACTGAAGGTTTATCTTTACTTGATGTGACTGTAGCAAATTTTTCCATGGAATTCTGAGAAGCCTCATATACTTTTCCATTGTCTTCTATTTGTATTCTCATATGGTCTATTTCCTTTACATTTATGGTGCCAGTTTTTTTCTTCTGGGTTTCAGTAGTATTTTGAAATTGCACAGAGAAGCTCAAGTTCAAACAATGCTGATTTTCTTGATCTTTACTGTGCTGACTGTTGTTACAATAAAGATTTGACCCTGACTGGGCAGAGCTATGAAATCTAGAGTCATTTTCATCTCCAAGCTTCTTCCATGAAAAGTTCTTAATGTCGGAGACCTTATGTGATTGAAATGAATTGCAAGTAGCACTGAATGACGATGGCCGTGAGGTATTCAAGTTTTGATCATTTGTAACTTCCACAAATTTTTCTTCTTGACTTGTCATCAGAGCGCTTGACTTAACTCCTCCAGAGGAATAATAAAAAAGCTTCTCAGTCAAATGCAAAGGTGTTGGGGAGTTACTAACTGGAGTAAAAACACTCCTTTCATGGCCAGACCCCTACAAAGATAACTCATTTGTAATCCAACAACAAAAGTCGCAGAGAAGTACGGAAATTCATGATACACAACCATATACCCATTGCAATGATAACAAAATCAACCCAAAGAATTATAAATAAATAAATAAAAGTAAATGGACAAGAATACATTTTGAAAACAGATAAATATCCCAAAGCCAAAATTATGAGAAGGCAGAAATAATCAATAGAAAAAAATTTCAGGCCCCTTTTCTTCCCGAAGCAGCTTCCTTTATTCTATAAGCCAAATTAAAAAGTTCACAAAAGTAGATGAACTAAACAATCAAAACGGTATCCTAAGATCACATTTAAGTCTACAAAACCGGTTCCTCGGCGTGGGGGCAACAGATAGCTGCACTACCACATGAACCAACCCCATGCTCTGTGGCGAAAGCAGCATGTAATTCATATTAATCAGAATCTAAAAGATGTTAATTGCGTAGATGCTTACCAAAGACATGAAGCAAGGGTGTATCATTGTCAAACTTACTGACCAAAATACGATAAATTCAGACTGGGAAAGAGAAAGAAAAGTTATCAAACTCACATGGCTTGAGGAGATTGAAGGGACCAAGCTGCTGCCGTTGTTAGGTAGAACAGGCAGCATGGACCCTGATCCAGAGCTAAACCTTTGAGAAGGAATACAGAGCTGTTCATACAGGGCCATCTTATTCCTTGGAGGTGCCCTCGGCCCTCCTTTCTCTGCATCATTCACATGAAGTCTTGGAAACATAGGACTCGTCATCTTTTCCTCATCCTTTGCCCCTCTCATTTTCCACTTTTTTTGCTCTACACGAATATACTTATTCTTTCAGCAAATTCACAGCAATATCCAAACACCATCCTTTTTAAGCAAGATTCACTATTAAAAAAAAAATATGCCTATCTAGATAGCAAATTAAAATCCTTGATCGAGAAAACAGTGGGTCACCCAGAATCAAATATTTTTCTTTTTTTATTAAAAAAATGCTTTTTGAATTTACTCTATTGTACAAGTACCCAAATATCAACGTAGTTCCAGAAAGCAAGCTTGGAGGATAAATTCAACCATGAATAAAAAACGAGAGAGCAGGCCAAGCCAAAAACGAGAGAGCAGGCCAAGCCATATGGCAAAAGGTGGCTACTCTTTGAAGAATTTACAATTTTTTTCGAGTTACTCTCAAAAAAAGCAAATCTCCAGATTGAAAACCAAAAACAAACAACAGGAGAACATGAAAAGAATATTGTCAAAAACACAAATTTTACAAGTAGCCAAAAGCAGCTGACCTCAAAAAAATCAAAACTTTCTAGAGTGCAAATGGACAGCCCAGAAGATATTTAGCTCAACTTTAAACCAAACGGGGAGCAGAAAATCAGGTGGCCACAAGAAAAAAACACGACACGATACTGACAACAGCATACAATAATGGAGAACTCATAGTTAAAAACAAAAGGGTAATGGTCAGTTGCTACTAGTTGGGTAAAGGGAGGAAAGAAAGGGAGAAAGAATCAAGGGATGATTTTATGTTGTGGGAAAAGATAGATTTGGCTAGAGAAGAGGGCTGCCTTGAAATTCCACAAAACAGGATCTCTTCTCTCCTCACCCCAAAAAGCAAGGCTCAACCTTTAAAGAAAAGAAGTTGTGGACTCGGTGGGTCCCAAGTGGATAGAACTCAATCCTTTACTTGAATCCTCTCTTGTCCAGCTTTTTCCGGTACCTGCAAGTTGGATCCTGCCACTTCAGACAGACCCCACAATGCCACTTGGACCCTTATTGTTCTCGACATGAATATTTGATTGGGCCAACGTTGATATTACACAGTGTTTTTTTCGAATTCATCTCTCGAAAGATTATATATATATTTATTTAATGGCAATATCATACACAGAATTGAAGGCTTCTTGGAAGTGGTCAAGAAGAAGTTGAAAAATACAAGTACGAAACTGTACGGTTTCCTTTGTACAAAGTAGACAAGAAAAGTGCCTGAAAATGAGAAGGATGAATAGGGAAGACTAGTTCGCTACGACACGTGCGTAATTGGCGACCTTAACTGAGTTTTAAAACCACATGTTCTTTCTTTTTGCCCTCAAGATTTGGACAATCCTTTTTACTAAAAACCCGTTGCGAATCAATCCCCCTTCAGTGATACAGAGAGAGAGGGGGGTTGGTTTTTTTTGTTGGTCTTGTATGGTTCATTTCCAACCATGGACATGGAGCTTTCCTCTTCTGTGTGCAAAAGGTGCGAGTTAGGGTTACCTTTTGGTTTTGGTTTGCAAGATGGTTATTTGGTCATGTGAATATTATATTATCTTAAAAATTAATATAAAATTATTATTGAAACTTTATTTGATAAATTAAATTTTGAAATTAAGATAATTTTTTAATATATATTATAAAGAATTTTTTTTATTATATACTTTAATATTTTTTTTTTCTTTTATTATGGGACAGCGTGATTACTTATTATAGCTCACCGAAGATTAATCTCTTTTAATTTTTATTATTTTTTTCATTTTTTTTTATTATTATCAACCTATATTTGTTGAATTAAATTCTAATTCTATAATTTACTAGCCTTGTTTTTTTTTTTTCTCTTAATAATCACATTTTAAAGACCATTTTTTTATGTATTTTATGGCATTTCTCTTGTTTATGAAGTTATAACTTCACGTTATGTTCTTCAAGCTATATACTTGACTAAAGTTTGACTTGGATTTTTCTATGCCTACAAAGAGTTATATATTGTCCCATAAATTTTATTTTATTTTTATGGTTGTTATTAGCTTTAATAGCCTTGGCTTATTAAGGTTATGTTTTAAAATGTTAATCGAAATATCAATATTATATTTATATATATAGTTATCAAACTCATGAAGATATTTGCAAAATCTCTATAAGTTTGAGGGGACATGTCGAAAAAATAAATTAAGACAATATACTTTCGATTGAAATCCAATCAATTTAATCACTAGTTATGAAGAAAATCAAGCACTACATTAAATGATAAAATCAAGGATTTTAAATAATTAAATATTGTAATTTATTTTTATAATTGTTTAGTTGTATTCCTATATATACTTGGTAATTGGTTAATTGTGATGACATATCATATAAATAAAGTTTCTCACAATAATTTTTTTTTATTTTTAATATGGTATCAAAGTTTTATTGACTAAGTGGTCACAAGTTCGAATCTCGTTACTCTTATTTTATTTGTTAAAATTAAGCACAAGGTAATATGAGTTTATGCAAGTTTCAAACTCAAATGACTTTCATTTAAGGGGATGTGTTAAAGAAAAATATAAACCAAATATTAAGCCCTCATTTAAGAGCTTAAGTGTTTGGTATCATGGTACAATGTGTTTTTTAAAAGTATTTTTCATTTAAAAATATATCAAAATAATTTTTTAAGTTTTTTTATTTTTGAAATTAGCATATCAAAACTATTAAAAAATACTAAAGAAAAAGGCATCAATTTATGACATGAAAAAAGCATCAAATTGATGCTTTTTTCATGTCACATGCACCTTTAAAATGCAAGTAGAAACGTAATGTCAAACAACCTAGTTTTTGGGTTGAAATGGTTATTTGATATTTTATCAGAGCCTTAATGACCAAATATTTATGAGTTTAAATCTCACCATTTTCATTCTAATTAATAAAATTAAGTATAAAGTAGTGTGAGTCCATATAAGTTTTAACCCCAAAAACTTTTTACTTGAGAGAATATGTTACAAAATAATATAAAATTATTCTTGAAATATCATTTAATAACTTAAATTTTTAAATTAAAATAATTATTTGATATAATAAGTGCTTGTGGAGTGTAACATGTTATTGCTAGTAAAAATTTTAAAATGATATTTTTTTTTACCCGTATTGCTAGAATCACCAAAATGGGATTGTCATTAGTTTGTACTCTTTTATTGTGCAAAATTAAATTAAACAAGAAAATGGAAAATGATTATGTTGGGCATGGTCAAAATAGTAAATCACTCCTATTTTGTGCTTGCCTCAATATAATTGTTTTTGGGTTAGGTTTTATGGCTAGACCTTTTTTTTTTCATAGAAAGGTTTATTGAATTTTAAGATATACAACAAGATAACTCTTTTTTATTACATAATAATTAAATAAATTATAATCATGGCTAAAATATGTCTGTATTGTGGTGAGCGATCTTTGAATATAAGAGAATTACTTGAATCTAGCTGGATTAAAATTTGAATAATTTTTAAGTGATAGATAATTCAGATAACTATACAAATTATTTTTTTAACAAATTTTAAAAATAATTATTTAACCCAACATAACTGGAGTCAATTATAACTTAGTCCTTGTAGTTTATCAAAATAAATTAATTACTTGATAATATTAAAAATAATTTAATAACTTTTTGATCAATATTGATCTTGCTTAATTTAATAGTATTTTGTTTCAAAAATTAATTTTTTTTCTCCTCAAACTTTCCATCTTATTTACTTACTTTTTTAGCTTTTCTATTTTTTAAAATTAAAAATTAAACTAAATTGGATAGGAACATAATTTAGATAAAATGATTAATTTATAAATAAATGTAAGAATATAGGAATTAAATAACAATTTCTAAAACCACAAGGACTAATTAATTATTTTTTTTCTAAACTACAAGGACTAAACTATAGTTAACTTAAACGACTTTTTTTAACTACATTTAATTGAATGTTCACCTCTAATTGGATTCTTGTCAACTCGTTGGATAATTGATTATTTTTTCTTATGTGTTTATTTTTTAAGGAAAACACAACCAGATAGATTCATCAAACTAATAATAATATAATATTACAAAATCGTTCTTAAATTTATAAATTTATAATGACAATAATGTAAACATCGAAAAGATATCACTTAATTTCCTCCTTTCAAACACTTTAACTTGTATATATAGAATTACAAAAACAATACATTTCATTAAAAATTAGTGTAAAAAAATGAACATTTAACTAATTCAAATCTCATCTACTAAAAATATGTTTAAGTCTTTATCAAAAAACTTTCTTGACACTATTTTCTTCTAGATTAAATTTTAGAAGTTTAGATATTCAATTTGTATAACATATTTACAAAATGTCAGCTAAAATTTTAAGTATTTCTTGACACTATTTTCTTTTGGATTAAAATTTAGAAGTTTAGATATTCAATTTGTATAACATATTTATAAAATTTCAGCTAAAATTTTAATTAATATAAATGGAGATAGTCAATATACTTCACTTTAATTTATTTTTTATTTTCATGTCATATTTATACTAATTATATGAGTTTGATTCTTTATACGTGCATTTTAAATTATTTTTATTGTAAATTGGTTTATAATTGATAATTTGAAGTTTTAGATTAATTAACTACTTTGTAAGAATAATATTTAATTGACTTTGCTGAAAAAATTGGCTATGACCACTGGTGGTAGCTACATAGAACTAAATAAGAGATCCTATAAATATACATACGTACATATACAAGATCTTGTGTACCTTGATGAACTTTAGAGATTTATCTTTAAAAAAAAAATGAGAGATTCTATCTCAATTCTAGTGGTGTCATATGTATAAGTTTTTTTTTTTCCTTGAGTTGATCTTGTCAAGGTTAATAACAAATCAATATTTGATTACATGTATAATTCTTATTATTCTTGATTTATATTTTAGTTTAGATAAATATATAGTTTTATATAATCCGGTTAATCTATTAAAAGAGATCAAAATAAAAACTTAATACGTATAATGAGCATATATTAAATATAAATAGCACTATACTTTAAAAATAAAAAAAATCATATTATACATATTATGACATGCAAAACCAATATTATAATTAATGTAAAACAGTGAGATATGTACTTATTAAAGTTCTTAAAACTAAAGTCAAATAGTAGTTTATAGTTTTCAATTAGCAATCCTTTATTCTTAAGATTTTATTGCTCATTTCTTGGTGTAAATAGAATGAACAAAGTTAGTCTCCTAAGATTTCAACAACTGTATTTTTAAAAGATGCACTTTCTTTAAGAATCTATAAACCAAATGAAGAAGAAGAAACTCAAAAACTCTCTACAAGGAACTGTAACTTAAACTCTAGAATGGAGGGAAAGAGAAGCAAAAGAAATTGGAAAAATATCAAAGAAGAAGGTAAGATAGCAATGGTAAAGTGTTTAGAACATCTTTCCTACAACTCCAATTTTATACTAATTTTTGGAACCAAAACTGATGCAGAATTAATTTTGATAATTATTAGAATTAACTTTCATTGTTTTGCTTTAATTACCTGCCATAAAAAAGAATAAAACCCTGATGATTTTTTCTCTTAAAAATAAGACATTTTCCTTTGAAAACTGTTCAAAAATAAGAAGTTTGTTCAGAATGAAGACGTTTGTTCAAACTCTTTATTCATTGGTTGGATATATAAATGGATTGGAAAACAAAAACAATTATTAATGAGTCTAAATCCAAAATAGGTTGGCAAAAAACAAACTCATACCTAGGACACAAGACTTGAAGTTTGGAGTACGATCCCAAGATTCGAGACCTTTGGCTCGGGGCCCGAGACCCGTGGCATATAGCCCGAGTCAAGTGAACAGGTGTGAGTTAAACATAAACAATTTTTCTTTGGCTCATTTATGACCCTTCAAAATTCCACTATATAAACTACAAGACAATCTTGTGTTTTTTCTATGTGAAAGAGGATTTTGGGTTTCACAAAATATGTAACCAAAGGTTTTTTTAAATCAATTTCTCATTCACTCATAACTTATTTTCATCATGTTAATGTTACATGTTAAATAACTTCCAACAAATTTTTAACCTTAAAAATGAAAAATGAGTGGAACTTATTTTAAATTTGACCTCAAATGTGTTCATTAATCATGTTTTTATAACAAATTTTCTAACAATCTCTCACATGAATGAAAATTGTCTGAATATATTGAAAAGACTCAAAATTTTGTAAAGAGATAATGATTTGGTGGATCATTACATCAAAATAGATAAATTTTGACTTTAAACTTTTCTTTGTTATGTACTATTGGATTTACTTGACTACATAGTGAGTACGATAACTTGAACTATTCAACCTTTTATGTAAATAAAGTAATAACACTCATATAGTTCTTTACCAAGAGATTTTATATGGTTCTCATGGCTATGTCCATTTTGTCTCTAAACAACTCCTAAATTAATGAGTGCTTAAGAGAATGCTACTTTTTCTGAAATTCTCAAAAAACAGTCATATTTTTTACTCATATATGTGATCTTTCATTAGAAGTATTATGTTTTATTCTAGTTGGTAATTCAAGATATAAAAATCACTAAAAGCATAACTAACTTTTTATTACATTGTAGCTAGCACCTCTTTTCATCATAAAAATAAATAAAAAATAAAAAATTTCAAGTGCTACTATGAGTGTTATTTTACTTAATTTTCTTTTTAGAACCTAGATCTTGGGATATCTAGTCAACTAGATAGAGTTATCATCATTACATTAATTCTTCTTCAAAGGATTTAAATTCATTCTCCTCGATGAATCATACATAAGCTCTCTCGATATATCTTAGGTTAGCAAACCAGCAATATTTTTCTTTGACTTTACATAATCAATGGAAATAATCCTATTTGAGAGCAAATTTTTACAACATTATATGTACAACATATATGTCTAAACTTACCATTATATATACTACTTTATGTCATTTTTATTATTGACTGATTGTCGCAATGGATATAAAGAACTTGCATTGGTTTTAGTAGTACATTATGGGAAGGGATATAAGTTATATAGGATTAGATAATTTTCTTATGGTTATTTGTATGTTGAGGAGTGGTTTGCGTGTCAAAGGCTATCACTTCCAAGTTAGGTTGTGTTTGTTGTTATGTTTGATATGCTAAGAAATACTCTCCTATATAAGGTGTATTTGTCTCAAACACCCCTGCTGGAGTGTTGGTGGTTGTGAAGCTCTTGGGGATATGTCCTCCAAATGTATATGCATATGCATTATCAAGTCTATTCTAACATAGCCTATTCTATATCTTATTCGACTAATCAAATATGGTCTGTATGGTTTGATTAACCACTATGATATTATTATGATAGGTCTTATTTGTTGTGTTTTATATCTTTATCTAAAAAAACCTTATATTATTGTTAGAGAGATTTATAGGTTAATAATAAGATGCTCTTTCAATAACACTTGTGGCTAGCTTAGTGGAATTTGTTACAACTGGTTTTGACCATTGTATAATTGCATTAGATTTATAAAAAGGATACTTATATGGTTATGTATGCAACATTAAAGAACTCTTATATTAGTGTTAAAAAGACTTATAAGTTGATTATAAGATGCTCATTTAAGAGCAACCATGGCTACTTGGTTGGAATTCTTCGTAGCTAGTTGTGACTATAGTATGACATGCTTGTATTGATTGTTTGTCCAATGCAACAACAATGAGTTTACTTTTTTTTAGGTATAATTATTTGCTTTTGCTTTTAAAATATATATTGAACCATGACCTATCAAACATAATAATTTGTTGATCATTCAAATATTTTCCTGATCAATATGTTACTAGTTAATAATTTTTACCTTTTAAGGAGAAGAAACTATATAATATGAAAATTAATCTTGAAAGGAAGCAAGTAGCAACTTCATAAAATCAGGTGAAATTTAGGGATCTAAGACTTCAAACCCTAAGAAAAGATTATCTACTCCAAGTTATATCAGACAATACTAATACTGGTAAAAAAAAGATAATTGAAATTGCATATATAGAGTTAGTCATTGTTCACAATGACTATATGACCATTTATATAATGGTATAGAGAATGAATACTATATAAACATGTAAATTCTAATTATATACCGATATTAGTATCATGTAAGGAGACTTTATTAAATTATAATATAAACTAAATTCTTTCTCTATTGATACCAAGTGAATCATAAGCTAATCTTGTAACTTCCTATTAGGATGGCACTACTGGCCAAGACCGTCTGGCGAAAACGCCGCAGGCGCGAAGCGTGGTAGGCCTGTGCCAGGGGAGCATAGGGAGGAAAGGGAGCCCGGACGGTGGAAGAGCCAGGGGAGGCCGGGTCATTTGACGGAAATGGAAGGCTTTTCACCTAGAAGGCCCTATGAAGTAAAGGGAAGCGCATGAATTCTT
>Ga0325414_1002599_pt1 | contig 18386 bp, 17 predicted proteins | sample PopdelMetagenome_8_FD_206183 | JGI IMG/M metagenome (GOLD analysis project Ga0325414, IMG submission 206183) | Populus deltoides microbial communities from Bellville, Georgia, United States - Leaf-PdKOR-R3 | ecosystem: Host-associated > Plants > Phyllosphere > Phylloplane/Leaf | place: USA... | reverse complement strand
TTTTCTTTGTTAATTTTTAATTTTATTTTTAATAAAAACTTGATTGATGGAGCTAAAACAAAACGTGTCTTCTGCTTTTGAATTTCGAGCTCGCCCTGGGGCTGTGTGAGCTGATTCAGACTTGTGGGTGTGATGTGGACACGTCATCCGTTTGATCAAAATGGACTCTATCTTTGCTATTTGGCGGGGCCAGGGCTCATTTCGTAAAAACATCCCTGCGTTATTTCGGTTTGTTTTAAAAATATATTTATTTTAAAAAGTATTAAATTAATAATTTTTTTATTGGTTATTTTGATATATTAATATTAAAAATTTTAAAAATATATTTTAATATATTTCTAAATAAAAAATATGTTTAAAAAACATCATATATTAAAATATCAAACATACTTCTAATATTATAACAAAACAACTACATTATAAGGGTTTTTTTAATTGAATACTCCCACACAAATCACTTTTTTATATAGTTTTGTTTTTTCTATTTTTCAAAAAAAATAGCCTTTGAATTGAATTTGGAGTATTTTTATCTTTTTATATGAGTATTAATCATTTAATAATTATAAGGATATACATGTCTAATATATAATTTTTTAAAACAGTTAAACGATTTAATTACTTTTAATCTCAAAAAAACAAAAAGATCATTCGCTAAGGATATTTGTGTTTTTTTGTTTTTTTAAATGAAGTAAAAATTCAAACTTGCCCTTACAATAAAAGGAGAAATAGACATTGGACACAAGGGCTTTTTAGTTTTTCCAAACAGATTTTGTTGTTATTTTCAGAAATATAAAGGGTAATTAGGTTTTCTTACCCTGAATTATTCATCTTTTAATAAATAAAGTTGATGGCACATACTTATCATGCACTTGCAACTTTTAAAAAGCTTGTATGGAACCTCTTAATTGCAAAACTAGCCCTTTCACCATGTTGATGAGTGTTAGTAGTGATAAGATAAATTATTACCCATAGGTTTTTCTTTATTTTTTTTCTTTTTTTCTCTTTCCTTTCTCATAAAATACAAACTTGTCTTTTTTATATTTCAATTTCAGTCCTTATTCTTTTTATTTTTTTTTACCATTTTATAAAAGTTTTAATTTTTTTTTAATTTAGTCATTCAATTCTAATTTGATTTTTTTTCAATTTAGTCCTTATTATTTAAATTTTTTATTTTTTTCCTTTGGTCATCTTGTAAAAGTTTTATTTATTTCAATTTAATTTTCAATTCTAATTTGTCATATATAATATTTTTCAATTTGGTTCTTCTTCTTTTAATTTCTAATTTGTTTTCTTGACCTTTTTGTCAAGGTTTTGGTGGTTTTTAATTTCATCATTCAATCCAAGTTTGTTGCATTTTGTTTTTTTTCTAATTTGATCCTTATACTTTTAGTTTTTTTGTCTTTTCGTTAATTTTTTTTTCTAGTTTAATCCTTTGATTAAAGAATTGTTCTTGCCCTCTAATTTATTTTAATTTTAATTTTAACCCTTATTCTTTTAATTGCTATTTTTATTTTAGACCCTTTTATATAATTGATTTTTTTGAAAAGTTATCTATTGCATTATTTTCAAACTCAACCCGAAAATCAGTCCAAGACAAGTTCCAGGTCATGTGGATTGACCCAGGTTAACCCATGTCAAGTGGGATGACCTAATTCAACCCATTTTTTTAAAATTTTATAAACATGTAAAAACAACATCAATTTGAAGGGAAAAAAAAGAAAGAAAAAGACCAACGAGTTTTGAATGGGTTTTTTTAGGGCTAATTGTGTTCCAGGTCAATCTCGTTTCTTAATCGAATCATACCAAGTCAATTCATTCCTTATTTTTGTTAGAACTTATCCTAGTCTAAGTCGCAGATCACCTGAGTCATGGGTCAAACTAGAAGAGAACATAATAAATGGAAAATATGGCATAATTAGTAAATGAAATTGAAGGAAAGTTTTCCATTCGATGAAAAGGATGAATTAAATTGGAAGGATGACATCATTTTAATGTTTTTATAAAAGGATTAATGATGATTTGTGTATTTTTTAGAGTTGTAGAAAATCTATTTGAAGCAATGGATATGTACATACACTTGTTTATCATGTATTCTGTTTATTTATATGCTTTATAGGTACATCTCATCCATTACCTGAGTTATGATATTATACAACGGATCTTCCTAATCATCTTATATTAGGTAGAATTTTGTAAAAAAAACCTCACCTATATTATGTAATAAACTTATTATATGTAATTAAGTTAAAATACTATGTGCATTGTAAGAAAGATGCAAGGATATTTCTTGGTTATATTGGGAATGTTTGTGTATATTCAAAAAAATTCCTTGCCATGCCTTATATATGTACGTTGTGATTAATCATATTGTGATGAAATTGATGTGTGGTGAGCCTGAGGCTACTTTTGTGATGATGAGTTTTTTATTTGAGTTATCTTGGATAGGGCTTTTATATAGGGAAAACTCTATCAAAATCTCAATATATAAATGTATTAAGATTTTGAAGTTGACATTTCAAAATGTGCAAGGAGAAATTAAAGATATAAACTAATGTTTCATCCACCAAAGTGTATATACTATGATGCAATATATGTTATAAGTATAAGTGAATCTAAACAAAATCCAAGGATTTTTTGAGAACCAAATAAGAATTGAATTGTGAAAATGATTTATAAGATTCTAGAGATTAAATAGGTTGAAATGTTTTGGAGAAATAGATTGACCAAAATATAAAAAATAGTTAGAGATTTCCAGTGACGAAAATGGTGTGAGACTATTTTGGAAAAAAAATGGTCTGACCGTTTAAAAAAATATATAAACCATTTTACAAGAAAATAATCACTTGGAAGAGTAAGTTAACTTATAAAATTCCAAGTTCTTACACCAAAGATCCTCCCCCACCTTAGCTTATAACATATAATCTCAAGGTTAAGGATGAGAATAGGTGACACGTCATTCCTTTTTTTCTTTTAATTAGGGCTTTGGGATTTTAGACCGAGGGACGTCATTTGATTTTAAAATTAGGGATTCCTTCAATTAAAATAAACTACGTTATTTTAGAAAAGACTAAATTTATCATAAAAGTTTTAGCTACTTTTGATTACAGTTCTTGATTTGTGAAAATCCTCAATCCAATCCTAAATTGGGCTTTATTTTTGCAAATCCTTTCAATTTTACCCTCGGTCATTCTTCATTGGGCCTTTGAATTTTGGCATATGTTACAATATAGTCCTTAGTTTCTCAAATTATGTAATTTCAACCAAATTGACTTTTATTTTTAAATTTCTCTTCAACTAAGTCCCTAATTAAAACAAAAAATGCCCTTCTAATTCTAAAACCTTTTCAATTCAATCATTGGACCTTTAATTCTTTTATTTTTAGTCAAATTGACTCCCAAGTTTAATTTTTTTCTTCAATCGAGCCCCTGGTTGAATTAATTAAAACCTCCTAAACTTCCACCACCTTTCATTTTGGTCATTGGATTGCAAATTTAACCAATTTCCCTCTAAATTCTAATTTTTACCTTCAATTGGGTTCCTAATTAACTGAATTGGACTTCCTAACTTTTCCATCTTTTCTATTTTGGTTTTTTAATTTGTGCAATTATGACTAATTTCAACCATTTTTCTTAATTTTCTTTAATCAAACCCTAAACCCATGTTAATCTTTGACTTACTGTAAATTAAATCCTTGTTTATTTGCAACCAAAAACCTCTTTTTTGCATTTGTTTCTGTTTGAAGTATGATTTTTTTTCTAAAAAAGATATTTTTTATTGTTTTGAAAATTTTAGGAAATTAGGTTATGACAACTCAATAAATAAAACGTAAATTTTAGAAATTTGACAATAACAGTTAGACAAAAGAAAAAACAAAAATAGAAAAGGAGAAGGACGTCAGGGATCTTACAAACCCTAAAACTCTCATAATCACAAAAAGTCAATAGAGAAAAGGAGAGAGTAAAAAGGACAAGTAGAGTAGGGAAGGGCATTAAAAGAAAGAAATAAACCCTAAAAATCTTAGCATCACAAATTTCAATTGAGAATAAAAGAAAAGAGAGAAATGGAGGAGTGGCAAATGAGCGAGGTGTGAAATAAAATATATATAAAAAAAGGAGAAGGGATAACACATGCTAGGAAAAAAAGGATGGATATACAATATTCAAATCCAAAACACCCTTCCAAAACAAATAAGCTTGACAAAAAAAATCAAGGGTAAAAATGTATTTACACTATTAAGATCTATAATACACATGAGTTTGTCTCCATAATGAATCTCTTACCTCTTTTAGTTTTTTTAATTAAAAAAGGGACATTGTGTACTCTCAAAAGTATTCATAACATTAAATAGCTCCCTTATAAGTTAACAAAGTTTTAATCCCAATTATACCACCTAATTTGATGAATTTTTTTTAATGAATTGGAGTGAATATAATTCTAAATTATATGGCTATTATGGGTTTGTGTTAGTGGAGATCTTGCTAATCTATTTTATTGAGTTTTCTTATCATATCAGTTGACCATGTACGTGCTCTAATTGGTTGTGCTTTGGTTTTGGGTTTTATATTTCTGCCTCTCATATTATTTCATGATTTGTTTTTACATTGCATTTGGTTGACTTAAAAAGATATTTTTAAATATTTTAAATCCTACTCTTTCTCAACCTCATAGAAAAGTAATATATGTCAATATTTGTGTTATTTCATAATTAGTTGCAATAGCATGTTAGATCTATTTAATAGTTCTTTTTTTATCTTCATCAACAATACAAATACTTATTTGTTATTAAAATTGGTTGCGTTTAGCACCAATTCTTATCGATATTAAAGCCTTTATAAATGATGTTAAAAATTCTGAAAAGATTAACTCAAGTGATTTGTTTTATGAACTTAAAATTATTTATTTTATATTCTAGTTTTCTAACATATGTTTAATCTAACAATTTATAATTTTATTGAATTTGTTGAAAGTTTGAAAGTTGTAACTAATTGTAGTTTGGTGAAATGTCATAATATAATTGTTTCATGTAACTAACTAACTTTACCTTGCTACCAAATTGTTTTTTTTTCATGTATTGATGCAAATGTTTTATTTATTTATTTAGACATTTGTTTCTTACAGGAATGTTTTTTTCTAGCTAAAAACTCGTTATGATTTTATTGACAACCTCTAATATCTAGTTTTTGTTTTTATAGCATTGACCTTGGATGTTGTGTGGATCTTTTAAGATATTAGTTGATTTTTTTTAGGATCTTTTTACCACTGTTGTTGCTAGATCTTTTGATTGGTTTTCTTTTGTTTTCTTAGATTTAAAAATACAGAGATGAATATTGTTGTGCTTGGCATGTTGATCACATGGTATGTTAATTAAGGATATTTTTTGTTTTATATATATAAAAAAAGAGATTAAACCCAGAAAAAAAATACAAAGTATAATACCAAATGAACAGAAATAATGAAAGTAGCAGGTAGAATGAAAGTAGTAATTTGAATGTTTATTTTGAATTTGCAAAAGACATAACAAAAGAATGAAAGTTGCATGAAGTAAAGTTGTTCTATTAATTGTTAAAAAAAGCCTAAAAACCGAAGCCCAATTTTAGTATAGAACCAATGGTTTCAAATGATTATAAGTCAGCCCTCAAGTAGTTTAAAGAAGCCTAATCCCACTAAAAAAAAGCCAAAAAACCCAATTAAAAAGCTCGTTGGTTGCCTAGTTTATAAGGGGAAAAAAAAACAAAAAAAAGACCTAAACCAAATCAATCAGGTTCATCATGCATCAATTTTTAATTGGGCTCGATACATAATTTATAAAATTAAAAGAAAAATATATGTTCGATTTGTTTTTTTTGCCCCAAACAGAATCAACCACGATTTTGAACCCTATAATGCTATATTAAACATCTACTTCTTAGAAAAAAAAAACAAAGACATAATAAACTTTTATTGAACGGGTAGAGAATATGACGTTGTTTGTTTTTGCGTTTCAAAAGTGTTTTTGAGAAAATTTGAATTTTATTTTTTTTCTTTGCTTTAAATTAATATTTTTTTGTTATATTCAAATCATTTTGATGCGTTGATGTCAAAAATAATTTTTAAAAGTAAAAAAATTTTATTTTAACACATTTTCGAGTAAAAAACATTTTAAAAAACAACCACAATCACATACCTAAAAACCTCAAAGCAGGGGAGGTTGAAACAAATTTAGGTAGCAGGAATGAAAGGAAAGCAAAAAATAGTAAAGGGTACCTCATAAAACCTCAAGAAATAATAGCAATAAAAAATAATAGGAAAAACAGGAAAAAATTGAGAACCAATAAAGGACTTCGACCACCATTTAACTAAAGAAAGTTAAAAAATGATTGAAAGTAAGGTGAGGGTACATAAACTCATTAGTGATGAAATAAACGTGTACAAAATGATTGAAATCACGTTGTGAAACAAAAATATAACAATGACACTAGGTAGAAGTCTAATAAAGACCTCAAGAAATAAAAATAAAATAAAAAATGATCAACACATAAATGGAAAGAAAAAAAACTAAAAACTATTCACAACCGAAAAGCCACCTGAATAATGAATAAGAGTAAAGCAAAAACATCAACAACAATGAATGAAAAGGAATGAGAGAAGAAAAAAACATGGAATAAAAAAGAAGAGAGAAGAATATATATATATATATATATATATATATATATATATATATATATATATATATATATATATATATATATATGTATGTTAAGAAAAAAAGAGAAAATAGTTAAAAATGGATCCCTAAAAACAAATTCCAATATTTTCCTTAGCATGGGTTCATAATAAAGCACAAGATTAGATAAATACGACAAAAAACAATATAATAAAGCACAACTGAACCCAAATGATTTACATTCAAAATGAAGAAAATCAAGCAAACCAATTCTATTGACACAATCAATTGTTTTTTTTTAAGTCGTGGAAGCTATAGTAAAGCACCCAGGGACACTTTCCTGGCTATTCATTCAACAAATATAAACTCTAAAAAGTAGTCATGACAATCACATGTCCCTATCCATTTTCTTCATCTTTTTGTCATTGCAATTAGGGTTTGGTACAGGTCTGTTACACATAACTTAACCACAAGATCAAGACAGATTAACTAAAAGTAGTTAAGACGTGATGACGAATCTTGAGCACCAAGCCAATACACCTCTCCTATTAGAGTAAGGTCTTGGTTATTTTTGCATTTTAAAAATGTTTTTGAATTTTTTTAAAAAAAATTAAATTAATATTTTTGGTGTTTTTAGATAATTTTGATGCATTGATGTCAAAAATAATTTTTTAAAAATAAAAAAATATTATTTTGATGCATTTCCAAATAAAAAACATTTTGAAAAGCAACAACAACCAAACTCTCAAACACCTCCTATAACTTGGAATAAAATATTAAAACAAAACAAAAGGAACAAAATTCCTAGGTAAGAACACGTGGGATTGTTCATTATTTATTTATGAATAGTAAAAATCTCATTCCGACAACCTTGAGAACTAGATAATGAACCTTGTATTTTCTATGAACAAGGTATTTCTTATGATATTTCTTTCAATAACTCATGACCTTGCCTAATTTCTTTAGTATCCAAGAGAATCCATTTTTCATACAGATACAAAAGATGTCACCTCACGTGTAATGTTGATTGATGTACAAATTTATCTTCAATATAATAGTAAATTTGAATGCCAAACAAATGATATTTAATAATAATCATCGATTAAAAAAATAAAATAATTTTCATTAAAATCCACTATTATTCCATGCCATTTGATAAAAATTGTTATGGTTAGAACATGAATACATGTTCTATTTTTAAGTCTTTCTAAACTAAGGAGCATAAAAAAAACAAATTGTTTTTCAAAGTCTCAATCATAAAAATAAGGGTTTTATTTATTTCTTTTGTTATCTTCAATGTAAAACAAACAATATCTTTATTTTTTATTTTTGAAATCTTATATTTAATATATATATATATATATATATATATATATATATATATATATATATATATATATATTTGGTTGCTCACTCGGTAGCGGGTTTGGCTTGTCAAGGCTAGTAGTGCCTAATCTTTTTTGTTTTGTTTTTTTTTCAATTTTTATTATTTTTTAAAATAATATCCTTTTTCTTTTTTATATCCTTTTTACTTTGCATGAATTTTTTTATTTTAATTTTAATTGATACACTCTCTCTTATGTTTTAAATTGTATAGTTCACCAAAATAGTAGTTATTTTTTTTAATTATTTTGTAATTTTATAATGTTTCAAATAGATTATTGTAGTTTATATTTAATTTTTTTCCTTTTATATTTTATATAAATAAACTACTTTTGCATTATATATTTATAAAAATAAGAATCATAACTTCATGGTAAGAAAAAAATAACCTATAAGATAAAATAAAATAAATATATATAACTTAAAAAAGAAAAGTTGGGGTTAAATATTTGCATATTGATAAGTCTTTTACTTCTAGAAGAAATATTAGCATTTTATCTTAATATTTAATTAGCATTGACAACTCTTTCTTAGTTTATCGGTTCATATATATTTTAATTTATTTTATTAATCTTAAACAATATCTTTATGTTTTTCAATAAAAAAAGTCATGATACTAGAAAACGCATCCATAACATTGGCTCATTCTTTTATTGTTTTAGAAATTAACTTTAAATCATACATGCAACGTATAGCGGGCTATAAAACTAGTGATATTACTATTTATCACTCCATTATCATATCCAAAGCATAGGTACATCAATGACTAAATTAATTTGAATAAAGTTAAGTGAGTCTTTCATTGTCTTTGGACGACGCATGCGATCCACTCTAGTAATCATTAGTGATTTTTCTTGGTATCGTTGAATTCATCTCTTCAAGATCTTTTTAATGGTACCATAGGTGTTGTCATTGGAGCTTCAATATGCCTTTAAGATCTTTTTCTTCTTTTTTCCTTATCTTTTCTTTTTTCTCTCTCATTCTTGAAATTTTTACGAGCCTATTTTAACCATTTTCTTCAAATGCCCTACTTTTCTATTGTTTAAGGATTAAGACAACTTTAACACCTAAGAGGGGATGAATTGGATATATCACTAATATTAAGAAATAATGCAAATTACTTCAAGTTAACATAATAACCAATAATATAATTAAAGTACTTAAAGTAAAGAGAGAAGGGAAGAGAATATGCAAACTTTTTTTTAACGTAGTTTGGCAAGTCTACATCCACACCTCAAATACCAAACCGTACTTGAGTGTTGTATTTCTTCACTAGTCCAAGTTCAAGGGTACAATGTCACTTGATGAATCCATTCCAAGCTTTTACACAACTTGAAGATATTTTCTTTTTAAGATTTTTTCCACTTGAAGATATGCCCTTTTTAAGATTTTTTTTCTTAGTGAAATTACCTAACCAATACTAAGATTTTTACCTAACTCTCACATGTTTATAATCACAACTAACTCTTTTAATAAATTGAGTAATATAATTAAAAGTCTTAATATTTGAATATCTCATAAGATAACACTTATAGGATTTGAAGTGTTTAAATGTAGTGGGAATAAGATTGAACACTCATGTGATACAATATGAAGGTTTAATAGCACAAATTAGAGTATGATTAAGGATTGATGATTTTGAAATATTTTTACTCTTAGAGTAGCTTGTATATCATATATGTTTGGAATCCCTTTCTAATTTTGTACTAACAGCTAAAACAGTCAATCGGTTCATATAGTTCACCAATATAGTAGTTATTTTTTTTTTTGTAATTTTATAATGTTTCAAATAGATTGTTATAGTTATGTTTAATTTTGTGATGTCTATATTCTTACCATTTTTGTCCATATCAAGTTTTGTTGATGATCTTATGGGTGTGTCGGTTTCTTTGACACGTTCCATCCTAAATCTTTTTAGAAGATCCTTGATGTAAATGCTTTGATTGATGAAGATGTCATCATTTGTTTGTGTGATTTGCAATCCAAAGATAAAGTCCAACTCTTCCATCATACTCATTTAAAAATTCATCTTACAAAGAGATTTAATAGTAGCACCTAATATGATATCATCAACATAGATTTGAACAATCAAAATATTTTTTTCCTTTTTTTTTTGTAAAAAAGGCTGGTTTAAAATCATTTTCAATAAGACTTAAGTCTACCATACCATGCTCTACGTGCTTGTTTTAAATCATACAAGGCCTTTTCGAGTTTGTAAACATGATCAAGAAAATCAAAATTTTCAAAAGCTTGTGGTTGCTCAGCATACATTTGGAAAAGTGTGAAGTTAACATGACAAACGTAGTCTAAAAACATTCTTATTAATTCTAGTATAGCTATCGGTGGGTTTCTTTATAATCAATACCTTTTTCTTCATTATAACATTTGATAATTAGTCTAGCTTTGTTTCTAACTATTGTATCATGTACCAACTTTGTTCCTAAACACCTATTTTGTTCATTTTACAGATTGACTGCTAGGTCTATGGACTTGTTCCTAAGCATCATTTCTTTCAAATTAGTTTAACTCATCTTGCGTAGAAAAAATTCCTTTTTCATCCTTTTCGACTTCTAAAAATGATTTAGGTACAATTTGAGAAATAAATGCAAAAATGACCACTTATTTTCTAAAAGATGCTCTAGTCTTAGTTCCTTCAAAATGATTACCAATAATTAATTTAGGAGGATGAGAGCTTACATACTTTAGCTCATTTAGAGGTGCGAAGGAGTTACTTACCATCTCTTATTGTTTGCTTGAGTGTAGTTGGTCTTTATCCATTTTTTCATTATTTGCCTCCATAAGGTTCTTATCATTAAGACTCAAGTATTCAACACTTTTATTTATGTTATTAAGAATCTTAAAAAAAAATTTCATCACGAGTTTCCTCAAAAGAGATATACATGTATTCTTCAAGACAAATTATTCTATTATTGTAAATTATATATGCTTTGCTAGAGGAGGAATAGCCAAGAAAAATTGTAACATTCGATTTTGAATTAAATTTATTTAAATTATCTTTGTTGTTGAGAATAAAAAATTTTGAACAAAAAACTTTGAAATAAGAGATCTTGGGTTTCCTCTCTCTCTAAAGCTCATAAGATATCTTTTTCAACTTTAGTCTCAAGGTAACACGGTTTAAAAAATAGCAATAAGTGTTTACGACTTTGCCCAAAAATATTTAGGTGTGTTAAATTAATTTAATATAGTTCTTGTCATTTCTTGACGAGATCAATTTTTCTATTCCATAGCCTAATTTTATTGGGGAGTTCTAGGTGTTGAAAAATTACGATGTTATCCTTTTTATTTATCACCATGATCACTCCTTATATTTATTATGGAAAAACTTTTTTCATTTTCAACTTTTTTTGAAAAATTTACAAATCCATAAATAATTTCATCTTTGATTTTAAAAACCAAACTCATGTATATCTTGTAAAGTCATAAACAATTACAAAACATATATATTTTCACTTATACTTCTAATTCTAGTTGGTCCAAAAAGATCTATGTATAGTAATTTTAAAGGTCTTTCGGTTGAAATGTAGTTTTTCTCTCAAAAAAAATTATCACTTGTTTGCCTATTTAGCAAGTATCACATAACTTTTTCTTTTTAAAATCTATATGTGAAAAACCTTTGACTAGTTCATTTTTAATTAGTTTAGAAAGGATGTCCATGTTAATGTGACTTAGTCTTCTATACCAAAGAAAATTATCTTTAATATTAGTAATAAGACAACTTTTTATTCTCATGCATGCATTAGTTTTAATCTTGTTGACATTTCCTTTTCTATTTTCTGTATAGATTACTTTATTATTTTCAAGAATCAAACAACATACATGATCAAACACAATGTTATAGTCTTTATCAAATAATTGACTAATGTTAAGAAAATTATGTTTTAAGCTATTAACAAGAAAGACTTTTTCAATTGAAGGAGAAGATTTACCTTCAATATTGCAAACTCTAATGATCTTTCCTTTTGAGTTATATCAAAAAATGACATTTTCTCTATTGGTATTGGTAATGCTTGAGAATAAAAATTCATCTCCAATAATGAGTTTCTTGATTATTCCCTAATACTCTCTAAATCATTCCCTAAACTCTCTTGATTCCTATACTTAAAAATAAAGATGAGGTTCTTAATACTCATACCTTCTTAGGTCCTTTATTGTTAAGGATGGTTCCTTTTAGAACCCAAGTCACATTATAAACTTTGTCCTTCTTAATAAAACATGTATAAATCAAATGATCTATAGCTCTACAATAATTGCATTTATGGTTAATGTAACATTCTCAAACTCTAACTACTACAAAAATTATTATCAATCCGAAATCTATTAATAAACAAATTTTTTTTTAAACTTCATTCTATTTTTTATAGGTCTTTACCGAGAATTCAGCAGATTCATCCCTGTTTTAAACATATCAAATTTTCGACATTACTCCAATCTTCCTAATTAATTACCATTCACAATCTTGATCCAACCATCCTCAATCACATATCATCTTAATTTAGTTTCTTAATATTTCAACAACATTTAGGTATTTCTTATTATTGAGAAATTAATTTACATCACAAATGATAAAATAAAAGAATATATAACATATAAAGATAAGCATACATTACATCCACATATGATTTTTATTTTCCATTAATTTATATTAATTAACATATTATGCATAACATTAAACTCATGATATCATCCTATTTTAGAGATTTACATTACACACACACACACTAAGTATATAATTAATTACATTATTATACTTATAAGCCAAAATTATTTCATTGATATCTAGTGCTTCAACCTCGCTTATGAAGAACCTATAATCACACCATTAATTAAATAAAAACATCTTATACTTATTAATAACCCAATAAATTTGCTAACTAACATTTTCCCATTATTTTCTTTCAATGTAATTTGATACCTTTAACCCATTTCTTTTGAATCTATAATCTAGACATCCCTTCAAGGTCGCCAATAAAATCTGGCAAACTCATTTGGTTGCCAATATTGAAGTCATCCTCTTATAAATACCAATTAAATCCAGCAAACCTATTTGATTGCCAATATTTTGGCCTTCCTCTCACAACCACCAATTAAATCCAGCAAACTCATTTGGTTGCCAACATTTCAACCATCCTCTCACGGATGCCGATAACATCATGATTTCATAACATTATTTCTTTTGTAATTTATAAATTTCAACAATCAATACACCTTAAACAAATCAACGAATCAATAATGACACATATTAAAAGCTTTTAAATTCAAATAGGATGACGAACACTTATTTGCTACTCGTTATGGTCCGACTCCTTCTATATGAGCTCCTACTCTAGCAACTTCTCTTGGATTCAACATGATTTTTTTTCATATTATTAGTCCATTAATAATTCTTGTGTGTTTAATTTTGGGCACAAATAAAAGAAAATCTTCAATCTAATCCAACACACAAAACTCATTTAATTTTCAAATTCATTTTATTATTTTCTCATTTAATTTTATTCTCTCATAATTTATTCCTTTCGTACATGCTTTAAAGTGTGCACTAAATCACCCTTAATAAGCTATTATTAAAAATACAATTTTTCAAAAATTTATACACTTAATCATCAAAAGAAACAATAAGAGATCTCGGATCGAATCGATATTATTCTTTCATAATTTTTCCTACATTCCCAATCATCATCAACACCACCAAACATATTAAATATATACCATTTACAATAGTTAAGCACTTTATCATTAAAATCTTTCATTAACCAATCCAAAAAAACATCTTTTTCTAAGAAAAATTCCTCCCCTGCTCTATACCCTATTTGGTTAAAACTAAAGATCAGAAAGAAGTCAAGATTTTCTTTAAGTTTTCATTTGACCCATTGTTTATATATGATCATTTACACACTCCAAATATTAAATCATTATTTTCAACATCACCAACCCTTAATTTATAACTACACAACACTAATACAAACTATACAATTTAAATCCTAAGCAAATACACAATTTAATCATTACAATAATATATATTATCTCTAAGTTAGAAGTTTCTAAGACACAAAATGGAAGAAAAACTCAATTTCTTCACTTCTTTCTTCCTTTCCCTCTATGTTTCCAAACTTTCCTTACAAGCTCCAATCCTTATAAAATCACTTACTCTCACTTGATTTCCTCTCAATCAGGTGCTTAGTGTGTTTAATTCTTAAACCCTCTTTAGATTTTCCCTTAATTTCTAGGTTTTTTTTCCTAAGACTTTCTAAGTTTTTCTCAAGAGTTCCTTTCTTTCTTTTTTTTACAATGACTGATCAAACACACACATACATATAACAAATTAAATAATTCCTATTTTTTCCTTCCTTCATACCCTTTTGTTTTTCCAGGTAAATATTTCCCAGCTTCTAACGTTTGTTTATACCAAATTAAAGCTAGATTATTTCAAATTTCTTTAAATTATATGCCTGTACTTTCCTTTCCTCTTTCATCATTTCCATTTAGTTTTTATTCGCATTTCTATACTTTTTATTTTTATATCATTTTTTATATTTTATTTTAAAATTGACACATAAGCATTTTACTTCAAATTCTCAAAATCCATTATCATCCCCTAACTATAACTATTCAATTTACTTGTTTAACATAATTCCTACTTTATTATCCTTGTATATTTTATTAGGGGGGTTTACAGTTAGGGTCATAAGATTGTATAGCTTTAACAAAATACTTTTGCAAATACTTTTGGTTTTGTTAGGTTGGTAACCTAAACCTCTTTTGTTAAATACACATCTTTAGCTTGAAAGCATAGTTTCTATAATTTTAGAGTCTTATATGAATTTAGCTATGGTAAGGTTATGTTAAGCTTGTCTACCTTTTTCTTTTAAGGATTTGTTTTCACTCTTAAGTTTATTCATCTTATCACTATCATCAATCATAATACAAGCTTTCTTTTTCAACAAGCAAGCATGCATATTTTTTTTCAATGTGCTATATTTTGAAACTAATTTCTTAAATTCATCATATAAAGATTCAAGTAGATCATGCAATTCATCATACGTAGGGCCAAATTCATCATCCAAAGATTGTACCTCATTTTCGCTTTCAATTGCAATAAAGCATGTGTTTGGTACATGTTTTTCTTCATCGCTTGAGCTTATGTCTGAATCATCACTGCAAGTAACCTTTATTGTTTTTTTGTGATGACGACTTTTATTTTGAAAAAAATAGACAATCTACTTTGATGTGTCTTGTTATGTTATGTTTGTAGCATCTTAGGACTTTCTTGCTTGATTCTTCCTTGTTTACATTTTTTTTTTAAGTTTGAGGATCTTTTATTCCCTTGCTTTTTTCCTTAGAAAATTTTAGAATTGCTTTGTAATTAAGGCAATATCCTCTTCAATGTCTTCATGATCTTCATCATCATCATTATGTTCAATTTGATAAACGATTTTGAATGCCAAATTATTATTTGGCCTTTTTTCTTGTTCTTGTTTCTCCATGGTAATCTCACGAGTCATCAAAGAACCAACGAGCTCCTCCAATGAAAGTTTTGTGAGATCCTTGGCTTCTCAAATTGCCATTACCTTTGCTTCCCAGGTTTTTGGTAGGGACCTAAAACTTTTACGCATAATTTCCGCGTTAGTATAAGTCCTACCAAGTGCATCCAAACTATTAGTTAGGGTAATCACTCTAGTAAACATGCTAGTTATGAATTCACTAAAAAGAATTTTAAACAATTCGTATTGATGAACTAACATGTCAATTTTAGATTCTTTAACTTGGTTAGTTCCTTTATGAGTTACTTCTAAAGCATGCAATATATTTCTAGCTTTTTTGCATGATGTAATTATATTGAATCCACTTCTACTCAATGCATAATATAGAGTGTTCATAACTTTAACATTTATAGAAAGAATCTTTTTATCATTATTCATATATTCACTTCTAGCTTTAGGAATCTCAATACCATTTTCAACTTTAATAGGTATATGAGGTCCATTCTCTACAAATAGCCATGAACAATAATCAATAGATTAAAGATAAGTAATTATTTTAGCTTTCTAATATGCATAATCATTACCATGAAAAAAGGTAGTCTAGATATGGATGATCCTTTATTTTAGATATTATAATTGGTGGTTGTCATTCTATTCAAAGTCTAAGCAAACTTTATATATAAGAACTAAGCTCTGATACTAATTGTTGTTCAAGGACTAAGGCAACTTTAACAGCTAAGAGAGGGTGAATTTGGTGTGCATTAATATTAACAAATAGTACAAATTACTTCAAGTTAACACAATAACCAACAATATAATTAAAGTATTTAAAGAAAAGAGATAATGGAAAAGAATATACAAACTCATTTTTAACGTGATTCGGCAAACATACATCCATACCTCAAGTATCAAATTGTACTTGAATATTATATTCCTTCATTTGTTCAAGTTTAAGAGTACAATAGCCACTTGATAAAACCACACCAAGCTTCTTATACCACTTGAAAATATTCTCTCTTCAGGATTTTTTCTACTTGAAGATAAGTTTTCTTTAAGATTTCTTCCTTGGTGAAATCACCTCACCAATACCAAGATTTTTTACGTAACTCTCAAAGGTTTACAAGAGTGATTTTGTTCTCACAACTAACTCTCTCAATAGAATGAGTAATACAATTGAAAATTTTAATATCTTTATATCTCACAAGATAACATTTAATGAAGTGGTAAATTCTTGAAAGGCATAGACATTGTTACAACGTTCAAGTCATAGTCATTTTAGACAATTTACGTCACAACACGAAGTTGATGCTATATAGTAGAATCACTAGTTATTTACTTATACTATGCTGCAGGTCGGATCAAATGTTTTTTAAAAGTAAAAAAAATATATCCAAGCATTGCTAATGTGTTTTGAAGAAGGAAAAAAAATTTAAACCATGTAGAGATTAATCCGATGTGACCTGGTCAACTTGGCAGGTCCAAAAGCAATCTAAACAACAAAAAAGATATAGTTTGACTTGAAAAAATTTCAAAACAACATCTTTTTTAAAAAATATTAAGACGACAACATATTAAATCGACCCGGTTTAATCCAAGTTAACATGTAAAATCCATGACTTGAGTCATAAGACCATGACTTATAAAAAGCAAATAAAATATATATTGAAACCCAATTTTCAATCAACCCAATGTTAAAGAATGAAATTAAAAAATATTAATTAAAAAAAGAACAGAAAAAACCCTAGTGAACCAGTCAAACTTGGATTACAAGACCAAGATAACCTAATATAAAGTAAATAAAAACAAATTATGAAACTCAATTCTCAATCAATCAAACGTTGAAGGATGAAATTAAAAAAAAATTAATTAAGAAAAGGATGAAATTAGTTCTTCTTAATAGGCATTATATTCTAAGACACTCTCATTATAAAGTTTTTTTTCCAATAATAGCACAGTGGGGAAATATTTTTCCCAAACTAGTATCGTTGAAAAAATAATTCTTGAACTAGTGTGCAGATAACACAAATGTGTCTCACACAAGATTTTATTTGTATAGTGCATGTGATATATGCGCCAACACATCAAAACTTTTTTTTTTTGTGTTAGGTGCATGTTCTATATGCGCCAGCACGCAAAAGCTTTTTGTATCTAGCACATGTCGCTCAAGCGCTAACACATAATTTTTTTTATATCTGGTGTGTGTGGCTCACACGCCAGTAAAGGATGCCACTACTTTTAGGCGATGCATATGAGTCATCTCTAACTCCAAATTTGGCTTTCCTTTATGATGATTGATTCATCTCGTCCACATATTTCTGATTGTACTAGGATGTCTTTATCGCAACATCAATGTGTCATCTCTGTCTCATTATTTCTCTCTTTCATTTTCTTTTTTTTTTCTAGTTCGGTTATTAATCTGTTTCTCTTTCTTTATTCTCTACCTACTTTTCAGTTTTTACATTTAGTTAATTTTAATTCAACTATTATGGAAATCTCCCTGAAAAATAATGAAATAATATTCTTTAAAAAATTAGTTATTTTTTGCCTAGATTAAAAAAAAAATAAGTTATTTTTTGCAAAAAAAATAATGATGAAATAAAAAAAAAGGTTAACCAAATATAAAAATTGAACAAACAAACACATTTTAAGTAGAAAAGAAAAAGAAACGAGCAAACTATAAATACCATCTATGATGCCATCTGGAAATATAGTCCAAACAGTGTTTTATAAAAAAATTTAAAAATATTTTTTTATGAATTTAAATTATTATGATATATTAATATCAAAAATTAATTTAAAAAATAGAAATATACTATTTTAATTTATTTCCGAAACATTATTACAATACTTGACATATGAAA
>Ga0325414_1002598_pt1 | contig 18390 bp, 13 predicted proteins | sample PopdelMetagenome_8_FD_206183 | JGI IMG/M metagenome (GOLD analysis project Ga0325414, IMG submission 206183) | Populus deltoides microbial communities from Bellville, Georgia, United States - Leaf-PdKOR-R3 | ecosystem: Host-associated > Plants > Phyllosphere > Phylloplane/Leaf | place: USA... | reverse complement strand
TCTGATTAAGTCTTTTGCACTTAATTAATTCTTTTAATTTTGGCCTAAATTAATTTTAAACTTAATCAAATCTTTATTTAGGCCCTTGATTAAATCAAATCAGTTTATTAAAAATCTAATTAAGTCCTCAAACTTAATTCTTATGTAAATTTATGTAATATTCACTTAAGTCAACCTTAAATTTGCATTACCTTTCACATTTAAGTCATGCAAAAGTGTTCTAAAAAGGTCAAAGATTCATTTTGGTCCCTCCACCTCTTATTTATGTACGTAGATCCATCTTCAACTTGTTCTTGTCACCCAAGTCATTTGTCTTCCTGTATTTCTTTGATTTTCAACCTTTTCTTTAATCCATCCTGGAAAATAAGGGCTCAAAAGTGAACTTCTAAAGTGATAATGCCTAAAGAAAAATCTAAAGGAAATTGAGCTAATCACCACACTATCTGATAAGAAAGGGATAAAAAATGTACTTAGAAAATGATAATGCTAGAAGCAATATCTAAAGAAGATAGAGGTTAAACAATATATTATCTGGATTCAAAGACACCTAGAAAGAAATAATGCCAAAATATTTTTTGCTTGCGATTATTTAATAAAAAAAATTGAAATTCTAAAAGTAGTAGAAATGCACGTTACACGGGTACCCCTAGCTGTTTAATATTAATTACACTGCATCATGTTCACAAGTGGGATCCCTTCTTGATCAAGAGATTATTTCTTATAGGTCCAATGATCATTTTATTATTTTTAAATATTTTTTATATTTTAATTCATTATATTAAAAATAAATTTTATAAAATAGAAAATATTATTGTAATATATTTAAAAAAATTCAAAAAATAACCTCAACCACCGTGAAACACCTCTGGACACCGAAACACCATCACATGCAAAAATTTAAAGTTCGGGTATCTCGAGAGGAGAAGTAACCGGTGGTGCACGAACTGACACCAACTTGAGCAAGAAGCCAAGTGTGTGTAAAATGTTTGGTGGGTCCCTAATGCATTTACTAGTATCCTTTCCACGCGGTTTCAGTCAGCCTGCCGTTTTCACGAGGCCGTTTCGTTTTCTTCTTTCAATAAAATAAGCTGTCCCTTCTGACACGTGTCTATACCCTTGATACAGGATGTTAGAGCTGCTGCTGTCATGCAAGCCTCTGAACCGTGTGGGCCTTGTGGGATGGAAGTAGAACAAACCAGGACCTTTTCAACTACCACCGGCTCTATATAGAGCTAAACTCACGTGAGGCCAGAGGGACTGGTAAAACTATTGATTGTTTTTCACTCTTTTCCTTTCCGTTTCTTTTAAAATGACTGGTAAATCACGTGAGGTCAATAGGCCGACACGTGGGATGTTGCACGAAAGTCATACGGTGTCTCCCAGGGTGGCGCGTGTGACCCTTTATTGTTTTTTTCTTTTTCCCTCTCTCATCTTTAATTTCAGTGTTGATCTTGTAAAAATTAAAATCAGTCCTTTAATTTGATATTTCTTCACATTTGACCCTATTCTTTTAATTGATTTTCATTTTATTTAAGAAGATTTTTACATGATTATTTTTTTGTGATTTCATTGTTTTTATGTTTATTTTTTATTTTAATTGCTATTTTTTTGCCTTGATGACTTTTTTAAATTGATATTTTTTTATATCATGTTTCAACATTTAATTTGTTAGAAATTGAGTTTTTGATTGAATCCAGATTTAAAATTTCATGGGTTACGAGTTTAAAATATTAAAATAATATAATTTTTTTTTCTAATTCCCTATAAATAAAATAATACAAAGAGTTTCGCTCATTATGAATTAAAAGAAGTTATAATATCATGGAAAAACCCTATATATGCTGACTTAAAACATTTTTCACTAGAATAATATTTTGGTGATTTTACCTTTCCATTAAAAAATATTAATACTAGCTAGTAATGATATTGAAGTCTTTTTCACAAATCTCATTTGTTATTATCAAATTAATCGGAGATAAATAAGTTTTTTTTTTTTCCATCTTGATTGCATAATGATATGATCAAAATACTTTTGAAAGCAAAAGATTTAACACATGGTGTCAAAGGTTAATTTTGTATTTTTACAATGGTTTTTTTTATTATAATTTAAGTTGAGAGATAATTTTGTATTTGATCAAATATAAAAAATAAAAAATAATTAAAATGCACGGTGAAACTACACAAATACCCTTAAAAGCAAAAAAATTAAATCTAGAGTTAAGGGACTTTTTGGTATTTTCACAATTGTTTTTGCATAAGTAATTATTAAGTTAACTTAGAGACAATTTGGTATTTGACTAAAAAAAGGAAAGGCAAGTGTGGCATTTCTCGATGTCAAAAAAAGCTCTTTCATAGTGTCGTTAAAAGCGTCGTCGTGTCCTCTAATTGTTGGTGCGACACGTGTTCTTGGTGGTGATCAAGTTTATCGCCAGATAGCTTTTTTACCCCTTCTTTTCTCTGTTCTCCACTGAAAATTATAGCTTAAACCCCTCTTAGTTGTTGATATTTCAACTTCAGTTTTTATTGTTTTAACTTCTAATTTTTTATCTTAACCTTTTTATAGAAGTTTTATTTGTTTTTAATTTTATCTTTTAATCCCAATTTATCAAATATTATACTTTTCAATTTGGTCATTTTTTTTTTAGAGAATACATGGATTCTCTAAAAGTCATTATTATTCTAATTTCTTTCCTTGGCATTTTTGTAAAAATTTTATTAGTTTTCAACTTCATTTTTCAATTCAAATTGATGGTATCATGTTTTCAATTTGACCCTTATTGTTTTGATTTATAATTTTTTTCTCAATCCTTTTATAACAATTATTATTTTTTTTCAATTTCACCATTCAATCAAAACATTGTTTTTATTTTTTTTCAATTTTGATCCTTATTTTTTTAATTTTTTGTCCTTTTACTAAATTGATTTTTCTTTTTAATTTCACTCTTTAATCAAATATAAAATTTATTTATTTTTTTAATTTTAATCGTCATTTTTTTAATTGTTATTTTAAAATACTTTTGTAAAGTTGAAAATTGTTTCTCTCAATTTCATTTTTCAATATTTGATTGATTAGAAATTGAACTTAATGGTTTTTTCAGATTAGGTGTTTCATGTCTAATAATCTGAGTCATATGTTTGAAAAGTGATATTTTTTTTAAATGGGCTTTATAATTTTTTTTATTTTTTTATTGAGTTATTTTTTTTCTATTCTTAGCTTGGCTCGACCGTAAATATTATAATTACAAATTTGTTATATTAACTCAGATCAATCAAAATTAATTTTTTATTTTGTTTTTTTACCTCATTTCAGCATTTAAACGTTATGTTTTATAAAGAAAATATTCTGGTTCCGTGACAAAACACGAGCACCAAGTCTATTATATATATATATATAAAAGAAATCATTTTCACATGTAAATCCGTGAACTTGGTCTTATTACTTGATATTATTTAAAATGATCTCAAATAAGCTGATGATATTCTGACCTCCAAGAAAGAATGATGTTTCGAGTCCATATGACATTTTTGCTAATCAATTAATATATAGAAAAGAATCTTAAAAATCATATTTTTTGTGGCAAAACCATTTCTTTCGAATATCGGAGTTGCCAATCAAATCTTAATCGGAGAACTTTCTAAGAATTAATATGTGAAAAGACAATAATCAGTCGTAAAGGTTTATATCTAGAAAATAACAAGACTTCTAAGAAAACAAAACCAGTTAATAAATCGTAAAGGTTTATAGCTAGAAAAACTAATAAAAACCAAAAATAGACTAAGGTTAAGAAAAAAGTTGCAAGTAACGTAATAATGAAAATATTGCATTGAAGAAAGTATAACATGTTGAAAATTAAAGCAACAATAAATTTTTTAAATAAAATTTAAAGCTTGAAAAAATAAACATAGATATTTGTTTTTTATGCCAATCAAAGGTGAAAAAAAATCATCAATAAAAATAAATTAAATAAAATTATGAAACCCAACTATTAAACAACTCAATATTAAATAAAGAAATTGAAAAAATATCGATTCAACTTATCATATTTAAATAAATTAATATTTAATCAATAAATAACTACGATTAAGATATTTGAACTTGTAACATGAGCAATACACTTAGTTGTGTCTAATAACTTTGTTTCTTAGGATATTTTTTTTTCAATCAAATAATTATTCATGTCAATAAAAAGTTTTTTAAAAATCAAAATATATAGTAATAAAAAAAATAAGGTCTAAAATAGATATAAAAAATAAATGATAGGAAAGATCATATTTTGACAAGAAAAAGAGGAAGGAGAAGAAAAAAATCTGTTAGAGCCAATTGGAGCACCATTATACATATGCACCACATCAACGTGTAGAAGGCGTCGGCACATATAAACAAATTTTTTTTATTAATATTTTATATGTAATAAAAAAGTAAAATGTTTTTTTATTCCTCTTGAGAATAATAATAAAAAAAACTTACATGAAAAGATGAGAAAAATCACGCGAAGGAAGCTTTAATTTTTATTTTTTTTTTATCTCAGGAGCACCCATGCAAGGAAGGATTGGGGATTCAGATGTGATCGGAAAAAAGTGGTCTCCGCCTATGATTTTTTTTGGTGGTTCTGTATCTCAAGCTGACTGTGATCGGAAAAAGGTGGTCTCCGCCTATGATTCTTTTGAGCTGTAAGCCAGAATTGAAAGTTAATTGATGATGATTTCGATAACATTACTAAAGAATTGTGGGAGAGAAAAAGAAAAAGTAAACTAGTCGTTTTCAGAACAGTTTTGAGGTCATTTTAACCGAGATATTCTTATTGATTCTGTGGGATCTCCAATTTAACTCGACACCTTCCCTGTTGGTAAATTTCCATGGGATATATAGGAGGATCTCAGCAAGGACGATCAAACATTGCAATAAGCTGGGTGCGGGCTTCCTGCAGAAGGATATCGGGGCCTTTGGTCCAATTAATTCATCCATGCTGCTGAAGCCCCTTTCCGAGGAACATCTTAAACGATGAATCACTTGGTATTAATTGTATGATATCTGTTAAAGGGGGGAGGAGGTGATTTAACATATTTACTCCAACTCCTAGGATCTCAACCTCAAGTCCTGAATGGGCGAACCATATGTCTCATTGCTTTGTTGTGGAATAAATAAATAAATAATGTAATAGTATTGTTGGAATATTGCAAAAGAGAGCAAACGAAACACCAGGCATTTTTTTTTTCTTCCTTGCATTTGATTTTGATCCTAAAGCAATGTTTGGTACCGTAATAACATTTATTTTTTAACGTCGAGACAAAATAAGTTGGAAAACAAAGAAGAAGGTAAATGATTTTTTGAATAAAGAAAAGCAATGATTTTTAATACTGGATCAATATCTTACAATTCTTAATATTAAGTGAAATTATTGGAAAAACATACCTTCAGAGCAAATAAATGTGTTTTTCCTTTGATATAAGTTAGGTATGCCAAACATGTCTTTAAAGTTAGGATGGGCTAAGCCTAGCCACGCGTGCTAGGTTTCTTAGTTTAAGGCCCAAGCCTAGATATATGGGTTGGGCTTAGGCCCAATCCAACTCGATCTGATTGGGCTGGTAGAAGACCAATCCTTTTTTTATAAAAGAGTCGAGCCCAGCCACACGAGCTAGGCTTAAATGAAAGGCCCAACATGACAATGCTTCAAACCCAAATTTGTAAGCATTGTGTCACACTACGGAAAAGAAAGTTAAATGGTTTCCAAAATAGGAATAACTCAATAATAACATAAAGTAATTATATAAGTACCTCTGCTAGGGTATTGTGACTATTACTCAATATTCATCGTGCCTACTTCATGATAGCTTTCTTCAGAAGACATGAGAGGATTTAAATAAGTTGCTTCCCATTTTCTATCTTCCTAGACAAGGAGTTGTGTAACCAGTCCTATTAGGTTTCTTGAATTGTCCTCAGCATCACCATTCCCCAAACACTTTATCTTTTTTTGTTTGGTTAGGTTTTTTCAAGAATGATGTTATACAAAAGATGTTTGGTTTTTGCAAAAGATCAATATCATAGATAAATTTTTGGAACTTCAAAGCTAATTCCAAACACAAAAACCATTTCGATGTAAGTTTAAAGCAAATTTGTTTCAAACAACTCTCATTGACAAGGTTTCATAAAGGTTGAATTTTAAATTTTGGTGTAGGTTTTTTTTATTTTAGTAAAAATATGAGGTCACCTTCTGTTTTCATGATTTGTTAGTCCAAGGGCTTGGGTTTCAACTCGAGAATTTCAGAGAAAAAAATCTTTGAAGTATTCATTTTACTTGTATGAATAATATGCATAACAATAATCTTTTGAAGATCTTATTTTTCATGGCAGAATATTGCTTACCAACCCATATTACTTTTGATTAAAAAGGATTTTATTAGGCATCTAATATAGGCTTTGGCTTTTGATTATGAAAGAAAATGATATTTATAGGCTCAAGAGGTTTTAAGGGATCTTAGAACTAAGGTGCTTGTTTCCAAGCCTTTCTTCTAGTTGATGACCTTATAGACTATAAGTTTGACTTTGTAAAATGATTTTGACATGCCCTAGTTTGAATTATTTGATTTTGAGCATCATCATCGTACTTATTATTTTTATTTTTGTACAATGTGCTCAACCTTTTTTAATCTTTGAATTATTTCATGTTCCTTTTTTATTTGGGCACCCTTGAACTTTTCATTGATCATTGAGGATCATTTCATATAATCCTACATTTAAGTTGCTTTTCTAATCCTCGTATTTGCCCCTAGTATGGGGTGTGATCCAAGTCAAGGTTAATTTGCAAGAAAAACTTACAAGGCTCAACGGGGACTTGAAATGGATATTTTTCAAGTATTATGTAAGGATTATCAAGGATGACATTTTCTCATTTCAAATGCATGTGTTTAGGATTAATAAGCTTGGCTTTATTTCATCGGGGTTAGTTGGGCATGAAAAATTATTTTTTTCATCATAATTAAATTATGAATCATTATTCAACCAACTAAAACTTAGCTTCAAAGTTATTTTGAGTGGTGTTTGGTTTATTTTTTAAGTTTCTAAATGTTTGGTCCCCTTATTGGGAGATTACTTAAATCCGCAAAACTCACATGTTAAAAACAAACACCAATTTGACCTCTGAATTTGTACTAATAACTTTAATTTCCCAAAAGCTTTTTGATCTTTTATGAAAACACAAAAATGAGGTTCTTTTTTAGCCTATGAGATCATGTAAAGTTTTTTTTCCAAAATTTATAAAAAGAAAAATACACCAAAGAATTCTTGGCTAAAATTTGATTTTTATTGATTTATTGACAAAGTACGTTATGCATAATACTTCCTTACAACATTAAAATTTACGGGTTTAGTTAAATCATCTCCGACCATCTTGGTCAAAATCAAGCCTTCTTTGGAAAAGGTTTTCTTCACCACATCTATATAGTCCTTCATAGTTTGACATCCATTTGTTCTGATCTTCTCCCAATATTATCAAGATCTTCTTCAATACCAAGTCTCCTTCATTGAATGCCTTTGGTTTGACCTTTTTATTGTATGTCTTAGCCATTCTGCTATGTTATAACTAGTAATGACAAATTGTTTCCAATCTTTTCTCACTAATCATATTCAACTACTTAAATTTCAACTTCGTCCATTCTAATTCTTCTAATTCCGCATCAATCTGAACCCTTAATGATGGAATCTCTATTTCTAAAGGTATTACCACTTCCATCTCGTATACTAAAGAGTAACGGATTGTACCCGTAGAAGTTATGGTTATAGTGCGGTATACATGAAGTGCATATGAAAACATCTTGTGTCAATCTTTGTAGGTGACTATCATCTTCTGGATGATCTTCTGGAGGTTTTTATAAGCTACATTGACAACACCATTCATCTTGGGTTTGTAAGGAGAAGAATTAAAGTGCTTAAGTTTCCACTCAATGTAAAGTTCAGTTTTCAGCTTCCCATTGAAATTTTGAGCATTTTCAATTATCAATTTTGCTGGTAAGCTATAAATACATATCAAATCCTTCTCAGTGAACCTCTTAACCATCTTATGTGTCACATGTGCATAAGAGATGGCTTGTACCTATTTAGTAAAGTAGTCGATAGTCATCAAGATGAATCTATGCCTATTGTTGGCCTTTGAATTGATTGGTCCTATGACATCTAATCCCCACATATCAAAAGGCCAAGGTAAGGCCATATTAAACAGGGGTGTCAGAGGTGCATTTATCTTATCACCATATACCTAACACTTGTGACATTTCCTAACATAATCAACACAATCCTTTTCCATAGTCAACCAAAAGTATCCAAATCACTACATCTATCTTGCCATTATATACCCATTAGTATGAGTTGCATAAATCCCCTCATGAACTTCTTGTAATAATTGTATAGCTTTTTTCTCATTCAAACACCTAGAAAAGTCCCTTTGAATGACCTCTTATACAAGATTTTACAATCTAAATAATAATTCATCACTATCTTCTTCAATGTCTTTTCATCTTTCTTGAAGACTCTTGGAGGATATTCCTAGTGCTGGATAAACCTCTTGATACCATTATACCATGGTTTTCCATTTGGTAGCTCTTCAAGCAACAATGAGTTTATGGATTTCTAACTTTGTTATTTATTGGTTGAATTTTTCCCTCAATATTAATATGTGTCATTGAGGTAGTTAAGGCATCAACAAATTGGTCCTTGTCTCTACATAGGTATTTGATCAGATTCAGTTTTGATATTAATCAAGTTGTATAATACAACAAGAACTACCTAAAGCCTTTTTGCACTCTAAACCAAAACATAACATAACCTTTATATCATAATGTACTGGGATTTATAATCATTAAGCTTTTTACTCAAGTAATAAATGGCTTGTTCTTTCCTTTCAAATTCATCATGCTGGCTCAACACGTACCCCATAACTGTTTATGTCACTATCAAATACAGGATCATAGGTTTTCCTAGCACAGGGGTACTATTTGAGGCAGGTTTTCTAAGAACCTTTTGATCTTATCAAAAGCTTCTTAGAAATTACAATTATACACCCCAAGATTCTTCTTTCTAAGCAATCAAAATATCAGCTCGCAAGTTACCGTAAGTTGGGATATGAACCAGGCTATGTAATTCAAACGCGTAAGAAAACTTCCAACTTCTTTCTCTGTCTTAGACACTAGCATGTCCTGGATTGCCTTTAATTCATCTAAATCAACTTTTATTCCTTGACTACTTACCATGACGCTAAATTTTTTTTCTTGTTTTTACCCTAAACAAACATTTAATGGGATTCAGTATTAATTGAAACTTTTGCAACCTCTTGAACAACTTTCTCAAAACTTGCACATGATTTTCATATTTCTTTGATTTGGCAAGTATATCATCCATGTATACTTTCACTTTTTGATGTATTATATCATAGAATAAGATGATCATTGCCCTTTTATAAGTGGCCTTGGAATTCTTCAATTCAAATGCATTACCTTATAGCATAAGGTTCCCCAATGCATGATAAAGGTAGCTTTCTCTTTGTCTTCCTCGACCATTATAATCTGGTTATACCTTGAAAATCCATCCATGAATGAATAAGTGGCGTTTTTTTGCAGCATTGTCAACTAAGACATCTATGTGGGGCAAAACAAAAGTCATCATTTGGGCTTGCCTTGTTCAGATCTCTATAATCCACACATATCCTAATCATGTTATCTGTTTTGAGAACTACAACTATATTAGCCACTCACTGGGGATAATGGACCACGTTAAAGAACCCTACATCCCCCTGCTTTTGATTTCCATCCTTTACTTTGAATAGCATATCTGAGCGTATTTGTCTTGCCTTTTATTTGACTGACTTGCTTCTTTCCATCAAGGGAATTCAGTGTACCACGACGTTGATATCCAAACCAAACATGTCCACATAAGTCTAAGCAAAGAAGTCCATATACTCTTGCAACAAGGAGACCAAACCATCCTTTTCCTCAGCTATAACAAGTGTCTCAATCTTCAATTCTTTCTTATCTTGTTCAATACCTATACTTATCACTTCTAATTCTTTCTTGACAAGTTTCCAAGTTTTCTCAAATTTTTCAACTAACCTAGTAAACTCTTTTAAATATTTTTCTTCTCATTCTTCATCACCCATTGCAATTATGTTATCAAAGTTTGACCAATTATTATTAGTGTAATGGGTGTATGGATTAGTGGAAGATTCACTTTCAAAATTACTAAAAATGAAAGGTGTGTTTGTGTAAGTGTGTATGTGCATGGAAAAAAAAGGAAACAAAACACATTTTTGAAAAGGAAAAAACCTTATGGCATCATGAGCTAGATTGTCAACAAGATTAAAAAAGGTAAAAAAAAAAACAAGACAAAATATCTTAGTAGGCATGATCAAACAAGAACAATTATTTTATGAACACAATATGAACGGGCTTAATTTTTCAATTCTGGAATATCTCTCTATATGTTAGCTTCCTCACAAAATCTTTTATAGGAATGTCATTAATGGTGTGAACAGACAAATGAGGCAGCATCTCATCCTCCACTTCGACCTTCATCATTCAGAGTATTGATGCAAAGGTTAGTTATCTTTAACACATCATCATTCGATCTATTCATCTGAGAAGGTCTTGGGAAAGTTGTTCGAAGTGGTGGGATTGTCAACTCCTCTTCTTTCAACTCCCGTCCTTCGATTCTTGCTTCCTTCTTGATCCTAGTAATACGTCTGTAGTCTTCATTGTTGAACTTATATCTAAGTCTGAACCTCTCATCAGCACATTTTGCCTTTATCATATTGACTCATTCTGGAATTCTAGTGTCAAGACCAAATTGGAAGGGAATTCCATGTTTCAAAAAGCAATTAGTTGCCATCATTGCTGCTTTTGATATTTTTGGCTTTCTCAACACAATATTCTCAAGAAACCACTCTATGTTCACAATCTTGAAAGATGAATATTTCTATCCTTACCATCCTCTATTTTGATTAAGCGTACTGTAACATTTATTATCATGGAAATTGTTTCATCATCTTTAACTGTTATCGTCATTCCATTCATGATGTACTTCAAGTATTGATGCAATGATGAAGCTACCGTTCTAGCCACATAAATCCACGGTCCTCCCAACAACATGTTATAGAAAGGATGGATGCCCATCACTTAAAGTGTCACCAGAAATACCTGCGGTTCCATATATAACTCTATTTCTAAAGTCCCGGATATCTATCTTAGTGAGCCATCATACACCCTCGTCGTTATGGTCTTTGGCCTCGTATATGATTCATCAAGCACGAGTCTTGGAAACACATTCAATGTCAAGCCATTAACAATCAATACCTTTCCTATTAGGATATCTTTACATCGTATCATGATGTATAACAATTTATTATGATTAGTTCCATCGGGGACCAACTCATCTTTAGTAAAATAGAGATAATTTGAGGCTTGGATTCTTCCTACCAGGTGCTTTATGGTTTTTTAGTTGATATCTTAAGGTACATATAACTTATTTAACACCTTCTACAAAGCCTTTTAATGAGTTTTAGAGCTCAAAATCAAAGATAACAATGATATCCTAACATGAGTTTTCTTGAGTTGTTCAACGATGTTATATTTATTATACTTTAATAACTTAAGGAACTCATTAGTCTCTTCCTCTGTTACAGGCTTATTTAATTCCTCTGACAGGTTAACAACCTTTTTCCCCTTAGCTTTCCTTTGTTTCTCAAGCTCCCCTGAGGTACCTTCCACTGTGAGTTAAGCCTTTGATTTCTACTTGAAAAAAATATACTAGTTTTGTGCTTTGAATGGAATACTCATAATTATATATAAAGGCATTGTAGTTTCCATTACTTATCACTTTAGGTTTGGATAGAATCAATTTGAACAACCCATCAACAGTAAATTGTACATGGCAAACTTTCTTGTTCTTGCTAGGTTCATCCACTACGGACACCTCTCTACCTGTTGCCTCTTTGATTCTCAGAGTTTCTCGAGTCAATATTTATATCATTTTATTACATAAATCTTCATATTAATTGATCATATGGCCTTTTTCCTTGGTGATACTCACAAAAACTTCTTATTATCAACCTATTTTCTCAACTACCCTCTTTGTATTCAGTTTTTACTAACATTTCATAAATCTTATTTAGAGACATCTTTAAGCTCATCGGGCCTTCAATTTCCAATGCATTTGCGGTTTTGCTACCTGTAACATAATTAGGTAGAGGATTTGTATTCATATTCAGGGCCTTCTCAAATGTTATCCATCCAACTTTGATCAACTATAGGTGCTTGTTCTTAAAGGCATTATAGGTGTTAATGTTGTGTCTTGTGATGCTAACATGATGTTCGCAGGTGAGCTATGGTTTATACCAGCTAGGATAGGATGGTTGTAGTGGTGTAAATGGTACTGAAGCTATTTGTGCTTAGTAATTTCTGGTACATCTCACTCAAGGATAGTGGCAACAAGGGTAGTTATTCTTGAGTTTTTTGGTAGTTTTTTTTGTCAATTTTCAGCTTGGTTATTGAATTAGTTACTTTGGGTTTCTGGCTTTTTAATGAGAAAAGGTGAGTTGAAGTTGAAGTTGATATTGATTATTTAGGATGAAAGGGTTTAAAAGCTGTAATTTTAAAAACTGTTTTTCCTGCCTCTATATCCACCCTCGATATTATCAACATCTTTCTTATTCCCTCATATACCAATTTAATATCACCTCACTCAAGCTATCCTGAAAGAAATGCATTAACAACTTTTCATCTTGCACCACCTCTACCATCTTATTATAATAGGACTTGAGGTTAGTAGCAGGGTATTGAGTTCCAGTGTACTTTATAAACTCAGGTAAATGAAATTTCTTTGGTGCAACTACCCTTAGAACTAGACATATCTCAATGAGTTGAACAGGATCATATAAGCCGACATATTTGATAACCCTTAATCTTGCGTTTAACATTGTTATCTTATCATAATTAACACCCTCAGAGTATTTTGTCTGTAGAATTCATTGGTGAACGCATCCATAATTATTGAGGTTAGTGTAAGTATAGTTGACTGCATAAATGTCGTATTACATTGGGGTTCCTGACCTTAGCTATCCATTTTTTTTTAGGTTGGATTGTAGCTTGAGTTTAAGCAAAGCTCACAAACCGATTAGATGGACCTTTGCCAAAGATTTTCTTGAGAGTTTGTTCTAGTAGGCTAGTGATGTGAGCCATGTTGATTTTCAATGAGTCCAACTCCTCTTGAAAGCGAGCATCATAATGAACATGTTCCTCATCTTCCATGTTTCTTTGTCAAAGTCTGGTGTTGTAGATTTTACAGGTTTGGATTTTTCATGGACCAATATTTCAATATGAATATGCACACATGACATTTAAAACCCCAAAGTTATGTTAATGTATGAATACAAATAAGAGTGTATGTATGGTACATCGAATATGGATTCACAAAGCTAATCCATGAATTTTTCCATTGAATATGAGCAAAATCTGTAGTTTGATGAATCTAAAGAGATTTTTCCCAAGTCCTTATCTTGGTTTTCATATTGGTTATAAGCCCTTTTCATTCAATAAAATACAAGGAATTTTCACATGTGTAGATAAGATTCATATACATCTTTATTCATTATCAAAAGCAATTCCCTTATTGGCTACATTTCTGATGAAAGCCAAAACATCATTCAAGTATTCCTTTTATCTTCTAGCACTGTTGTGGATCGGAGAGACCTTTACTCATAGTTTGTTTTCCCTTCGAGCCACCATAGCGATTAACATGTTTATCTTTTCTATTTTGTAATGGAACACAATGTTTTCTTGGAGCAGTGTATTATTGCTTGTGACTGGTGACTCGTTGTTTATATTTAGCATCAAAACTGTCTTTTTAAGTTATTTGATATGGTCTTTAGCCCTTTAAAATTCTTGTTCGATGTCAAGCTCAACTATTTTCGTGTTCATTTGGACATCAAATCTGATAATGTGATCTTACCACTTTTCAAGCTTCTGTCTTAGCTCATTTAGTTCTCCTTTAACTCTTAGATACTGCTCTTTCAGCTTCTTCAATTTCTCCTCTTAGATTTCTAACTTGAATTGGACTATGGTGACTCATTCTCTTAAGGTATTTGCTCCATTCATGTAGTCTCTCATGTTTGATTTGGCTTCCTTTCTAGCTTTATTTTCATCATCAGCTTAGACTTTATACTGAGCTCTTAATTATTTTTCTTCCTTAATGATGAGATTTGCTAACCTATTCTTTTCTTTTTCAGCTTCCAACCTCTTCTTATTATTATCTTTTTTTTAAAAAAAAAACTATCAATTCTTTGTCAGCACATGTTTTTCCCTTAGCATTCCTTTTTACAGTATCCATCTTTTTTTTAGCATCACATTCTTGTTCACCAGATTATCGTATTTAGCCATCCTTTCTTTCAACTGTTCTTAGATCCTTTATGCAATCTTCTCAAAATTCTTAGCCATGTTTTGCCATTCACTAATCATTTCTTGGTCATTCTTTCTTCCATATCTAAGTCTTGCATTAATACAAATATTTGGTCATCCTTTTTCTCTCAATTGTTGGTTTAGAAAGGCCTTCATATTTTCTTTTTTAAAGAGTTGGTTTTCTAAGAACTTCTATTAACTATTGCTATTACTCTGCTTAATTCTAAGCTTATCCGTTCACTTCACAGCTCCTCTTCATTATAACCCTCTTTCTTTTAGGTTCTCAAGTGAAAGATGGTTCTGCTTTGCTAACTACCATTAGGCCTTATACTCCAAAGCTTTTAAGTACCCCGAAAAACCCATTATTTCTCCAACATGAGTAATTAGGGCTAATTGAGGATTCATCCTCATCTTTATATCTGTGAACTAGTACAAGCTACTTCCAATCTTGTCTGACAACTTTTAATTCAGCCAAAGAATTAGAATTCTTGAAAAATCTAGTATATTCAGTTAAACTCCAGGTTCTTGGTACATGTTGTATCTCTCAAAACTACCTAGAAACTAATGAAGGTGAATAATCCATGTAACTAGATAGCCCAATCAATGGGACTCGTACTTTATCTCTACAACTCATGATATAAGAGGAACTTTCTACCCAAGGGATTTTCATCTAAAGTTACTATGAGGGATAACCTTATATTACAACCAGAAATTGTTAAAAACTTCTCTCAAAGTTTCCAAATGGCTACTACCTATATGAGCAATAAAGGAATACAATATCGCATTTCTCTCTTTTCATGTAGCCTACAATAATTTAGCAATTGGAAAGTTTAAGCCATGATAGTTGTAGTAGGGTTTCTCTTTGTTTGTTCATACTCAATGAAGGTGTTAACGGCTTTGACCCTAATAATCCCAGCAACTTCTGAAGAAAATAGGATTAGCCTAAAGATGCTAAGAACAATCGTTATGTATCTTTAATCTCCTAACTTCCCCTCATCGTTTTTTGTCTTCAGCTTAGCCTTAATGAGCTTCCATTTAAACCCCCCAATTAGTTCTTATATATTAGTTAATTTTGTCTAAGTGTAGTAATTTGGCGACTTAGGTAATTGTGTCCCGAATTCTTTGTTTGAAATACACCTTATGAGGGTCATTTGGGAAATTCAAGATTTGATCATACTCCTGAATAGTGGGTGTCACGTCAATGTCTCTAAAGGTGAAGCATTTGTAGTTTGGGTCCCAGAGATGCAATAGGGCTTTAACTGATGAAGTCTGCACCGGAATCTTCATTATATGAGCAATTCTCTTGTGCCTCCCGTCAAACAGAGTCTCGCCCACATGACCTATCATTTACACATGTTTCTCCATTTTATTTACAGAGTAGTATACCTCAGTTACAAGCAGTAATTTACAAGTCTTGGTCCTTAGGCAATTCCCCTCAACTTGTTACATCATCTCAGATTTTTGTTTGTATTCAAAAAAGGTTATAGAAGTCATGGTCTTAGCTCAGATAAATCCTGCAGAGTTTAGGATTTTTTATAAGGTTTGATGTCAAAAAGGTCTATGATCTGCCTAGTAACCACCTCTTGTGAAGACAGTATAAGGGTTCAGAAGGAATGGTTAGGGCATAATGTGACCATCATTACCAAGTAAAAAATCATATCATAGTTGGATGTTTCATAAATTTAAACCCTGATTGAAAGTCATGAGACAGAATGATAATCCCCCACATAACCTAGAATTGGGTTTATACTCTAAGAATTAAAAATACATGAAGGCATGAATCCATATTTAATGTACTTATGCATGAACAGTATGTAGAAAATGCATTTTGAAATTAAATTACATAGACCAATAAAATAAACAGGACACAACAAGCAAACAAACAATTAACAAAACTTAGTCCAACAGGACAAGTCCCTAGTGGAGTCATCATCCTTGCATGGCGTGCACGGTGTTAAATGTCAAGTCGTGCCTCCTGAATCAAGGGGGTTTTAGATGTGTTAGGATAAATCCTAAAATTATTATTTGAAAGGTTCAGGATTCATCACCTAGTATTATGGTCACTAAGAAACCTAATGGTCAGCGAGAGTCTAGGTAAGCAAACTAGTTATACAAGGGGAAGATGCATCACCCTCAGCGCACCTTACCTATGGTAAGGTGCCTTATTGGTTGATTTTTTTTTCTTTCTAATTCATATTTCTATTCATTGGTCTGTCTTGGGTTTAAGATAGATCCCCCTCAATAAGAAGGTAAAGCCTTATCAGATTAAATCATAACCATTATAAGACCCAAATTTTTAATGTTGTATTTATTTCTAATTTATATATTTAATACTTAGAGATATATTTTACAGTGTAATTTTATATCCCCAAATATTAAAGTCTATAGCTTCCTGGTTCAAGGCCCAAGCCTAGATGTACAGGCCAGGCATAAACCCATCCCGAGCTGAGTAGGCTGGCAAACGACCCAAAATCCTTTTTTATGAAAAAATCCAGCCCAGCCCAGCCACATGGCTGGGCTTAAATTAAAAGCTCAACCTCCTTTCTCTTCTACTGGCCTGGCCCAATGGCCATTCTTCGGCAAGAATTAAACACTACCAATTAGAGCTTACATTTTCCAACCCTAACACAGTATTTTGCATTATCATACAGGCTTTTATCAAGTGAGGAAGCAAGAAAAAAAGTTAGCTGGCCTAGAAAGGTTTGCTAGTGGTGATGGTTTGACCAAGAAAAGGTAGTTGTCAGTAGTGGTCCATGATTGAAGCTACTGGAGGTGAAGATGTTGTGCAGGGGAGGCTCACGGTGTGAGATGGTGGTATGGTGACTGTAAACTGAAGGAAGAGAAAAAGTGGTGGTTGATGTAGCGTGCTTGATTTTCAGTTATACCAAGGAAGGTATAAACTATGATGGTGTAGGGGGGCCTTTTGGCTTTGGTTTTTCTCTACTTTTTAGGACCTCATTTCTTGGCTGAGCTTCACCTTTATTTTTAGACAGTGTTTTTAAACCCGGCCTGGTGGTCAGCCCGGGTCATGGATTTTGACCGGGTCCCCTAGGTCAACCCCATTTTTTAAAAATCAAAATAACATTATTTTGATAAAAAAAATAAAAAATAATTAACAGGTTACAACCAGGTTTTTAAATAGAAATTAGAGTGGGCATGAGCACTTAGAGTATTTATAGCAAAGCCAAAGGTTAGTTAATAGTTATAAGAATAGAACTCCATACTTATTTTCCAACTTATTGGGTTACCTTTGCAGGGAAAAAGGTGAAAATAAAACATGAACGATAAAGTAGATTCAAACAAATATGAAGGTGCAGGCTGCAATAGAACTTGTTGTTGGCTTCTGGAATTATTGATCTAAAATCTATATGGGCCAAAATAGCTGGATCCATCAAATGTCGATTTCAAGTACGGTAAGTATGCTGGGCTAGGCCTGCGCTGGTTAGCTTGGAGTAAAGGATGCCTATCATTCATGTCAAGATTTTTCATCGAGTTAGAATGTGCCGACATCTAAAACAACTGCTCCATTCTCTTTGCACGTGGATTGAGATTTGGCTCTTACTTTAATGATATTAAATATTGATGATGATGATGATGATGATGATAAAACACCAATAATTTAAGATCTCACAACCTTGATTTGTTGATAAATCTATGGATTTGTCACTCCGCATGATTTTGTGTTTCCACTAACTACACCGATACTTGCTTTAATCATCAAAATTTGGAGTATGCTTATGAGTGTGTGCAAATTATTTTTTAAATGTATTTAAATAATATTTTTTTAATTTTTATTAATATATCAAAATAATAATAAAAAACACTAAAATATAATTAAAACGTAATAACAAATCGTCCAATAGTTCAGTCCAGTAGTTCAATTCATGAAATGATGAGCTGGTTAGATTTTGAGTTTGTTTATTAAAGATTATTAGTTGAGTCTCACAAATCTCA
>Ga0325414_1002597_pt1 | contig 18400 bp, 9 predicted proteins | sample PopdelMetagenome_8_FD_206183 | JGI IMG/M metagenome (GOLD analysis project Ga0325414, IMG submission 206183) | Populus deltoides microbial communities from Bellville, Georgia, United States - Leaf-PdKOR-R3 | ecosystem: Host-associated > Plants > Phyllosphere > Phylloplane/Leaf | place: USA... | reverse complement strand
ATCCAATCAAATATATCCATTTGTAAAAGAGAAATGTAGATGGAGCATAATGGAATATGGGGAATTAATAATTGATTCGAGCAATAACTTTGGTTTTGGTTCGGAAAAGAGAATAAAAAACAAAAACAAGAGCGTGAATAGCCGGCGCGTGAGTAAAATCTACAATTTTGTCTCGTACTTTCCAATATTGCTGCTTAAAAAGGAAAGTGTTCAACACTGTGTGTCTGTCCGCGCGTATATAATTTATTAATCTAAATTCGAAGGACTAAATGACAAATTAAAATTCAACTACCAGTCTTGGACGTGGAATTTCAGTTCGGAAGGTTTGAGAGGCCGCCAGCCCTCGTGCTCGAAATCGAAGACCCAACTAACTTTCCGAAATCTAAATCTTTCTCAGCTACTTCTTCTTCCTTCGACACATTTGTCTGTTTTTGCCAGAGAATATAAACTGTCATTCCATGTCATATATATGCAGTGGCGGGGCTGCAAGAAAATGTTTTTCCAGTTCTTTTTCTTATAAATATTTATAATTTTAGTAAAAATAACTGAAATTTTAATTTTTTTTTAAATAATTTTTTTAATTTAACCCCCTAATTTTTTGTTCTTGCTCCGCTATGCATATAATAAATACACATGACACTGGCTATAAAATAAAAAAAAAACTCTGCACATTCGGAGAGTAAATCTAACTGAAATCTCTAAAAATAAAATTTAAATACCATATTTACCACCTGTCGGCTGTATGTTAGGAAACTTTGTTTTATTTTTTCTAAGTATTTTGAATCTTTTAATAACTAGAAGATTGCACGCAGCTACATTCAAAGAGCCTGCCAAAATCCAAATGTCTATTCAGTTGAAGTTCTTTATTTTAATAATTAAAAAATGCAATGGACATTTGGATTCTTTTTCCAAATTACTAGACTGTATAATCATGGTGATTTTCTTTTTTGTTCGTATTACGAGTGTGAGTGTAATTTATTACATATTTATTTATATAATAGAAGGAGTCCTCAAACTCAATCTTTATAATCTTTCTCAAATTTTGAAAAAATATATCCTAGATTATTAAAAAAATAAAATAAAAAACTTAACATTTGGATTGTTCTTTATATTAGAATTTTTTTTAGAATGAATATTTTGTCAAAAATTTGTTTTAATTAAACAAATTATGTGTGAATGAGAAGTTAATCTCAAAGAATTCTTGATGTTTCTATGTTTAATTCTTATTTTATGGTGGGTAATTAAAAGTTGATAATGATGAGAATTAATTCTTATTAATTCTTTAACTTTTTAACTTTCAAAATCCACTATAAAAAAAGAGGTGAAAGAAGAGTTTAATCCAAGAATTTTTCAGATTTTTACGCACTCTTCCTCGTCGTATATTTTAGTATTTTCTTCTCATTTTATGCTTTGATTTTCCTCCCAAATCTAGAACTTAAGTTCATATTGTTGAAAGATAGTTGAGTTTCATATTCTTTGGTTCAAATATCTTGGTTTAAAAGTGCATATAAACCAATGTGATATTGTTGGAATCTTGGGAGGCATATATTTTAGGCATACATCCTAGTTGCATAAGTGATGAACAATAAAGCTTTAAGAACAAAGAACTCATGGATGAGTTCTTTAAAATGCTTCAACAAGTACCCATCTTATTTTAATTTAAGTATAGTTGATTGAAGCATGTTATTCTTGAGTTCATAGATTTAAACATGTATAAACTCTAGTCTTTCCTAGGACATCTTTTGTTTTGCATGCTTTTATGATGATAAACTACCAATTCATGCTAATTATTTTTTAACTACAATCTTGTTATGATAAACTAAACATATTTGTACACTAGTCTAATATATTTACAAACTTTGATCTACAATCTTAAAGCTTTACTCTTTATATTAGACTTTGTTTAGTTTATCATGTGAAAAAAAAAATCAATTAATTTATGTGCCCACCTCGAACTTGATTAAGTTCTTGTAGGAAAAAAATGTTAAAATTGTCAAATAATGAATTTGATTTTATTACTATGGTAGCTTTGGACGTATCAAATCATAGTGATTTTGTACGTAAAAAACTAAATTTTAAATAGATTAAACAATACATAATATGATGTGTGTAGTTCATTTAAGAGTGTAAATGCATTTTAGAAAGCTTTGGATAAAAAGTTCAAGGTTGAAGTTGTCGTTATGAAAAGGTTCATAGTCGGCAAATTCCTAAATCTAAGAATGACATCAAAGTTATATGATTAGATTTGTTCATGTATGCAACATTATTCATGTATATGTTAATGTTTACATTCATGAAAAGTTAGTACAGTGAATAGATATGATATAGAAAGTTCTGACTAAAGAAATTAGGTGGAGCTTGTTTGGGAGTGTGGTAGAAGTTGTTTTTCAATGTGTTTTTTGTTTGGAAATGCATCATAATAATTTTTTATATATTTTTTTAAAATTCATTTTTGACATCAACACATCAAAACGATATAAAAACACCAAAAAAATTAATTTAAAGCTAAAAAAAATTCAAAAGCACGGTTGGACCGCAATGCCAAATGGAGCCTTAAATGAGATTATTTGTGACCCTCCTAATCTTTTCCAGGAACTTTCTTAGTGAAATTCATATTCACGTGATACTCTTTTCATATACGGTGTAGTTTGTTAGTGAAATGGTAATTTTTGATCAAATCACAGTAAATAAAATAGGGCTCGGCAAATCAACCCAAGAAAGGAAATTATTATTAAAGCCAATATCAATGAGGTTGATTACCTCGTTGATGAAGTTTTAGAAATGAACATTTTTGTGTTTTTCAAAGTAAACCTGATTAGACAATCTTGAGAAGTGATAGGTTGATGTTGGTGTTACAAGACATGTATGCACCGAGAAGAGGATGTTTTCTGCTCACAAAAAAAATAGATGGAGAAAACCTATAAATGGAGAACCCATCAACCTCCAAGGTATTGGGTGTTAGAAAGATCATATTAAAGATAATCTCTAAAAAACTTCTTACCATCGATAATGTATTGCATGTTGCTAACATTAGAAAGAACTTAGTGTTTGACTCATTATTGAGCAAAAATAGTTTTAAGATGGTATTTGAAAGTGCTAAATTTATTCTTTCTAAGAGGTATGTTTGTAGGAAAGGGGTATATGTGTGATGGCCTTTTTAAAAATGAATGCAATGACCATTGTAACCAATAATGAGAGCAAAAATATGAATCCCTCTTCTTCTTATTTACTTGAGTCTTACGATGTGTGGCATAGTAGGTTAGGTTATGTTAATTATAATTATATGTAAATGTTAATAAATCATGAATTATTACCAAGTGTGATTTTTAAGAAAAATCATTAGTGTGAAATTTATGTTGAATCAAAATTCACAAAAAATTATTTTCAAATAAATTAAAAAAAGTTATGGATCTCTAGACTTAATTCACTTAAATATTGGTGATTTGAAGTTTGTGCAAACTAGAGGTGGAAAAAATTATTATATTACTTTTATAAATAATTGCACAAGATAATGTTATACCTATTAGCTTAGGAGTAAGGATGAAGCTCTTGAAATGTTTAAACATTACAAGAATGAAGTTGAAAATCAACTTAACAAAAACATAAAGGTAATAAAAAAGTGATGGGGGTGGAGAATATAAAGCATTATTTAGTAAATTATGTTCTTAAAATGGTATTATCTACCAAACTACTACTTCTTATTCACCACAATAAAATGTCATTATGAAACGTAAGAACCAAACATAAAAAGAAATTATGAATTCCATGTTGATAAGTTCAAAAGCACCTAAGAACTTGTATGGGGGAGCAATTCTAACTGCTAGCTATATACTTAACAAATAAGCCCTTAAAAGTTAGAAAATACACTATATGAATTGTTTAACAAATAAGCCCTTAAAAGTTAGAAAATACACTATATGAATTGAGTAAGGGTAAAAGACCTTCCAACAAATACCTCAAAATATAAGGTTGTTTTGCAAAAGTAACAATACATGATCCTAAAATGGTTAAGATAAGACCTAAGTCTAAGGGTTGTGTATTTATTGAAAATGCATACAATAATAGTTCATATCGATTTCTTGTACATAGTCAAGTATTTAGGATATTCATCCTATTATTATTATGAAATCAAAGAATGCTATATTATTTGAGGATGTGTTTCCATGGAAAGAAACAAGAGAAAATTGTTCACTTAAAAGAACAATTTAGGCTAATCCAAGTAATCATTATCAATTAGAAGATCATGAAGTTGAGTTTAGAAAGAGTAAAATGATAAATATTTCTACATAAAGAATTATGCCAAATTCATTTTCGATCCTTTTAGTTTGACAATTCATTTTTAAGAGAGAAGAAAGACTAGCTGAAAATCAATAGAGGAGAGAGGATGATTACTTAACCATATTTCATTAACAAAAAGCTAAATTTAGTGTCAATGTGTTCCTTTTGACTACTAGAGTGTAATTGAGCTTCCATATTGCTAGAAAAAAGTAGATCAGAGTTAGGAAAGATTTTTTTATCTTTTTATTTTTTTGTGTTTTCAATTTTTTTTAATTATTTTTTGAGTTGATAGATTAATTTATTGAGATTCTAAGGGTGTTAAATAGGTGTTTGTATGTGAAAATAGGTTAAAAATAAAATTTTGGATCTAAAAAACCCTAGCTCGATTTTTTGACCATTTCTATGCTAACTGGGATTTGGGTAATTAGACGACAATTCATCTAGTTTATTTTGAAAAAACAATTATAAATTGGATGATATCTCATCTGTATTATAGAAAAAAAAAGTTTCAAGCGTGCGAGCTTAGCATGCTAAACCCATGCATGAAGAGCCTTTTTTCATAGGACTACGCATGCGGGCCTAATGTATATAGCCCATGCACCTAATCCCTTTCATTGTTTTATTTTGCAAGTTTTTTTAATTGAAATGCAATATAAAAAAAAAATAATTAACATGATATTTGAATTATTGTTTAATTTTGTCATGGTTTTTAAATACTATCATGGCTTTTTTATAATATTAAAAATTTATTTTTCAATTATTATGTGCCTAGCATGGCAAAAGAAATTAAAACTGCTAAAGAATGTTGAATGAAAATAAAGTTTTATGTTCTTTAAATCTTTTAATTGACTTTTGTCATGATTTTATCATATTTCTTTTTTTTTTCCCTTCAATCACATATAAAATATTGAAACATTGTTTTTATAGTTTTTTTATGATTTGTTGGTGAGATCATGGTAGCTATTTATTTAAACAAAGTGCTTGTAAATAAAAAAAAAGGCTTTCATTAAAACAATAAAGAGATGTATTGGTAAGGAAATGTGATTGAGATGAAGGAATATATTTAAAGTTGATTATTTAATTGAAGAAAAAATAAATTATATATAAAAAAAGTTATTTAACATGACTAGGGCATTGATTTCAATTGCCTAAACATGTATTTATCAAAGATAATGCTTGGATCAAAATAAGTATCGGCAGTGGGTTTGGTATTGTTGAAAGTGTTTTCATTTCTAGATACACGCGCGGTGTTCCCAAACAAGTTCTATACGAGGAGATTTTTGCCTACAAATTGTTGCTCTGTGCCAGCTTTCAAAAGTCCAACTTGCTCGTCGTTGGAACCAACATATATGCTTGGATGAGGGCGTAGGCTGCGTAAAAGGGTTTTGGTAGTTGGCTTTGCTTCCCCTCCTCTCTCGCAGTTCAAAGAAAAAGGAAAAGAATTAACATTGGATCCCTTTTTTTCTGGGGGATTGGGAAAAACGGGAAACGTAGGATACTTCAAACTCTCTGATAAACGGCATCCACATGTAATTCAAAGAATCCCACTTTTACTCACGTAGGATCAAAATTTTAAGGTATAATTGCCATAAACCAAGGACAAATGATATCACAACACGAACCCGAACTCTGATAAGCTGAATCAGTCGAGACATGCATGGTAGATACGGGAAAATAGTCTTAAATTACACCAGAAACAGTGGGACCACTAACACGTGCCAAAAACTAACCAGTGATTCAGCGGCACATCTGGCTAGATATAAGATTTGCAGTCCGAGGAGTTTAGAGTGAAGAAAAGTCCCATTCCACGAGGTCAGCATCAAGTGGATTACACACTCCATGGATGAAAGTGGGCTTTGCAAGTTTTATTCGAAGCAGGTAAGCCTTGGAGATGGAGCAAACAGCGAATAGTCAAAGCAGAAAAGAGAGACAGGTAGTTGGCAGTACCATCAGCTCTATAGTATCGAGCCGATTCTCTTCACTACACAAAACCCTCTTAAAATAAAACATAATCCATAAAATAAACATCAAACTAAAGAACCAATCAAATCACCATGCGACAATTCCATAATGCTAAATGTTGTCAGAAACTATATATATATATATATATATATATATATATATATATATAAAAACTGTGTATACTCCGAAAATAAATATATGAGTAATAAAAAGTTGGTTGGGATTCCCCGCATTTTCCTTCCTGCAACAACTTCTTCTTGTGCCCAAATTGCCACACAGTGTACTTGCAGAAGAAACAAATTAACCCCCCCTCCCTCTCTCATAGCTTTCTAATAAGGGAACTGTTCATTGTGTTCAACTACCTTGTTAGCTAGCTATTCAAAAACTAGACAGAAAATTGTGTTTTTAGCAGAGTAAAAGTGGTAGAATAAAAAGACAAGGCGATTATACTAGATCTCTAGTAATATAAGCTGAAAGAATAACTGTTCACATGTTGAATTGTGTAGAAGATTTCTTGTTTCCAAGGTCAAGTTCTCTCATTATGTATAGCGTTTTCCAGTTTCTTTAAAAGTTAGATAGTTTTCTCACAAAATTCTTGGTTCTGCAAATGCAGGGTTATAGATTGAGTAATGTTATGAACTGAGATAGTAGTAAATGAGATCTTGTGGAAGCATAGAAACTTCTTACTAGCTCTTACTTATTCCCTTTCTGGTTAGTTTCCACTTCCTCTCTCTTGTTTGCCTTCTTTTAGCTAAAGCCAGTCTATGATTTGTGTTCATGTTCTTTGTTCTTAAAGGGTATGCAGAAAAGATTCAAACCCCAGAAATCTTAAGTACTAATTTCTGGCTATGCATATTTTTTCTTAAATATTTATTTAGTGTTAGAAACTACACTGGTTTTAATGGTACTTTCATTACAATAGTCGAATACTAATGTAATTTCTTTTGGGCAGTGCTTGTAGAAAAGGTCTTATCTTTTTGGGTCCTTTATCCTTCTCTGTTGAATAGGGGATTTTTCTTTCTTTTTCTGAAGAAAAAGAACGAAAGCTGGTTGTAAATTTGACAGATTTGAGAACCTAGAGATTGTGAGCGCACCCATGTCCAGATGATCCATGGTCATTAGTGGAATATCAAGAGTAACTAAATGATACAGTCTAATTGTAGCGAGTAAAATTGCAAATTGAAGCTTATTTTCTTAACATAACAATAATTCGGCAGTCGCCGCAAAACTTTAACCTGAAGTATACTTTATGTTGATGGAAAGCATTGCTCTAGCAATGCACAAGAAGTTCTAAGGAGAATGAAAAGAATTTATTTATATTTTTTTTATGCAACCAGGGACCAAAGTTTTATTCAACGACATTTTGAAGTCCTGATCTTTCAAAGGGATTTCTTAGAGGTGTTGGACATTGCTCATCCAATCCACTCGCATTTTTTGTTGTTGTGAGTGTTGGATTTTGCGAATGTTGTACTTGCTGAGGTCCTCTGCAAATTGTTTTTTTCTTTTTCTTTTTTCTTCGGTCACTTGTCATTCATGTTTTGATTGGAAAGGAATCGTTTACTGAGTTTTTTGGGTAATTATCCCTATGTTGTTCCACTCGCATAAAACATTAGTAATGGAAATGAATAATCAAGAGCTGCAGAGAGATTTTATAGGACTAGTAATTTATGGCACTGCTCTATTCTTCCTCCTTGTAAATGTAGTCTTCATTTTATACTTGCCATTAATATAATCCCAGTATAATGCAGGTCTGAGAGGTTGTCCCAGCCAACAGAAGCGATTTCTTAGTGTCTACAAATCAACTTTCCATCTCTGCAGCTTTTGTTACATTCTGTTGAATGTGGATTGAGGTTCAAAAGATAGGACTTCCAAGCTCCCTTGATCTTGAAATGGCCTTTTCTTACACGTTTACCAGTAAAATGTAATTAATATTCCAGATATTTATTGAAAATGGAGATCAAGGAATCAGAGAGGGTGGTTATAGCTAAACCAGTAGCTTCCAGGCCTAGTTGCTCCAAGTTTAGATCTTTCTCAGAGTTGCTTGCGGGTGCCATCAATACTTCACCCTCTACTGATTGTTCTGAAATGGTAGTTGCTGCCATTAGACCAAAAACTTTGAGGTTTAGGCCAACAGTGAATCGTGCTCCAGGTGCATTGGTTTCTTCCCAGGTGATCACATAGCTCTTCTGAATGCTCTCTCCACAATGAATTCTTGCTTTCTGATCCTTATGTTCTTGGACACTTTCAGGTTGAACTCTCTGGAACAACACTTAGCAATTCATCTAATAGAGTTTCAAGTACTGATAGCAAAACCACTGTCATATATAAACCACAGGCAAAGTTTGTGTCGAAGGCAACTGTTTCTCTACTGGCGAGTATGGTGAGTGGCAAAATTCTACCACCAGTTGTAACTTCTTCTGCCATGGTAATCTGGCAACTGGTTGTTGTATTTTTGTTCTTCATATGTTGATGCAAGAATTTCTTTTGACCAGGGGAACTTCAATACCAATTCACAGCAAATGCTACAATCAGTTGAGGCTCGCCCTCAGTGTCCAAAACAAAATAAACAAAATATCTCATCCCAGCTAACCTCAAATCTTCATCAGAATATTCCATCCCATGCAGTATTGTTGACATCTCAGAATCAGGAGGATCCAAAATCTTTATCACATGCATCTAACGGGGACAGGGCTTCATATGATGGTTATAATTGGAGGAAATATGGGCAAAAGCAAGTAAAAGGAAGTGAATATCCGAGGAGTTACTACAAGTGCACCTATCCAAATTGTCCGGTGAAAAAGAAGGTCGAAAGATCATTTGATGGGCAAATTGCAGAGATTGTCTACAAAGGGGAACACAACCATTCAAAGCCTCAGCCTCCTAAGCGCAACTCATCAGGAACACAAGGACTAGGAGCTGTATCTGATAGCAATGCTCAAGATAGGTACACCACTCCCTTATGGAGTTATCAACTCATTGAAAGAAATGAAGGCTCTGAAGGTAGAGAGGAAAATCAGATCGAAACAGGATTACAGGTGCATTCAATTTACCAGGGTAAACCTCCGCCATCTTGTGATCGTGCTGGAACTGGATCAATTAATGCTGGTGCGGGAACTTCTGATAACTCATGTGGTCTCAATGGGGAATGTAATGATGGAAGCAAGGGATTGGAGGGAGACGATGATGAGCCTAGAAATAAAAGAAGGTAAGACATAGAACACTCATGAATAGATTTGAAAATCAGCTACTATAGAGGTTCACCTCATCGTTAAAAAGAAATGAATTCACGTTCACTTTGTTGCTTTGTGCTGAATCAGATCATCTCAAGGAATAATCCAAGTTGGTTTTATGCCAGCTTATATTTGCTTCTTCCTCCAGCCCTTCTCACCCTTACCTCATTACATGAATCCAATAAGCTTTTGTCATGGCCTGATGGCTTTTTAATTTTACTATACACATCACCCTTGAAATTATCTTCTTGGTTCTTATGTAATGGACATATATTAATTTTTCTTTTAGGAAAGCTGGGATACAATCCAATAAAGGTGGCATATCAGGGGAGGGCGTTCAGGAGCCCCGTGTAGTGGTGCAAAGTTCCACAGATTCTGAGATTTTGGGGGATGGTTTTCGCTGGAGAAAATATGGGCAGAAGATTGTAAGGGGGAATCCATATCCCAGGTTGAGACATTAGACTTGCTTGAGATATGTATTGCATGCTGATTTTCTGCTTCTCTGATTCAATGTTTAATGCGCCTTTAAAAACCTTATGAAGACAAACGTTTTTGGTTGTTTTGCAATATTTCATGAATCCAGCATATTTGCAACATTGATTTAGCATTTAGGTACTCGTATAAATGCTACAGTTAAGTTGTTTCTGACTGATTGTTCCCCACCTAATATCTTTGAAATTTGAATTGAGGATAACACATTATCCTATTGTTTTACAGTATATTAATGAATTTGTTGCTTTTTTTTTTTGCTTGTGAAAACTCTTTTTTTTCCCTTGAATTTTGCTCACAACACATTTTAAATCCATCTTGCAGGAGTTACTATAGATGTACTAGTCTCAAATGCAATGTGCGCAAGCACGTGGAAAGAGCATCAGACGATCCAAAAGCTTTTATTACAACATATGAAGGAAAACATAACCATGAGATGCCTCTGAAGAGTACAAATATACAGCCTTTGAACCCTGATCTACAGGCACCTCCTAGTAGAGACAAGCTGTGATCTCAACCATGCTTGTTCTGTCCCAGATATCAAAAAGAGTTCAGCGCACAAGAAGCTAAATAACACGAGCAAATAGACAATAAAAAACAAGAACATAGCAGTTTCAGTTCTGGAGGCTTCTTTGTGGTGCCGGTTTTGTGTTGGTGACGAGGATTAATATCGAAATGGCTGTCTCGTTTTCATTATCCTTGCTGGCCTATCTTAAGCTTACGAGTACATTTCCCTCTCTCTCAGTTATTGCCTTGGCTAATCCTGTGTAATATATACGCCTGTTTAGCTTCAGAATAAGTTTCGAAGGAAGTTTAACAATTTTCAGGCGCATAAATATTTTGATACTTTTCTCAATAGCACTTGCTCATTCTGATTTCATTGCTTGTAGACCTACAAAGAATATGCTAAAGCTGAATAGGATGTGAAGATGTAGTATTGGATTATAGTACAGCAGTTCTTAAGCACACGCCAACAATGAAATGTTGCTGCCATGGAATTACTGAAAGAAAAGAACTGATTCTTTTCCTTAGCCACTGTCTAGCTAGCTGGGGCATTAACAAGGCCAGCGTTTTTTGATATATTCATGACCAGAACTGCTCTTGTACATCACAAATCTTAGTAGCTATATTTTGCTTTCAAAATATCAATCCCCCTCACGTTTCCAGCTGATATATATATATATATTAGGAGAAACACCTGGTCGTCTGGGCCCTTTATCAATTTTTACTCGTCTCTCCATATTTTTCTCTTTCTTTTTTTCACTGACATCAATGATCTTGTACAGAAATCAACACTCACGCATAAAGCTAACCACGGTTAAATTTTCTTACAAGTTAAGCATCTTAACTTTTATGCAGGCACAAATTAAACACTCTTGCATTGCAGAGAGCTACGAGCATGGTTACCCTACAATGGCGGGCTACGCTTCATCTTTTCAAGGTAAATCTTCCTAGGTAAGTCACGAGACAAATCACTAAACGCTCTATACGCAAACACCCAATTTGACAATAAAAAGATGAAAGAACATCGTCAGAAATTCCATATTGAACAGAGGTTATCTTCAATTTCACATCCATAGACAAATGTGCAAGCAAAACTCACCAATAAGCTTCTGAATGGACTAAAAAAGAAGATAAAATGAGCTAAATGAGAATGTCTAGAATAGTTGATATAACCATCGTCACGAACAAGACTTATTATAACCATATTATAGTAGTTGATATAACCATGCAGGTTATGTATGATTAATTGAATTTGATCCAAAATTAACTATGACAAAGGATTTCTAGAGTTTTATAGGCCTATACACCTAGGAGGCAAGTCATAATAAGTTCTGTAGCCACAAGACTCCAGCAAAGGTGTATGAAAATAATATGCCTCAAGTGGTAGAGCATATTCTAACGCATCAAACACAATAATTATTTTTTCATGATTGCTTAAATATTTTTTTTAATATGATCCTTTCACATTTAGTTTATTTAGAGTGTGTTTGATATTGTGGTAGCTATTGTGGTTGTGGTTTAAAAAAAATTGTTTTATAAAAAATATTTTTAATTGAGGTTGGTTTGAAAAAATAGGTATTTGGTTGAAATTAAGGTTGAAAAAAAATAGTTTAATGTATTTGGTTAAGAATGCTTTTGAAATTGAAGTTATAAAATAATTTAAAAATATATATTAATATTGATGGTTTTAAAAATAATTTAATTCACTTTACACTAATTTTTTGAGAAAAAAAATTGTTAACATCATAGTGCAAGTGAATTTAATTTAATCTAAACTAGTTTTTTTTAAAAAAAATATTAAAAAATTAAGACACTTGAAAAAAAAAATATTCATAAGTTATAAGAATTGCACTGTTCACATTAACAGTATATTTATATATACTGTTCATGCTAATTGCACTGTTCAGTACAGTGCAATTAGCATGCACAGTAAACACAAAGCAGCAAAATGTTGCTTCTTCTTTTCTGCGTCACATATTAAAAAACATGTGGGGTCCATACACAATAAACTATGTATTTTTTTGTTACCAAACGGCTGCAGACTGCGTTTTAATTAAAACGCAACCGCAGCCGCGTAAACAAACGGATTCTTAGAATTAAACTTGATAATTTATTTTAATTAATTTCATAAGAGTTCTCAAAATGTTAAAATAATGTTTTGACATTAAATTAATACTCGATTTGGAAAAATCAAATTCATTTTTTTTTATGAAACATAATTAAAGCTTAAAGGGACTAAAATTAATGCTAAAGAAAAATCCAGGATTTTTTTTTTTCAACTGTATCTAAGGCGTGTTTTTTACTTTTTTGGTCCCCAAAGTTTTTTACATTTTATTTTTAATCTTTGTTTTTTGAGGTTTTTATATTTTGATTCAAAACTTTATTTTGTCTATGTTTTAATCCATGAGATAGATAAAATAAATAGGGATCATAAAAAAACAAGGGAGGAGAGAGAAAGTCACTAGTTGGTCACGTTTGGATGATCAAACAAGTTATTCTTAGTGTTTATAGGTTTCATTTCACGAGAAAATTTTTTTTGAGGTGTTTTTTTGTCTCTCATCGTACTAGAAAAAATAGATTGGGATTGATAGAGAAAAAAATTGGCTTAATTTTATATTTTGTTTTACCAATTTTTGAATGTTTTGGGTAAGAAAATTGGTTCGTTAAGGTTCTAATGTTTTTTAGATATTTTTATATTAAAATAGATTGGAAATAATTTTTGAGGTTGAAAAAGACACTGCTTGATTTTTTTTACCATATCTCTAATGGTACATGTTATTATAGCTTTTTTTTATTATTATATTCATAAATGCTTTTTATTACAACTTTTCATGATGTTTTTATTTTTTTTAAAAAGAACTATTTGATTATTTTTTTTTTTTGCACGCTTATTTTTATTAGTGAGTAGTTAAATAAAAAATAATTTTAAAAAATTAAAATTGTTAGATCCAAATGAATAATGTGTTTGGAGTGTTAACTCGGGATAACATAATCATCTTAGTATTTAAAAAAATATTAAAATATCATTGTTTTTATTTTTTTAGAATTAGGTTGATTTTTTTTTAGAAATTTGCTAGTTTAATCGAGCCATATTTTAATTCTAGGTCATAAAAAGTTAACTCCAACCCATTTTAGTTTAAAACTCAAGCTGGAGAAGATCTCAATCATCTTTAGTTTTGATTGAAATTCATTAAAATATTAATAGTGCCTGCAAATACTTGTTTTTGCTATTGAAATTAACATTTCATCCAACCCACGATAATAGAGCACAAGTAAATTAACTATGATTGTAATAGTAATTTTTATCTTTTAATTTTTTATAACCTGTAAGTTGCATCCGTACTTGCCATTAACACTAACAATATTAGTGCAGGAGCAGCACACTAGCATTAAAGTAATTTAAAAATACAAAAGAAAACGATGAAAAGACTACTTAATTTCTTTTGTTCTCTCAATTTTCTACGGACTCCCTACAACATTTAACAGTCTTTAACGGTAAATTTTTTCATTAATATAAGATATGTATTCTATTAGTAATTAATTTATTAACAAAATTTTTGATGAAAATACTCCATCAATGAATCTTTCATTGGTAATTTTTTGTTTGTCGGTAAATCTGTTAGTAATAAAAAAATATTATTACCAATGATAAATGATGGGATTTATTGTACTTTATTGAGTCATGTTAGAAAGGAGAACTCACTTCATAGAATTACAATGAAATGTTGTGAAGATTTAATGAGTCAATCACAAGATATTCACAACTTGATAGATAAAAGAGTATCACAAGAAGTTGAGAATAATTGTCTACGCCTTAGATTGATATCTTTTGATGGCTAGCTTTCCAAGTATGTGCCTTTAGAGACCACGATGAAATACATGGTTTAAAAAATTAAGGTAATTTTATTGAACTCTTGAACCTCATAGGAAGTCACAATGATAATCTTGGTGGGCTTGTTCTAAAAATAATCCCCATCAAAATGCTAAATAAACTTCTCATGGAATTTAAAAGAATATTTTGAGTATCTTTGCTAATAATGTTATGAAGGGTGATAAGATTGAGGATTCAAAATTTGTATCATTATTAAAGAAACTAGAGATGAAGCTAAAAAGAAACAAATGGCAATTATCTTACGATTTGTTGACAAGGATGATTTTATTCGGGAGCATTTTTTCTATGTTGTGCATGTGAAAGACACCATGACTTTAACTCTAAAACAAGAGGTGTGCAATGTTCTATCTCGTTACGATCTTTTTGTAGAACATATTCGAGTTTAAGAATATGATGATGTAAGCAATATGTAAGGTAAGTGGAATAGACTTTAAGCTTTGATTCTTAAAGATTGTCATTTTGCTTATTATTAATATTGTTACTACCTCCAGAGAAGTAAAACTTGTTCATCAATTTTTTTTCAAGTTTGACTTTTATTATTAATATTGTTGTTAGTTCATGTAAATAAATGATGAGTTGCAAATTTCTCAAGCAATAAAATTGCAAAAGATGAAATAAAGACATGAAAATGAGCAATCCAAATTGGTCCTTACAATGACTTGGCAATACTCGATGGAGTTCTTATTTTCAATTAATTTGTAGCTTTTTAAGGATGTTTAATGCAACTTATAAAGTTATCAATACTATCTCTAAAGATGGAGCAAATTATTCTCGACAGTGTGATACAGAAAGAGTTGATTTGACATTAACATCTTTTGAATTTGTTTTCATATCGCGTTTGATAAAAATAAATTATGAGAATTGCTAATGTTTTATGTTAAGCTTTGCAGCAACAAGATCATGACACTATTAATGTCATAAGTTTAATTTCATCTACAGTCATTGATTCAAAAGTTACATGACGATGGATTAGAACCTTTTCTTCAAAATATCAAAGAGTTTTGTGCATAAAATGATATTAATATTCTTGATTTAAAAGCACAATATACAATAGTGTGTGGCAAGTATCATCATTAGAGTGAAGTTCTCATAACTTTTGAACATCATTTTAAAGTTGATATATTTGTAGCTTTTGAACATCATTTTAAAGTATCATCATTAGAGTGAAGTTCTCTTGATTTAAAAGCACAATATACAATAGTGCGTGGCAATTGATTTTTAATTACAAGAGTTAAATGGTAGTTTTTATGATCAAACAGTTGAGCTTCTTATTTTAAGTTCTGCATTATGTTCTCGTGATTCTTATAACTCATTCAATGTTGATGATGTATACAATTTGGCTAAAAACTTTTAAGCCAAAGATTTTAGTGAGTAAGAGAAATTTCATTTGAGATTTTAATTGTAATATTATAAGCTTGATGTACCAAAATATCCAAAGTTTTAGAAATTGACTACTCTTTCTAAATTATGTAGAGCAATGACAACTTCTAGAAGATCAAAAGTATAGAGCGAGCTTTTTCTACAATGGAGTTGGTGAAAATAAGGCTTTGTAACAAAATTAATAATGATTTTCTTACCGACAATTTAGTTGTTTATATAGAAAAAGACATTGCTATGAACTTCACAACATATATGATTATGGGCGAGTTCTACTCAATAAAAGATTATCGATGATGACATGGTTTAGAGTTCTATTATCTTTTTTTTTTCTTTTACTTTTATATCAATATTAAATATCTTTAACTTTTTGTGTTTATTGGAATGTAATAAAATACTCAATATAAAAAAATTAAAAATTTTATTTTGTTATAATTATTGCATCCACCACGATTTTAGAAAATCTTATTATGCGCCTTCCATGTCTTTATATATCACAAAACATCTCAATTTTAGAAAATCTTAATTTGTGCCTTCCACGCTTTTATATTCTCTATCTTGTAGATTTCATACGGTGCAAACCGCATTCCCTAAAAATTCAAAAACAAATTTGCTAAAAATTAATTTTTTATGTGTTTGGATCATTTTGATGCACTAATCTTAAAAATAATTTTAAAAAACTAAAAAAAAAATATCATTTTGATACATTTTGGCACGAAAAACATTTTAAAAAACAACCGTAATCACACTTTCAAATAGGCTCAATTCTTCTTTCATTCTTGAACTCCCACTAAACTGCAAATAAATCCATTCATGCCGATATTTAAAATAAAAATGCCAAAACAAAAGTAAGAAGTTAAATTAAACACAAGAAAAGAAACTTTAAATGTCATGGAGTTGAACTTATCATGATTCAACCTCCAACGCACGCCTGCTCAACACCATCCTTCACACATATAATTCCATTTCTACTGCCCATAGCTTTCTCTTTTAATTTTCACGTAATATAAATTTAAAAACAAAAAAAATAAAAATAAAAGCTTGACCGACATCTAGAATGATCTAGGTTAAAAAAATAAAAATAAAAAGGGAAGACACAGAAGGAATTGACAATTATGCACAGGAATAAAATGCAGTCAAACCAGCAAAAATCTACAAGTCATAAAGCAAATAAGATGTGAAATCATAGAGGTCCTATGTATAGCTTCTAAAATAAGAAATGGAGATAAAGAAACGTAGATCACTGCCAATACCCCCCACTGCATTTACGTCTGTTGCACAACATTGCTCTTAAATTTTGTTTGGTCCTGATGTGTGATCTTCTGTATATATTTGGGATAAATTGAGTAATTAACAAGTAAAAAATTAGTGGAATAACATCGTAATTAAAAATACAATATTTACTAAATATCTCGTGCTTGGAAATAGTAATATTTAGTAAATATGACGTTTCTAAAAAAACAATTTGGTGAAATATTTATTCTATCAATTTTTTATGTTTATTGTACTAATTTAAAAAAAAAAACCCCACATATTTGGGTGGCGAAGTTCTTCAATGGTGTTAGAGCACCGGTACCCAATTCAACTAACTTGATAAGTTTTGTTAGCATCAGTCTAATGCCCATCAGGTTATGTTTCTATAATCTTAATATTTATCACTATTGATATTATTTTTATAAGCCATTTGCAGGGCTTCTTGTTTTTTAGATTATAATATAATTTTTTTTTTATTAGCAAGGATATCCAAATCAGTTTATGTATTTCGATTAATTCTATAGATTATACAAATCATTTCGATTAATTCTATAGATTATACAAACCTCCAGTGACCGAGGTTGTTTATTGCTATTATTGTAAGTAGCAGTAAGGTTAATTCAAGTGTCATTATCTTAGTTTATGTATCGGAGAAGAAGTACACTCCATTGTATAAACCTAACATCCTCGAGATAGAAAATGCAAAATTCATTAACCTGCTTATCACCTAATTCTAGTGCCCCATAAGAAAGGCCTGTTATACCATCGCCAAAACTATCTTGTGTGGAAGAACACGGATGCCTCGGATTCTTAACTGTTAATAGGAAGCAACAAATTCCGGCGAGCAACAATATCACATAGGTACCAGGAGCTTTTATATTCATACTACAAGACAAACATTTCGTTAAAAACCATGCAAAGAGCTTGGAGTAAAAGTGCTGGCAGCATCGCCAGCCTAAAAACAGGTGCAAAAGTAATACCATCCTGGAAATCTAGCGAACACACTGAGCCAGACATGCTCACTGAACTAAAATGAAATGGAGGCTTATTCTTCATTATTTACCAGAGCTATAAGCAGTACACCCGTGGAGACCAACCATGAAACATCGACCACTATATATATATCTGCACCTTAACCCTACAAAGACAACCAATCTTATTCAGCTAAGAGACCCTAGGGCCCTATTCAGTGTAGTGGCATTTTCATTCTAAGCCTGCGAAGCAAACATAGAGAGGTGATCAGTTACTTCACCACAACTTCCATGAATTATAAGCATATCAGGATGGTATAAGCATATCAGGATGGTATTGACTCTTTACCATAAAGCGCTTCTTGTAAACTTCAACCATCTCTTTTGGATCAGTTTTTGTCTGCTTGTAAGCCTCAATCTTGTTCAACTCCTGCGTTTGGATT
>Ga0325414_1002595_pt1 | contig 18406 bp, 13 predicted proteins | sample PopdelMetagenome_8_FD_206183 | JGI IMG/M metagenome (GOLD analysis project Ga0325414, IMG submission 206183) | Populus deltoides microbial communities from Bellville, Georgia, United States - Leaf-PdKOR-R3 | ecosystem: Host-associated > Plants > Phyllosphere > Phylloplane/Leaf | place: USA... | reverse complement strand
TGTGTCCAACCACCTGTTAAGACAATGCCATGAGATGATCATTTCCTGCTGTACAGCTTAATATTGCTCAGTCTAGTATGATAGGCTGCGCATCTTCTTAAATTCACATCTTTTTCCTGTTCTGAGCTCACTTTCCCTGTCCCATGTAATGCAGATTAACTGTTAAAAGGGCTGCATACAAGTGATAACCTCATACGGAGAAAAATAAAAATCTATAAAAATCTGAAACTTAATTATCAGTAAATAGATAAACCGAAAAAAATAGTGTTAAAAAAAGATTAAAAAAAATACTTAACTTGAATCAACATGCCAAATTAACGTCTAGGTCATGTGACTAAAATTGAATAAAACAAAAAAGACCAAGTTTCAAGTAAATTAAATGATAGAAGACAAAATTAAAATTAAAAAAAAAAGAAATTAATCCGAGTTAACTTGACTAACCTGTGATTCGAGATATGAGATCAGAATAATCTCATAAAAAAACAAAACAAAATCAAGAAGTTCAAGGCCCAATAACCTTTTATTCAAGGATAAGATTGAAAAAAAAAATTAAAAAAAAAACTAAAAAAGACCCAAGTTAAATCAGATCAATATTCTAAACTCGTGACCTTGGTAGGTAATGAAATCGGGATTATTTCATAAAAGACAAATATGAAAAAAAATCATGAAGCAATATTCTTAATCATTCAAGATTAAAAAACAAAATAAATAGTAATTAAAAGAATAAAGACCAATCTAAAATAAAAATAAAATGAAATAAAATAACAATCAACTAAATTGAAAAACAAAATATTCTATTTATTTTAGTATTTATTTGAGGTGAAAATAATATTTATTAATATAGCATTATCCATTGATTTTGCCCCACCATCCATTGATAACAGCTCCTCTAACTACTGCAGAAATGCTTTGTTGTGGAGAGATCACCACCCATAGATGCAAATTGCAAGCCATGTCTTCAAGTCACACCACGGGCCTATTTGGAATTGATGATCATGTTAACAAAGTCGAGTCTTTGTTAAATATGGAATCTCTAGATGTTCTCATTGTAGGGATATGGGAATGTGTGGTATCGGTAAGACAACAATTGCTCAAGTTGTGTGCAACAAGGTTCGTTCTCGATTTAAAGAAATCTTTTTTTTAAAATCTTAGGCAACAATCTGATTTGCAAAGAAGCCTTATTCTTCCACAGCTTCTTGGCCAAGAAATTCTGAAAATGGGCTCCTTGAGTTTTCAAAATTTATGCTGTATTACTTCCATAAGTTATATGCTTTCATTCCTTGTTTCTTTTTGCTTTCATGCTTCTTCTGTTTTGTACCTGTATGCTTGATCCAGCACTGAATGTGTTGGGAGCTAAATTACCTTTCCAGGTTGTTGAATGAATTGAAGTTTAAAATTCTCTTAATTCATTCTTGTGTTCATTATACTTGTTCTTTATGCTTGTGCCCAACCACCTGTTAAAGACCATGCTATGAGATGATCATTTCCTGTTGTACAAACTGAATAAAAAACCATTGAAAAAAAAATCAGATAACTTTGTACAGAACAAATTGAATAAAACAATGGAGACCAACTCTTAAACAAACTAAAAAAACCATTGAAAAAAAAAAACCGAGTCAATCCGGGTTAATTGACTAACATATGATTTGGGATATGAGATCAGGATGATTCCATAAAAAAAAAAACAAAAAAAATCATGAATTTCAAGACCCAATAATTTAATGTCGAATGATAAAATTAAAAAAAAAATCTTAAAAAGAACCTAAAAAAGATCAAAGTTAAATTGGGTTAATATTTGAAATCTGTCATGTAGATCATGAGATCAGAATTACTTTATAGAAGACAAACACAAAAAAGTCACAAAGCAAAATTTCTAATAATTCAAGATTAAAAAAATAAATAAATATCAATTAAAAGAATGAGGATCATATTTTCTATAAAAATAAAATGAGATAAAATAATAAGGGACTAATTGAATACCAAATTGGATATAATATAGTAATCAAATGAATAAATACCAAATTAAATATAATAATTAAATGAAATAAAATATCAATGGATAAAATTGAAATAAAAAAAATATACTAATTAAAAGAACACAGATCAAATTGAATATAAAAACTAAATGAAATAAAATATTAAAAGATAAAATTAAAAAAAAATTAACTTTAAAAAATATTAAAAATAAAATAAATAATAATTAAAAAAAATTAATTAAATATATAAATTAAATATAATATATTTAATTTTTAAAAGAGATGACATGAAAACTGGAGGCTAGAAAACAAAAATAAAGAAGAATCCAACATGACACATTTAAAGAAAATTTAAAAAAATTAATTTAATTAATTTAAAATTTTTCTTTAAAAAACATTTAATTTATTTCACTATGTTTTCAACCACTTGATTGTTGCGTGTCTATTACTGGGGTAGAGTAATAAGTTCCTCCCATCCCAATCAAATCATCACAGCCATTATAATATATTAAAAATAAACAAAGAATAATCTTTCACTCCCTCTGTGCAATGTCCGAGAAAATACATAATAAGTTCTTCCCAATGAAATCATAATAACCATTATAATATAAGGTAAAAGTCAATAAAGTTTACGCGCAAATACTTGGATGGAAGACTTGATGATACCCTTCCCTACCAAATTACAAAAAACAAATAAACAAAATAACAAGACATGAAGCCTTTTGTACATAGAAAATTTCTAGAAAGTCAATAATGTACACCCTCTGTGATGTTTTAAAAAAAAATACTTGGATTTGAGTTTTTTTATTTTTTATTTTAAATTATTTTTTTATTTTTAAATTATTTTGAATTACTATATCAAAAATAAATTTTAAAAAATAAAAATATATTATTTTCATGTATTAAAAAACACTTTAAAAAATAATTATTATCACAATACTGAATAAATTCTTTAAAAAATTCTTCTTAATCAAATTATTATAATATAATATGAAAGCAAAAATGTTATTGGCATGTGAAAACACTTGTCCTCAATATATAGAAGGTGTTTATAAGTGTTGTAATAATTATTTTAAAAAATATTTTTTTTGAATTAAAAATATATTAAAATAATATTTTTTATAATATTTCAAGAAAATTCTTGGATTTGAAATTTTTATTTTTTTATTTTTAAAAATAATATCATCGTTTTACTATATTATAAAAATATTAAAACACTGAAACACCATGAATCCTTAGTTTTAAAAATTTTAATTTAAGAAATATTTAAATCATTCCTAAGTGCTTCTAAAACTTTTAAAAATTGATTTATCTCTATCATGAACATTACCAAAAGCCACCGTTAAGATAAGAAACACGTAATTTCAAGGAAATGCATGAACATTACCGAAAGCTATAGGTGGTATGAACTCATCTTTAAAATCTATATTTAAATATTTAACCACACAATTATAAATTCTGATTGAACAAAATATAATTGCAACCCCAATGTCAAACAAAAACGACAATAAACACATAATTTCAAGGAAATACATGAACATTGCCAAAAGCCACAGGTGGTATGAACTCAATTTTCAGTGGAATTCATCTTTAAAATCTACGTTGAAATATTTAATCAAACAATTATAAATTATAATTGAATAAAAAAAAAATTATAACCCCAATACCAAATAAAAACGACAAGAAACACGTAATTTCCAGGAAACACGTAATGTCAAGGCAGCTCCGCTTCCCGAACACGCTGCCCAATATATATATATATAAAAGGAAAAAGGAAAAGGAAATGGAAAAGGCAATATCTGCCGATTTATTTGGATAGATTGTGTGTAATGAGGCAGAGTAACAATATCAATTATTTTTTATTACTGGGGCAGAGTAACAAGTTTTTCCCAATGAAATCATCGTAATCATTATAATATAATGTTAAGTCAACAAAGACATTAAGCTTTTTGTACACAGGAAATTTCCAAGTAGATGTGCACCCTCTATATCGTCCGAGAAAATACATGGATTTGATTTTTTATTTTAAATTATTTTTTTTATTTTAAAATTATTTTAATTTATTGATATTAAAAATAAATTTTAAAAAATAAAAATATATATTATTTTAATATAATTTCAAGTAAAAATAATCTTAAAAAACAATTATTATCTCAAAACTAAACAAGTTCTTGGACAAGTTATTTTCAATCAAATTATCATAACTATTATAATATAATTTGAATACAAAAAATTCTTCCTTGTGCGCGAACATTTTTAAAAAGTGTTTTGAGTGTAGTAATAATAATATTTTTAAAATATTTTTTGCTTGAAAATACATCAAGATAATATTTTTTTTACTTTTAAAGAATTATTTTGACACCAATATATCAAAACAAACCAAAAAAAACTAAAAAAAAAATTAATCTCAAATAAAATATAAAATAATTTCAAAATTTATGAAAACATTGTTTATATAGCAAAGACAAACAAAAGCCTAAATGCCCTTTCCCACCACATCACAAATAACAAGACTGGAAGCCTTTTGTGCATGGAAAATTTCCAGGAAGCTAAGAATGTGCGCCCTCTGCAATGCCATGTGAAAATACTTGAATTTAAATTTTGTTTATTTTTGTTTATTTTAAATTTTTTTTATGTTTTAATTATATTATTTTGACTTTCTTATATCAAAAATAAATTTTAAAAAATAAAAAATATTATTTTAATATATTTTTAATAAAAAAACAATTTGAAAAACAACTACTAATACAATATTAAATAGCCTCTCTAGCAAGTTCTTTTCAATTAAATCATCATAACTATTATAATATAATATAATATGAAGGCAAAAGAGTCCTTCGCAAGGCAAATACTTGGACTGAAAATATAAAAGGTATTTACGAGTATGGTACAATTATTTTTTAAAATGTTTTTTATTTAAATATATATTAAAAAATATATTTTTTATTTTTAAAAATTATTTTTAACACCAATATATTAAAACAAACAAAAAAAAACTAAAACAAATTAATCTTAAATAAAAAAAATCAAAATTTATAAAAACATTGTTTATAGGCAAAGATAAAATCGCCTTTCCTTCCATGTGCATGGCAGCTCCATTGGGCTGCTACGGGAAATTATAATATATTAAAATATTATTTTATTTTTTAAAAAAATTATTTTTAATTTTAGTATATCAAAACAATTTAAAAATATAAAAAAAAATTAAATTTTAAAAAAATATATTTCTAAAAAGTGTTCTGACACATTTTGATATGACCATTATCAAAAGCAACCATTCCTTAAAAAACGAAGACAAGAAATTAGTAATTTCCAGGAAAATTATAAAAGAATTTGAAGTAAAAATTAATAGACTAAAGAATGATCGATGTGGGACAGAAGTGTTTAGTGTTTTAAAAAATATATATAATAAAAAAGTTAAAGAGAAAATAACAAAAGATCTGCTACTCCGCCAAGTGAATACACATTGGATTACTCAACCAATGTGCATTCTTGTAACTGGAGAATTTCCAGGAAATCAACCATGTGCAATCTTGTAATGTTCTAAGAAAATTCTTGGATTTGATGCCCCCATTATTATAATTATAAATATGCCTAAGCCAGGGTCTTAAACACGTAAAGCCTAAGAAAATTTCCATTATTGGATTTGATGTCTTGTTTCTTCGAAGTGTTTGCTTATATCTGGAGATTCATCATACGAAACCTCCATGTTTCTCCATCGCCATCTACTCCTTCCACCTTAACCACCGCCCAACCACAAGGAATTCAATCTGATGTCTTCCTTAGTTTCAGCGAACAAGACACTCGTGTTGGTCTTACCAGCCACCTCCATGCTGCTTTGAAACGGAAACAAATCCTAACTTTCGTAGATTATCAGCTTGTGAGAGGAGATGAGATTCCGGAATCACTTCTGAGAACAATTGAAGAGGCCAAGCTTTCTGTGATCGTTTTTTCTGAAAACTATGCATCTTCCAAATGGTGCTTGGAGGAGCTTGCAAAGATTTTTGAACGTAGAAGAAATAATGGACAGATAGTTATTCCAGTATTCTACAAGGTGGATCCATCCCATGTAAGAAATCAAACAGGAAGCTTTGGCGATGCATTGGCTAGATTGATAAAGAAGAAAGCTTTGACGATGGACAAAGAGCAGAGCTTCAGAGACGCTTTGACGGATGTAGCCAATCTATCTGGATGTACCTTATTAGGGAATTCAGAGTAAGCTCCTGAAATATATCCCATGAGAAAATATTCGTTCATTTGTTGAGGATTTGAAATTTAATTTAAAATTATTGAGAATGATGAGCTCTGTGAATCCATATTTATTTTATTTGATTTTGAAAACGTTGTAGCGTAAGCACTTGTATATATATAGATATTATGTGGTTGGTTGTTTCGTGTTTTAAATCGGTTTTTTTAAAAAAATTATTTTATTTTAGTGTTTTCATATTATTTGTGTTTATATTAAAAATATTTTAAAAAATAAAAAATTATTATTTAATGTAAAATGTTTGTATAGATACTAAGTGGTTGTTAGTTTTTGTGTTTTAAAATGTTTTGTAAAAATTTATTTTTTTATTTTAAATTAATTTTTAGTGTTTTTAAATTATTTTAATATGTTTATATTAAAAATAATTTAAAAAATATATATTATTTGTAGTGAAACGCTTGTATAAATATTAAAGCTTGAATTGATATTAAGTGGTTGTTTGTTTTTATGTTTCAAAATGTTTTTTAAAAAAATTGTTCTTTTTATTTTAATATTATTTTTACTCTTTTAAAATTATTTTGATGTATTTATATAAAAAATAATATATTTTTTAAAAATATTTTTTTTGATCCTTACGGTAAATTTTACAAGGACAGACAATGTTTTCTTTTGTCGTTAAATAATATTCTATTTATTTGAGGTGAAAAGGATGATATGAGAAAACAATATCATATGCATTTGCATTTAATTGATTTTCTTAGATAAACACCGATTATATGTAGTTTCCAGTTTTCAACGTACGCTTGATTAATATAGAATGTCATGTATTTTTACATATCACTGAACTCAATGTTATCATCGATTCATGTGTTACATTAGCACTATCCATTGCCAATAATGATGCTCAATTACTCATGCGTGCCTGCTACTAATTAAGGAGTGAGTATGTTTATATGTTTCTTCTTGTCCGGTCCATTTTGACTCACAATTATGTGTGTTCTCTTGTTTGTCAGGCTGGAGTCTGAATTTATTGAGAAAATCGTTGGAGATGTTTTGAAAAAATTGCATGCCATGTCTTCAAGTCACCCTATGGCGGGTCTATTTGGAATTGATGTTCGTGTTAGCAAAGTTGAGTCTTTCTTAAATATGAAATCTCCAGATGTTCTCATTGTAGGGATATGGGGAATGGGTGGTATCGGTAAGACAACGATTGCTGAAGCTGTGTGCAGCAACGTTCGTTCTCAATTTGGAAGAATCTTTTTTGCAAACTTTAGGCAACAATCTGATTTTCAAAGAAAATTTCTTAAACGGCTGCTTGGCCAAGAAACTCTGAACACTATGGGCTCCTTGAGTTTTCGAGATTCTTTTGTGAAGGAGAGACTTCGTCGAATAAAGGTTTTTATTGTTCTGGATGATGTGGATTATTCAATGGCTTTGGAAGAATTGAGAGATTTGCTTGATGGACGAAACAGTTCATTTGGTCCAGGCAGTAAAGTTCTCATAACAAGTAGGGACAAGCAAGTGCTTAGGAATGTAGTAGACGAGACACACGAGGTTCAGGGGTTGAATGATGAAGAAGCTCTTCAACTCTTTGGCTCAAAAGCCTTGAAGAATTGCAACCCCACAATTGATCATATCAACTTGATAGATGAGATTGTAAGTCATGTACAAGGCAATCCGTTGGCTCTTAAAGTTTTGGGTTCCTCTTTCTATGGTAAAAGCATCGAAGAATGGCGCAGTGCATTGAAGAAACTAGCTCAGGACCCTCAAATCGAAAGGGTGTTGAGAATTAGTTATGATGGGTTGGATTCAGAACAAAAATCCATATTTCTTGACATAGCACATTTCTTCATAGGATGGGAATCAGGCAAGGCAACAAAAAGATTAGATTGCTTATATGGTCGGTCTGTGACGTTTGATATAAGCACGCTCATTGATAAGTGTCTCATAACTACTTCTAATGATTTTTATAAAAGGCTAGAAATGCATGATTTACTATATGAAATGGCATTTAACATTGTTCGTGCAGAATCTGATTTTCCTGGCGAACGTAGCAGGTTATGTCATCCTCCTGATGTCGTTCATGTATTGGAGGAAAATAAGGTTAAATCTACAGCCATTAACTGTCGTTCATGTATTTGCTCAAAAGTTGATGTGTTTGAGTAGATTGTATTATTGTTTGTTTATTCTTTTTTCTTGTTTAACAGGGAACTCAAAAAATTAAAGGCATGTATTTGAACTGGTTACCGAATATACCCTTGAAATCTGATGCCTTCGCAATGATGGATGGTCTTAGATTTCTCAGTTTCTGTCACACCGTAGATACAATGCACATTCCTCCTACTGGCCTCGAATATCTTCCTAATGAGCTGAGATATTTGCAATGGAATGGATTCCCTTGGAAATCCTTGCCGCCATCTTTTCGTGCTGAACACCTTGTCGAGCTTCACCTAAGCAAAAGCAAGCTTGTAAAACTTTGGACAGGAGTAAAGGTATGATTTAATTGCTACAGATTTATGATCAGAAATATGAAGTTGAGAGGTGCTAACTTTCTAATTATGCCTTTTTCTGTTGACAGGATGTTGGAAATTTAAGAATAATTGACCTATCTGACTCTCCATATTTGACGGAATTGCCAGATCTATCAATGGCCAAAAATTTAGTGTCCTTAAAACTTATGGACTGTCCAAGTTTAACCGAGGTTCCGTCATCTCTTCAATATCTTGACAAGCTGGAAGAAATTGATCTCTTTCTTTGCCATAATCTTAGAAGATTTCCAATGCTTGATTCAAAGGTTCTCAGAGTACTTCATATAAGTCGGTGCCCAGATGTGATCACGTGTCCAACGATTTCACAAAATATGGTATGGTTACAGTTGGAGGAAACTTCAATCAAAGAAGTTCCACAACCAGTTACTGGCCGGTTGGAATATCTTTATCTAAATGGTTGCTCAAAGATGACCAAGTTTCCGGAGAATTTAGAGGATATCGTACAATTAAAACTAAGGGGAACAGGCATTAAAGAGGTGCCCTCATCAATCCAGTTTCTCACAAGACTCGAAATGTTGGATATGAGTGGTTGCTCAAAACTTGAGAGCTTCCCAGAAATCACAATGCCTATGGAATCTTTGCGTTATCTTTACTTGAGTAAAACAGGCATTAAAGAGATACCTTTGATATCATTTAAGCATATGATATCTTTGAGGTTTCTATATTTAGATGGAACGCCTATTAAAGAGCTACCCTTGTCAATCAAAGATATGGTATGTTTGCGATATCTGACTTTCCATGGAACGGCTATTAAAGCGTTACCTGAGCTTCCCTCTTCGCTGAGATTACGGTTTCAAAGGGATTTTACAAATTGCTTCAAATTGGATCAGAAACAACTGATAGAGGCAATGCATTTGAAAATTCAGGTATCTCTCTAAACCCCCTTGTCTTTCTTTCTTATCTCTCTCTCTCTCTCTTGCTTCATCACATTTTCGAAATGTGACTTTTGTGTTACAGTCCGGAGAGGAGATCCCAGATGGCAGAATTGAAATGGTTCTACCGGGGAGTGAAATTCCAGAATGGTTCGGAGACAAAGGAATTGGATCTTCACTCACCATACAGCTGCCCTCAAACTGTCATCTGCTCAAGGGAATTGCTTTCTGCCTTGTCTTTCTACTCCCTCCTCCCTCCCAGGACATGCCTTATGAAGTCCATGATGATATTAATATTAATTTATATCTTGATTACCATGTTAAGAGTAAAAACAGTGAGCATGATGGTGATGATGAAGTCGTCTTAGATTCCCAGAAAAGCCTTCTATTACGTTACTTGATCAGGACATGTGACTCAGATCACATGATTCTACACTACGAGCTCGAATTGGTAAATCATTTACGTAAATATTCCGGCAATGAAGTTACTTTTAAATTCTACTGGGGAAGGATGCGAGATCAAGAGAGCCGAAGGCCTTTTGAGTTGAAAAGCTGTGGGGTGTATCTGCACTTTGATGAAAATCTACCCGCGGACAAAAAGTTTAAAAGAAAATTTTGGGAGAAATAAATGAAATTGAAAGGGAGAAATAAAAGTTCAGAAGAAAATAAATTGAGGGAGAAATAAAGGAGATTGAAAGGGAGAGAGAGTTCTGTAATTACTGCAAATTGTTCTTCAATTATTACTTGGTTTTCAAGATAGCTGTAAATATTGTTTCTTCCCTTGCAACTGACTAACGAACTAACTCTCTGTTATTCAACTAATTCCTCAACTAACTGTAACAACCATCTAACTAATGAATACTAACAACAAAAGAAAAACAGTAAGTATTCAAGATTCTGTTATTGCATATATTATAACTCTTTAAATAAATAAATAAACTTAAAACTAAGAAATATAAAAATAAAAATAAAAAGTAACAAAATTAATTCAAACAAAATTTTGTGAACCGAATTGGGGACCTTTACAGCTAACCAACCTCATTATAAAATTGGATCCATAAAATCTCTTGACAAAATTTAAGGCCTCTGAAAGTTACGAATGTGTTTACCAGATTGATTACTCGCCACAACCTAGACCTCTTCTTAGATTTAGCCAAGTGATCTTCTTATATGTAATGCAGCCTCCAATAATTATACACCCCACACTCCGATAAATGCCGCCACGATGACTATGCTTCTGAAAGATCTACTTTTTTATTTAGACCCTGCTTGTTTGCTTGAAAATAATTTTTTTTAGAAAATAAATTCTAGAAAAGTGAATTACTTTCTGATATTTGATAGTATAATAAAAAGAAGTTAAAAAACAGTTTCTAGTATTTGGTTATGTCATGGAAAATAAGCTGGAAAATAACTTATTAATATTTTATTTTTCTCAAGTTTATTAAAATAATAAGAAACAAATCTTACAAATTAAATAGTTGAATAAGAATGAAATTGAAAAAAAATATAATTTCATAAATTATCTCAAATAAAATAAATAATAATCAAAATAATAGAGATCAAATCTAAAAAATTAAAAAAAAATAAAAGATGAAGAAATTAAAATAATAATAATCAACATTTCATAAATTATTTCAAATAAAATAAGTAACAATCAAAAGAATGAGGACCAAATTTGGTAGATAAAAAATTTCAATAAAAAAATGATAAAAAAAAAACAAATAGCAATTATAAAAATAAGGACCAAAGTTAATATAAAAATTAAATTTTAAGAGATGAAATTAAAAAATAAATATTCAAAAATATATATATATATATATATATAGCAATTAAAAGTTGAAGGATCAAATTTGATATAATCAGCAAATAATGACATTTTTAAATTTTTCACAACTTCCGGAAAGTGTTTTCCGCCTAAATTTTCCAGGAAAACACCTTTCTGAAAACCAAGCTAAATTTTTCTTTGAATGGAAAGTGTTTTCCGTTGACCAACTTTTCTAACGGCAAAAAAACACAAGAAAGTTTGGAAAGTGATTTCTCATAAACCACTTTCCAAAAAACAAACACAGCTAAAAAGAAAAACATTTTCCTGAAAACCAAGCCAAAATTTTTTTTACTGAAAAGTATTTTTCATTGACCGGAAAGTATTTTCCGTTGATCAACTTTCCTAATGGGAAACAAACACGAGAAAATTTAGAAAGTGATTTTCCGGAAACTATTTTCCGGGAAACAAACATGGCCTTAATGGAGTCACTGATTCAGGTGATGGATTCGGAACTTCAGTTTCAGATGGTTGGGATTCATGCTTTGCAGCAGCTTGCAGCACCCGGTTTTGAACATCTGAAGATGAAGGTGATGTAGGTCAACCAATGCGGTTGTTTTCCAGTTTTCTTGCTGCCCATGAAAATGCCTGGACTCCAAGTCTAACAGGAGAGAGCAAACGCCTTCAAAGAAGCGTTTGAAATCCTAGTTAATCAAGATCTCAACAATCCAAAAACTTGGTTAAACATGATCCAACTACTGAAAAGAAACTAATTGCAAACGCCTTCAAAGAAGCATTTGAGATCTCAGTTAATCAAAGATCTCAACAATCCAAAAACTTGATTAAACATGATCCAACTACTGAAAAGAATCTAACTGTGAAAATGATTAAATAACTTCTAAATGTCTGGTGGAGGTTAGGAAATATGAACCTTGATAATGTCATAGGCAGTTTGCTTATCAACACGACTCAGGCTTCTGACATGATCAGAACATGGTCAAGAACCTAGTGTTGAAAGAACATTTAGACGCAGAAGAGATTTGCCATATATAAATTTTTTCGTGCCCTTTACTGTGCAAACACCAAGGTTCATTTTGTTAATGTTGTGCTAACATATGACACCTATCTATCTACTAGGTGTGTCTTATATAATTCATTGCGCATGAATAAACATAGACTTGATTTCAGACCTGGTTCCATTATGATTTACAAAATTGTGCCAATTACACCATAAATACACTAAGGACAAAAGATTTCTGGAGTAGTTTATACCTCACATCTTGCTTAAAATCTTCAGGGCCATTGTAAGAAGCAACCCGCTGATAAATAGTCTGGCGGAGTGTGAGAAACCAATAATTAGAGAAACTCAAAGTTCACTTAACTAAATTTATCAATGACATAAACCTTTCCCTAGGACACTTGCAAAATAGACAGGGAATCTAGCTTAATGGTCATATACATGCTATTTTTATAGAATACATCAAAGGATTTGAGTACTAGCACAATATCAGAATGTGTGAAGTTTGTTTTAACCATTATCAGCTCAGCAATCGACATCTATGTGTGTGTGAAAGAAACATTAACCAGAGCACTATAACAAATAAAAGTATACCTGACTGAGGCCAAGAATGGCAATAAATTGTAAGGTCTTCTCCCACTCTGAAACAAAGTTCAAGCTTGGTTGACAAGAAGAATGTGAGGACAGCAACAAAAAAGAAAAGAAAAAGAAAACCGTCGTGTGTCAAAACATACACAATTCCTATGGCCTGCATACCCAGTTTATGGTAGCCCATCAATTACATATATACAAACACTCATGATGCACATGTTCATACAAGTGTGATTGCACATAGCACACTCTTTTTATTTGTTTTTGAAATAAGTCTCTCCACGTAAATTTACACACGCACTGCACAGACACAAGTACATCTCATATGCCTCTGTGTGTGCATGTTGTTCTGTGCGGTGTGGATACCATTTTGATAGTATCCATTGTGCACCAATGTGCACCCAGCAAAGAAATTTCACTCTTTTCATGTGTTTTTGAAATAAATGTCAAATTAATCAACTCTCTAGGTTTATCTCAGCTGGCAGAATATATTATTGTATAATCTACAGCTTGTCATTGTCCACATATATACTTTGAGTTCATCAATGGCTTTCGGCAAATAGAATTTTGTATTTCTAGAAATTTATACTAGTTAAGAGAATATGCAAGTCATGCAATAACCTTACCTCATTAAGTATGGAAGCCACGTTGGATACCTTGTTTTACCCAAGACTGGAAGCCACGTTGGACCAAGTATGGTCTCTGTCACATAAAAATGCAAACAAACAATTAGCAATATGATACAATAGGTTGTGGTTCCAGATTAACAATAGACTAGCCTGGCAGTTCAAATTTTCTTATAATGCAGGTCAAAAGGTTTAATTCTGTAAAATTCTACTATCTTCTCTATCTAAATTATATGATTAGTCCAGGAATGAACCATGATATCATCTAGAATTCATGCATTTAACTTTTTTCTCTGCAAGCCATTTACAGCAATCTATGGAGTGAAATAAAAGAATAATGAAGTTGATTAATACATTGCAACTTCCCATTCAAGCAAGGTAAAGACTTTTTTTTTTTTTTTTGAGAGAGAGAGAGAGATATTATAAGGACATAAGTTAGATGTAATACTAATGTGCTTTCTGAATTATACCACTTGAGAACAACCGGAATGAAAATTGGAGTAACAGTTTTTGACTTAACAACATTGTAAATGCATAGAAGACATTAATGTACTCTTCCCAAATCTGGTTAATATGGATATTGTTATTTGTTTCTAAGGTTACTGATACTGAAAAACTCTCAGAAATGTTTTGTATCCCAAAGAAACTTGACTAAGGGAGAGTGGATAAATTCATTTTGCCCTTCTAGTTCCATGATGAATTAGATGTTTAGGCTTTTATGTGATAAAAAATAATTCTTAGAGATTCCAAATACTTGCCTTAACCCCAAGCGTTCTCAAGGATCTAGTGATGCCTTTAGAACGAGAACCATCAGCATCCATAACCATTACCTGGTACCTGTCCTACAGTATATGAAAAAAAAATCTCTGAGACAATGTTCCTGCTTCAGGATTTAAAAATGGAACACTCAGGAGATTGTGATGTAGCAACTGTACTGCATATGGTAATACCAAAACAATTTCTTGTGTCCTCAGAGGCCACTGATGCTAAAAGACACAACATTGATTAAACCAAGCCCAAATCCCTCCCCCCGAGAATTTCCTTTCTTTCTTGCACTACTCAGAATTCTCATTTTTCTGAATGTCTCGAAACAATGACGGCATGCATAAACAATAGTTATATCAAAGCTCTTAAAACATAAAGCTATACCTGTACAGCTTTCAAGTTTTGAATGACTGCAGCAGTTAAGATGTCATCAAGATCCGTCCACCCTTTAAAAGCTTCCTTACTGGGCCATCAACCTGAATAAAGTTGAAGAATATAAGACAGAGTTATGAAAAAGGGATACAGACAAGCTCCAATTCTTGTTTTATTTTTTTATTGTTGGTTCAAAGAGTTATTTGACATTTAGAAACAAAGTAATTGTTCTAAACTATCATCCTCTTACCAAATAGCAGTACCTCTCCACTCATAGCTTTTGAATAGTATTATCAAATAAAACCAACCTCTGGTAGAGTTACACTTGCATAGCGAAACCGAGCGGCTCGCCTAAGATCAGGAATGCCATCTCTTTCTCTGAGAATCATCATATAAACAATGTCCACCAAGTTCAATGCCAAGTTAACGGTAAAAAAAGGAAATTAATGAGGGTGCCAGATTTGAGATTTTTTTACTGTGATGTAAAAGAAATGGGGTACAAAGGTAGATGGTAAGTAATATTTCCTAGTGAAAAGAAATTAACTATTGAAAATATGAAATGGGGTAGCTACAAGATGGAATGTATTAATGAACAGAGTTGAAAAAAATAGTACAAACCCTTCAGTAAATGTCTGAGCAGTCAGCTTTAGTGTCTCTCATTGAGATACTAGAATTTCTAACAAAAGAAACTCAAGAACATAAAAAGGCCAGAAAGTTTGCTCTCTTGCCTCAGGCCGGACATCAATAAGTATGGCGTCTTCCTTCCCTGCCAAGAGCTCCAAAGTTAATTGCGGAGACAAATCTCCAGAGTAACCACCATATACCCACACCCTATAAAAACCCCTGCACAAATCTGGTAGAAAACTTAAGCTTCCCATGTAATGCAGATTAAATAAACAAATCCTTTATGCACAAAAGGACATCCATACCACAGAGTGGCTGAGGTTCCAAGGAAAAGAACAAAAAGCACAACTGGATCATTTGGATCCAAGCCAAGCCTTTTCTCCAGCCCCTCAATAGCAATGTAAACCTGCTTAAGGTGTAAAAGCAGGTTTAGGAAATTCAGCTTTGGTTTTGGATCATAAATTAGTTAGATCAGCACATAATTAAGCAGTGTAACAGAGATGGACGCAATTGAGTTTTCAACTAGAAGTCCTGTAAGCTGAAAGCAGTGACTGATGTCTCCAACAAAAAGATTTCTAAAATAATCCAAATATATCTTTGCAGGAGATTTTTTTTTTCTTTTTTTTTTCAAGCCCATACAATTAAATGAGAGTACAACGGCCATCAAAGTAAAACGTGCCAAGCATAATGTACCTGTTGAAAAGTTGCACCAATTGGCCTCAAAATCTGTGTTACCCTTTCTTCAGACAGATTCAGTGCACCTCTGATCTTTGGAGGAAGCAAATCCTTGGTAGGCCCATAAGAATAAACAACAAAAGAAGCCCCTTTTGCTATAGATTCCTCCACTGCAGCGATTGCAACTCTGAGCACATCAACAGAAGTGCCAGTAGCATTTTGTGTGGCTTCCCTCAAACCAGATGAAAAGCTAGTCAATCTATCGCCAGCTAATTCTCCTGTTTGATCAAAAGTAGAGAATACTTTACTCAAGGCACCATCTACTGCTTCTGAAGCACCTTCCTTAATCGACGTTATTGAAGAAGTAATTGTGTCTAGTGAGCTTTGCACAACATTTCCTCCACTATTTACTGAAGTGTTGATGGAGTCCTTAACCTCGCCCAAAAAATCATCAAAAGCAGCCTTTGCACTAGATAATGAATCGTTATCCATTTCCAGGGAATCAGATCCCAAACTGGGATTCTCTGGTGTCATATCAATAGTTGATGTTATTTCAGGTTCCACAAGTCATATTAAACTATCTGTATAATCAGCAAACTGGTCTGCAGAGTTCAAAGGTCCTTTTTCAACATCATATATGTTATAACTTTCTAAGAATTTCAGTTTACCCCCTCCCATAGGGTGTGGGTGCAATTAATGTTGCCTAGTTCATTTGGGCAAGAATGATCATTAATGAAAGCAAAGCTTTCAATAAAATTGGAGTGGATTTAGAACAAATAAACCAATTCCCCAACTGGGTTCCTCACAATACAATCACTAACACCATGATACTACAAAAAGTGATGTCCAAGTACAGCATTCAACAAAAAAAGATGACAATTTACAACACGGTAAACTAAGCTAAATCAAACCACCCACTTCGAAAAAGAGCTAAAACTTACTCAAAATCTAGGAAACTGAAAATGGGTATTGGAATTTGTGTTGCGACTTGTCAAAGGAAACAATATATATATCATGGTTGAGAATCGAATCGTGTGGCTTGTCGATGCCGTTAGCTCATCTCTTTGGTTTCTCTCTGCCTCTCGTTTCTTCAGGTGGGGACCGACCATAGATTTCATACGGGCCCGAGGTCTGATCGAATCCAAAACCCGATTCGCTGATTAGCCGATTGAGCAAAGCCAATTTCAAAACAAAGTGGTTTTAGTTTTGTTTTTTTTTTTCAAACTAAAATAATATTATTTTATAAAACAATTAGATATTTGCCTTTCATTTTGTTTTGAATTAGTTTTTTTTAATAGGAAAATAAATATATAGGTATTTTTTAATATAAATAAATTTTAATTATAAATTAAAATACTTATATATGTGCATTAAAATAAATAAATCAATACTTGATTAATAGATAAGTAACTAGGATTGAGATATTTGATTCCAAAAGAAAATAAAATTCAAAATAAAAAGTAAAATATATATGAAGATGATTTTTTTAAAAATTAAATATTGAAAAATAAAATTTTTAAAAAATTAAAAAGATAAAATTCTACCTTGTGAAATTCTAAAACTCGTGATGACTATGAGACGGAATTCGACTGCATAGAAGATAAAGAGTTTACAGTTATTTTTTTAAAAGGAAAAAGATATAATTAAACTGTCACAATAAATAGTTTTTTTGAGTTTATTGCATGGTATTTTCTATAGTATTTTGGTAACGTTTTAATTGTTTCTATTAATTAATCATATTGTAATTTGCTTTAAATAACTGTAAAATAGTGGTAGGATGATTTTCTTAAATAAATTAAAAGGATAAAAGTTTTAATTTATTTTATTTTTATAGCATGTCATGTATTTATGATTTAAAAAATAGGATTGCAGGGGTGAAATCATCTACACCGATGATTTTGCTGGTGCTTTCTGCATAAGATCACATCAAAATGGAGTCGTTAGTTTTAATTTTTGCAGATTCCTTGGAATGCTGCTAGTTATTTTGGTGCTCTGCAATGTTTTGTGGAGTAACGCAGGAGGTTGGCCATATCACTTGATAGTGATTTGGCTTACTGTTATATATCAGTCAGTCAATAACTATGGTGATGGATATACTGCTCCATTGCCACCAGGCTGGGAGAGGCGATCTGACGCAGCAACAGGGAAAACGTATTATATTGATCACAGCACTAGAACTACAACCTGGAATCATCCATGTCCAGATAAGCCTTGGAAGAGATTTGACATGGTATTTGACGAGCTCAAGAGATCAACAATTTTATCTCCGCTGGCTAATCTTTTCCTTCTCGCCGGCGATATCCACGCAACACTTTATGCAGGTTCAAAAGTTATGCATGACAAGTTCTTCCCATTGAAATAATAATAAC
>Ga0325414_1002593_pt1:10000-18417 | contig 18417 bp, 7 predicted proteins | sample PopdelMetagenome_8_FD_206183 | JGI IMG/M metagenome (GOLD analysis project Ga0325414, IMG submission 206183) | Populus deltoides microbial communities from Bellville, Georgia, United States - Leaf-PdKOR-R3 | ecosystem: Host-associated > Plants > Phyllosphere > Phylloplane/Leaf... | reverse complement strand
GTCCTTTAAGTGTGATGAGTCAAGCCTAATTATGTTATTTTTATTCTTTTTATTTCAAAGGTTTTATGTTTTGTTTTGCTTGAGGACTAGAAAAATCTAAGTTGGGGGGTGTGATTGTGCATCAAAAATATCATTAAGTCTCTTATTTTACATATGTATTTATTGTTTTTATTTGGGTTTTTTATAATAATTGATGTGCTTTTTAGTAATGAAGTTTCTTTTAATGTTTCGATAGGTTTTTGGAGGTTAAATGAATTATTTTAGAAAATTCAACGTCGGAATTCGGAACAAAGAATTGAAGAGAAATTTAGTTGAAGATTGAAGAAAATCTTGGTTCATATAAGTGCTCCAAATTTTCCTCAAAAATCAATTCTATTCCAATTCTAGAAAAGAATATCATATGATCTATTTCAAGCCCAAACTTGCCTTATGTTGTGTGCAAACTTCAACCATCAAACACTTAAGGTTTTAATGTCAATCTTAGCCCAAATAATAGGTACATTTGTATCCTTATTTGATGCTTAAATTCAGCCCCAAATCAGCCTCCAAATCAGCCCAAGCACAATCCATGATCTTACATGTCCACACAACAAATAACATTTGATTTATTTTGGATAATTCATTGATCCAAGAGGGCAAGCACATGGATGGAAAGCTGGAGGGGACATTATCACATTATTTTGGGTCAAAAAAAAGAAAGAGACAGCTCACAAAGGAGGAAGAAAAACATGCACCAAAGTGTTCTCCAAGCTGGCCTGATTTGATTTTCCAGAACACCTTTCGGTGTTTTATCCATAACTTTTGACTCAGATGTCCAAATGGGCTGTTCTTTAATGATCTAGAAAGCTAACAAAATGGCCTATAAATATGTCTCTAATAGCCATCTTCAAAGGAGGCTTCTAAGAGGGTCGAATTGCTGTCCAACGTTAGAGTCAGATTTGTGTCTGAATTTTTACTGAAATTGTGTTGTGTTCTTCTTTATAGATTTCGGTTCTTTAGCTTGTAAAACTCATTATTTCAGTTTGATTCAAGTTATTTCATGTTTATTAAAGTGTTATTATATATAATCATGGTTGGCTAATCTCCTTCTTGGATCCAAATCAAGGATGATGGTGGTTGAGGTGAGTTCTTTAAGATATGAATGAATCTTAATGTCTATCTTTTCATTTTCTTCATGAATGTTTTATTATTGCAAAGAAATTTTAGAAATCATTTAGGTAATGTTATAATCTTGAATTTTTATGCACAAACCTTAGTTTTGGTATAGAGATTGCTTGATTCAATGTCTTATTTAATGTGAAAATACTTGTTTATTCTTAAGCAATAATCAATCTTCATCTTTTTAAATTTCATTGTAATATCTTCCAATCTAATATCACCATCGTTGATATTAGGTTGAGTTATCTTATATATGTTGAAGGAATCACCAATACATCACCATTAAAATTGATTTGGACCAAGACTTACTTTTTCTTGTCATTTAAAATCTATTTACACTTTTTCATCTTTGAAAACAAATCCATCAATCATTTTCAACCAAGTTATTGTTAATTTAATTTCTCTTGAGTTTTTTTTTGTTACCTAGCTTAATTTCCAGATCTAGCTCTCTGTGGATATGACCTCGATCTTACCGAGTTAATTGCTACATCGTACACTCGTGCACTTGTGAGTTAAAATAAGCCGATCATAAAAAGCGGTCAAGTAATTACTTTAATAATAAAACTGCAAGACCTTATGCAGACAAGGTCTAAATAAAACTTATATTAAAGTAATAGCACGAACATTTCTTCTTCTTCTCCAGTGAGGGCTCAAACCAATACTTTAAAATTTTCACTTGAAAAATCATAGATAATCTTATCAAACCCAACCCGGGGTTGACCCGATCAAGAAACCAGGTCTCGGGTTACATGGGTTGACCCAGGTCAACCCGAATCAACCTGGAGAAATTAAAAAATATATTTGAAGTTTTAATATTTCATATGAAAAAATTTAAAATAAAATCAATGTGAATATAAGCTATACATGTTGTAAATAATAGAGGTGTTCACGTTTTGGCTGGAAAGAGAGAAGGGGGGCGCCTGAAAAGATGGAAAGGGGAAAGGGGAAAAGGGGGGTGGGAAAGGTGGGGTTAGGGTCTTTTAGGTTTATGATGTTTCTTATATATATATTTTTAGATTCAATTAATCCGGTTCAGTTTGGTCCGGTTTAATCGATTTAAGCTTTTAAATCGAAACCGAACCGAACCAGGTGTTTTTTATTTTTTAATCGGTTTAATCGATTGATCGGTTTTTTTGAACACATCTAGTAACTAGTGAAGTTTAAAAGATCATTTCAAGTGTTTTTTTATCCCACATTGAAAAAGAACTATATTATCCTTTTAAGTGAAGTATTTAAATCAAAAAGATTTTTTATCCCACGTTGAAAAAAAACATTTTTCTTGTGAGTATAGAGTATATATACTAAAAGGCTTCAAATTTTACATTGAAAAAATATTTTTTTTTATGAACATAGAATATATATACTAAAAGGTTTCAAATTACACGTTGAAAAAATAAAATATTATTTTAATATTTATATAATTAACTTTGAAAGGAGTTAATAACCAGATAAAAAATAAAAAAAAAGAAAGGTCTTTAATTAGGAGAAAAAAACATTAGAAAAAAAATTTTCTACCAGGTTTTGTTAGGTTGCCTCGATCAATCAGATCTAACCATTTTTTTACTCTTGCCAATCTTTTACCTTACTCAAAACAATCTAACTACCAAATCAACCCGCCAATACTATATTAAAAAAAATTTAAGTAAAAAGAAATTCTAAAAACAAAAAAGAAGAGGTGTGACCCACAAGACAAGTTGACAAAGTTAAAACCATAGTTTTTAGACCTGGTCCAAGGCCCGGGTTTCGGGTTTTGACTGGGTCACCAGGTCAATTTTTTTTTAAAATTAAAATGATATCGTTTTAGTAAAAAAAATCAACAGGTTGCAACCGAGTTTTTGATCGGGTCTTGTCAGGTCAATCTGCCGAGTTATACTAAATTTTTTATTCTCTTATTTTTTTTTCAACCCGGTCTAGTTGCAGGAAGGCCGCATCCCGAATTGGACCGAGTTTTAAAACCCCAAAATGACAAAATCCCCCCAGCACCGTCTCACCCGCTGTCTCCCTCTCTTTCCCTTCGCAGCCTCTCTCTGGTGACCAATTAAACTGAACTCTAGAGACAATAATGGCGGGGTTTGTACCTCCAGGTACAACGTTGTTAGGCAATGAAGCAACAACTGCAGCAGCCAAAAAGGTCAATGAAGTGCACAAAAACGTTGATTACATGAACCTTCCTTGTCCAATTCCATACGAAGAACTCCATCGTGAAGCACTCAGTTCAGTTCCAATCTCTCCCTCTCTCTGTATTCGTCTTTTGATCTGTTTATTGATATGGGTTTTTGTTTTTGTTGTTTAGTGATTTAATCTGACCGTGAAACCCTAATAGGCTTAAGTTTTGGCTGGTCTTTTTTGGGGCATTTGGTTTGTAAAGTTTGGTTTTTTTTATTGGTTATTTCTTGTTGTTGAGGTGATTTAAATATGGGTTTTTGGTCTTGTGTTGAGAGTTTTGTGTGGGAAGTGAAGTGGGATTGTGTGAGTTTGAGATTTGAAGTGTTTTTGGGTTGTGAAATTTAATGGATTTTGATGTTTTAATGTCTTTCAATTGTAATTCTTGCAATGATATTGTGGTTAGTTTTGTCAAAAGTGGAAAAAGAAACTAACCTTTTTATTTTTATTTCAGATTTTTTTTTAAAAGTTGTCTGATTCTGGGTTTATGATTGAATTTGGTATGAACTAGATTGCTGTTTTAACAAAGAGCAGGTCTTGGCTAGTTCTTGGTGCTATCGAGAGACTGGCTTTTGAAACTTTTACATTCATGGTGCTCTCATAGGCCAATTGTGCTAGCAAATCCTGTGTGGAAAGAGCAGTATGCTTTAAGCTTTGGGACTGATTCCTTTAGAGTGTTGCATACATGCTGAATGTAATGTGTTTGTTATAGTCACTTAAATATTTAGTTGTTGAATCATATTGTGTATGTTGTGGAAATGCATTTCATTTTAGAAGTTTAGGCTGGAGAATTCTCTCCTTTTTAATACGTTCTCTCCTTTTTAATACGTTTGACTTTAATTTCATAAAAATGTTTATGCAGTGTCTTTAAAGCCTGAATATTTTGAGGGGATGCGTTTTGATTTTACCAAAGGACTGAATCAGAAATTTTCACTTAGTCACAGGTAGTTTTGGCTTCTTTATGTTTCAAATTCTTTCCAAACAGCTTAATTCATTTTTTCTTCTGGAGTTTGGCTCTTATTTTTCACCATCTCTCAGTGTAATGATGGGGCCAATGGAAATTCCTTCTCAATCTTCAGAAGCCATCAAAATCCCGACTGCTCACTACGAGTTTGGTGCTAACTTTATGGACCAAAGGGTGGGCTGTCACTGCCATATTTTCCTTTCCAAATCATTTACTAATGGATCCTCTGGGGGGTTATCATATCATAATTTCAATTAAGTGTCTTTATGGGGTCTCTGCAGACAATGCTTATTGGGAGGGTGTTGACTGATGGGAGACTAAATGCAAGAGTGAAGTGTGATTTGACTGATGATCTTGCCTTGAAGGCTAATGCTCAGGTAAAATATTTGCTCATCTCACCTTATCTTTGAACTTCTTTTCTTCCCTACCCCTGTTTTTTTGTTTTTTGTTTTTTGTTTTTTTTGGGTAATGTGAGCAAAGTTTATGGACAAGCATGTAAGCTTTTTAACTTCTGTCATATTCTTTTTGTGCAGCTCACAAACGAGCCTCACATGTCTCATGTCATGTTGAACTTTGATTACAAGGTGAAGCTCTCTTTACCATGTGAATGTGCACATATCTTTCCATATTCATTCTCCCTCACAAACAATGAAAGTTGGCATGGCAGACATTTTTGTTACCTTAAGCATCTGTATTAGTGTCAAGCATCTTAAAGATGAAATGATCATGCTTTTTTCCCTGTTTATAATGATATGATTTACTTCATACAGGGTAAAGACTACAGGAGCCAGTTGCAACTAGGAAATGGTGCCTTATTTGGTGCCAGTTACATTCAGGTAACAACAATTTCTGTTAGTAGAATGATATATGAATTTGTAATCGTTGTGATTGTGAGTGAGTAGTTAATAAGCCAAAGGGTCATTCTCAATGAATAACCAGAGCATAACTTCAACAATATGTTTGGATATATGATTGTTCTTGGCAACGAGCTCCATAATTTAGTTGCTATGATTCAGAATGCACTGTTTCTCTTAAAACAGTTTATATAGCTAGTTTTTTTTTTTCAATCACTGGTGGTGTTAGTTATCATTATCTTTTGTGATTCTCAATACCTTACAAATGCCTACACCTCTTCTCCCTCCTCTCCAGCTGCATTTTAATTGTTTTGCTCATTGTTATTTTGTTTATTGGATCTTCATAATGCAGAGTGTGACCCCTCACTTGTCCTTGGGTGCTGAACTATTTTGGGCTGGTCAACATCGGAAGTCTGGTGTTGGGTATGCTGGTCGGTACGAGACAGACAAGATGGTAATTGGCTTGGCACTCATCCTTTATTGCATGTTTGAGCTCGTTGACCTATCATAGTTCGATTGTTGTGGAAGGGTAACTATGTTAGGTTCCTTGGCTCTTGTAACTTGCACTGATCTATGAGCTAAGGGGCACATGCTTTCTTGTTTTTAAGTGTTGGAGTGGCATTGAATACTTGGCATGCCCTTTTCAAGGAATTGGGTAAAATCTTGTTTTTCAATTCCACAATTGGAAGCTACTGGGCTTAATGAGTTGATTTCCATGCGCAAAAAATCATATGGTTCATTGAGAGAAAACTAAATGCTGAATGAAATTAGATGTAGAAAAACATAAACTTGAGCAGGTTCTACTTTTATGTACACTGTGTAGAACTGAATGTCACGCATAATTTTTAATATAATGTTGTTATATGCAATTCTTGATAATGAAAGAGATGTCTAGTCTAGCCATGATTTTGCAGAGCAAGAATTCTAAAGAGAGAAGGCTATTGATCTCTGCTTAGCTGATAGTTTAAGTGAATCTCCAAGCTTGTAAACCCCGTGCATTCACCATTTGTTAGAGATATTTCAACTCATTATGCATGCACAAACATGTACTGGGATTCTAACCAGGACTTGTTCATTTCTTGCTTTGACCGGATAAAATTACTTCTTTCCCTACAGGTTGCTGCAGGGCAAGTTGCTAGCACTGGATTGATGGCTTTGAGCTATGTGCAGAAGGTTTCTGAGAAGGTAATCAGTTTCTTGAGGAAGCTGTAATTTGTTATCTAAATAAATTTCTTACATAATCTTTTCTGTTAATATTAGGTTTCACTAGCAACAGACTTCATGTACAACTACTTATCAAGAGATGTGACAGTTAGTGTTGGCTATGATTATGCCCTCAGACAAGTAAGTGGAGCGATGCCAATTTTTCTTCCTTTTTAGAAACTATGAATTTTAGCACTTAGATACCTGTGTCATTTTAGCACTCCTTTCATATACTTCTTGTGTGCAGTAATTTATCTACAAAAAGTGGTTGCAATAGATAATATATATTTTAAATCCTACTATATACCCTCTCTACAGACAAGGTTGGTAGATGTCTTGGGTGCTTAATCTTAATAGACCTCTGCTTAAATCTAAGGATTGTTATGAGCTTTATCTTAATAAACCTTTAGCTTAAATCTGAGGGTTGATTTTGGTTGGACTGAAAACTATCATTTTCTCAAAACAGTGTGCCTGAACAAATTGAACTGTGGATGTGGTGTCACTGTGTTGAAAGGATGTTTGTCATTTAGTTTTAACGTGTGCTTTATTTTAGAGTTGAGTGCTTGCTTGCGCATCTAAGTTTGGCAACTGGGCCAGACTATGGCTCGACTCCTCACTGGGTTTGGGCTCTCTGATACGGTCCTGAAGTAAGGATTTAAACCTCCTCTGTTTTTGCTAGTTGGTAAGACTTGATCCACCAACATAGCCTAGCTCTAGCAAACTCCTTGAGCAAATCATGCACTATGCTATGATATTTTGATACTATCATGTTCAGAGTGTCAACACTTTATTGCCTGGGTTGTCTACACATACTCTGACCTGTAACCTTGATCATCAATCCTGCTGGGCCTCAAATTTTAAACTTGCTTAGATATGAGACGAACTAAATTGATACTGATCTTTGTGGTTGTTTCAGGCTCGTCTGAGAGGAAAGATTGATTCCAATGGGTGCACTTCTGCCTTCTTGGAAGAACGCTTGAATATGGGTCTCAATTTTATTCTTTCTGCAGAGGTATGTGACCATTTTATCTTTAGATTCTTAGCATGATGCTTCTGCCATGTTGTCAGTTTCTATTTGCATTTATATGTGCACTTCCTTCAAACAGATTTTCCCAAAGCCTGATCCTCTCTCCTGTTCTTTCTTGGAGGTTTTTGTGTCATGTACATATTCTAACCAGTTTTGAATTTACATATTGCAGTTGGATCATAAGAAAAAGGATTACAAATTTGGATTTGGGTTGACAGTGGGCTAATTTAAAGAACTGAAGTCATCCGATCCTGTATCATCAAATTTCGCATAAAACTTGTTGCTAGCTACTCGGCAAATTTCCTGGGTCAACCTGCATTTTGTTTGAACATCGAGAAATCCTTTTCTTTTTCATTTCTAACTGTTTTGAGCGAACATTATTTGTGCAGCAGCATCAGCTGCAGCTGCGGAACAGGTTTAGCTGCAAGTATTCATTGATTTGGTGGTTTGAATGGTATAATTTTTGCCTGCACTTCTGTTAGCTGAACGTGCCATCTTGAATTCCTCGTCTACTTTGGTTCAACTTCCAACCTTATTTATTTAACAGCAGGCATGGATATGGACTCGTTGTAATTTTTAGGACAGGATCCTATGTTAGAACTGTATATGATGACACGGCCTGCAGCGAAACAGACTCTTAAGCAAGCGATAACCGAGAAGCAGAATCACCGCTGCAGCAAAGCAGGGTAAGATATGCTATCAATAGAGGGGGTAATGACAAAATCCTATCCATGTATAATGTTGTCTAATCTGTTCTTGTATCGTTAATTATGTATCTATAAAATAAATGAGATTTCAATTTGTCATTCCAATGATATTTTTCAGTCAAACTATCATAATCAATCACATAATATATACATGATTAATATTATACTGAAAATAACCCTAAAGTAAAAAAAAAAAGGGAACAAGCCCCAGCTTATTCTTATATTTTAGGTGCAATTTCCAATATGTCCTAAAAAATTTAATTGCTCCCACATTGTCACTAAATATAACGTTATTTTGTCATATGTCCTTTTATTAGATATTATTGTCCAAACTAATGAAA
>Ga0325414_1002593_pt1:0-5000 | contig 18417 bp, 7 predicted proteins | sample PopdelMetagenome_8_FD_206183 | JGI IMG/M metagenome (GOLD analysis project Ga0325414, IMG submission 206183) | Populus deltoides microbial communities from Bellville, Georgia, United States - Leaf-PdKOR-R3 | ecosystem: Host-associated > Plants > Phyllosphere > Phylloplane/Leaf | place... | reverse complement strand
TAGTTGGAACATATGGGGCCTTAATAGCCTCCAAAAACAAACAACCATCCGTACGTGGATCCAAAAACACAACCTTGATATCTTTGGTCTCTTAGAAACAAAAATAACAGCTTCTAACCTAGCAGCTATCGAAACCACACTCACCCCCCCTCACTGGAAATATCTCTCCAATATTGCCTCCTCCCCAACTTGCCGAATTCTTGTTGGCTGGAACCCCCACAAATTACACCTAACCTGTGTACACTCATCCTCACAATGGTTAACATGTGAGGCCGTTCACCCCACCCTTCCCTCCCCTGTTAGAATAACCTTCATATATGGACATAATACACCAGCAGAAAGACAAGGCCTATGGAATTACATTGTCAATGAGAGTAGCCTAAACACCTGCCCTTGGACTGTGATGGGCGACTTCAATGCTATCATGCATGCAGGGGATAAATCGGGTGGGGATGCATCTTGGCCCCGATATCAAGATGACTTCAAAGATTGCATCACACATTCTGAGCTCTTGCAGGCCCCTTACACCGGTCTCAAATATTCCTGGCATAATGGCCAACATGGCAGCCAGAGTATACAAAAAAAGCTTGATTGGGTATTTGGTAATCCTCAACTATTCTCTACTTGGCCTGCCACTAATGCTTTATTTCAGACTCGCAGTATTTCTGACCACAGTGCAATGATTCTAAGCCTCCTTAGTCCCAGCAAGCACCCTCACTCTCCTTTCAAATTTTTGAATACATGGGCTGATCACAGAGATTTTATAGCCATTGTTGCCACCTCTTGGCAACTTCCTATACGTGGCAATCCTATGTACCAATTTACCACTAAGCTAAAGCGATTGAAGATTGACCTGAAATTGTTTCACCGGCAGCATTCCAGTAACATCACGGGCAGAGTTGTCAATGCTAAAGCAAAATGGGATGCAGCACAATTTGATCTTGATAGGAACCCAGCATCAGAGACAGCCAAACTCACCGAAAGAACACTTGCTTTACAATACCAGCAACTTTGCAAGGATGAGGAGTCCTACTTTAAACAAAAATCAAGAGTACAATGGCTGCACCTTGGAGATAGGAACACCAGCTTTTTTCATAAATCCTTGCTGCACCGCCAGGTCAGGAACAGAATTCACAACCTGCAGGATGACACAGGTAACCTCATCCATGATCCACAGGAAATAGGAAGGATGGCATCAACATATTTTGAGAACCTGCTCTGTGCCCCACAGTTACCAATGACCGAAGACCTCACAGCCATCTTTCCAAACACCATAACAGAAGCTTCCACTGCTGCCGCCCTCACTTCCATTACTGATGATGATATTAAAGCAGCATTGTTCTCTATTTCGGATGCTAAAGCCCCGGGACCAGACGGGTACAATTCTTTGTTTTTCAAAAAAAGTTGGGACGTCATTAAAAATGACTTCATTGCTGCAATCAAATATTTCTTCTCCAACAACTGCTTGCCCAGATGTGTTAATGCCACCCGAGTTGCACTTGTGCCGAAACAGGAGCACCCAAGTTGCTTACATGACTTCAGGCCTATATCTTGTTGTAATGTGCTTTATAAATGCATAGCCAAGCTACTTGTTATTCGGTTAAAGGCAGCTCTAGTTGATGTTATTGGCCCTTCTCAGTCTGCTTTTATTCCTGGCCGTAACATCTCAGATGCAATTCTTCTCACTCAAGAGCTCATGCACAATTATCATCACAACAAAGGTCCAAGCCGGTGTGCACTCAAAATTGATTTGAAAAAGGCTTTTGATACGGTCAGCCTGGACTTCATCATTGCAGGATTACATGCTATAGGCATCCCCCATGACATGATAAACTGGATCAAGACTTGCATCACCACTGTCCACTACACTATCAACATCAATGGAGAATTGCATGGCTTTTTTCAAGCTACACGAGGCATACGGCAGGGTGACCCCTTATCACCCTATCTCTTTGTATTGGCAATGGAAGGATTGAGCGGCATCATCAACCAATCCGTCCGCAACAGCACATTCCAATACCATTGGAGATGCAAACCAACTAAAATAACACATCTTTGTTTTGCAGATGATCTAATGATGTTTTGCCATGCAGATATTGAATCCATAATGGTACTGAAGTCAAGTCTGGACAGATTCTCCAAGCTATCCGGCCTAACCATTAATCTTGCTAAAAGCTCTCTCTATTTGTCTGGTGTTGACGGCAGTTTGTGTAACAATATTATGGCCAGCATAGGCATCCATGAAGCATCCCTCCCTGTGAGGTACCTAGGAGTACCGCTCATATCCACCCGGCTTACACACACAGATTGCTTACCATTGGTGGAGAGAATCACATCTAGAATCACATTGTGGACATCTTCCTCTCTCACGTATGCTGGCCGACTACAGCTGATAAAATCAGTATTATTTTCCATTCAAGTGTACTGGTCTTCCATCTTCATCCTCCCATGTGCAACCACAAAGAAGATTGAAAGCATCCTTGCGGCTTTCTTATGGAAAGGTACCTCACTCTCTCCCACAGGATCAAAAGTTGCATGGAATGCAGTTTGTTATCCGCTACATGATGGAGGTTTAGGCATCAAAAGGCTTAAAGCATGGAATCAAGCTGCAACAATTAAACATATTTGGCATCTACTCACAGACAAAACCTCAATATGGACAGCTTGGGTGCACAAAATTCTCTTACGTGGCAGATCATTTTGGCAACTCAATATGCCCTCAAATCCATCCTGGTCATGGAGGAAAATATTGCAGACCCGAGAGCTATGCAAAGGCTGGTTCATTTCAAGCATAGGCAATGGCTCATCCACATTCCTGTGGTATGACTACTGGCTACCTGGGGGGACAAGATTCATTGATGCTCATCCACTACGAACACTCACTACCACAGGGTTGCCTTGGAATGCACGAGTTTCAGCTATTATACATGGTAGGCAGTGGCAATTTCCAAGGGATGCAACTTCATTACAAGCTACCTGGAACTCCATCCTCTTCTATCCAAATCCTTCTTCTGAGGATACTTGTAAATGGACGGGCCATCCATCGGGGAAATTCAGTATTGCCTCAGCATGGGAATTACTTCGTGCTCGACGCCCAAGTAACAACATGCATCAACTGTTATGGTTTGCAGGCCACATCCCTCGACATTCTTTCATTCTATGGCTAGCATGCTTAGGTCGACTTCGTACTATGGACCGTCTCTCCTCAGCTGGAATAATTCAGAATGCAACATGTATATTCTGTGGATTACAAACAGAGACACATGAGCACCTCTTCTTCAACTGCACAACCTCTCGCCAGGTATGGGAAACTGTAACTGCAAGGGCAAATATATACTGGCCATGCTGTAATTGGTCAAATCTTCTTCAGTGGGGTTCAACAAATTACTGCACCAAGAATGATATCCAGCACACTATAGCTCGCCTTGTTCTCTCCACAACCGTTTACCTGCTTTGGCAAGAACGGAACAAAAGAGTCTTCAACAGCCAATACCAGACAGCCCCAACACTAGCTGAGGACATCTTCCAACAGGTTAGATCGCAAATATCCACTATGAAATTCAGTGGTAGAATTCCTAACGCAATCTGCAACATATGGGGCCTCATGGATCTGCAAACACCTACATGGTGACATTAGTCCAACAACAAGATATGATGGGAAGGATGCTATATGCTTTCGGGGTGCACAGAATGCTTGTGCAAGAAACATGGGAAGAACGCTACAAAACTATTGGAAAATTAATTGCATAGTCACTATTCACGTAGAACACTATGCATGGTTTTTCTAACTGTTAGGAGGTGATTTATTGCATTGCAACTGTTCACGCAGTGGCCATGCAGATTTCTTTTTCTTCTTGTAACTGTTTTTTTTGAACAAAACAGCTGCAAATTTCTATTGGGGTATGCCCCTCGTAATATTGTAAAGAATATTTTCTTTTTCTATACATCTTAAATTTTTCCAAAAAAAAGTTTAGGGTTTAGGGTTTAGGGTTTAGGGTTTAGGGTTTGGTTTAGGGTTTAGGGTTTAGGGTTTAGGGTTTAGGGTTTGGTGTTTCGGGTTTAGGGTTTAGGGTTTCGGGTTTAGGGTTTAGGGTTTGGGGTTTGGGGTTTGGGGTTTGGGGTTTGGGGTTTGGTGTTTGGGGTTTAGGGTTTGGGGTTTAGGGTTTGGGGTTTAGGGTTTGGTGTTTAGGGTTTCGGGTTTAGGGTTTAGGGTTTTAGGGTTTAGGGTTTTAGGGTTTAGGGTTTAGGGTTTTAGGGTTTAGGGTTTAGGGTTTAGGGTTTTAGGGTTAGGGGTTTGGGTTTTAGGGGTTTAGGGTTTTAGGGTTTAGGGTTTAGGGTTTAGGGTTTAGGGTTTAGGGTTTAGGGCTTAGGGCTTAGGGCTCAGGGCTTAGGGCTTAGGGCGTAGGGCTTAGGGCTTAGGCTTAGGGTTTAGGGTTAGGGCTTAGGGCTTAGGGCTTAGGGCTTAGGGCTTAGGGCTTAGGGCTTAGGGCTTAGGGCTTAGGGGCTTAGGGTTTAGGGTTTTAGGGTTTAGGGTTAGGGTTTAGGGTTTAGGGTTTAGGGTTTAGGATTTAGGGTTTAGGGTTTAGGGTTTAGGGTTTAGGGTTAGGGTTTAGGGTTTAGGGTTTAGGGTTTAGGGTTTGGGGTTTAGGGTTTGGGGTTTAGGGTTTGGTGTTTAGGGTTTGGTGTTTAGGGTTTGGTGTTTAGGGTTTGGTGTTTAGGGTTTAGGGTTTAGGGTTTAGGGTTAGGGTTTAGGGTTTAGGGTTTAGGGTTTAGGGTTTAGGGTTTAGGGTTTAGGGTTTAGGGTTTAGGGTTTAGGGTTTAGGGTTTAGGGTTTAGGGTTTAGGGTTTAGGGTTTAGGGTTTAGGGTTTAGGGTTTAGGGTTTTAGGGTTTAGGGTTTTAGGGTTTTAGGGTTTTAGGGTTTTAGGGTTTAGGGTTTAGGGTTTAGGGTTTAGGGTTTAGGGTTTAGGGTTTAGGGTTTAGGGTTTAGGGTTTAGGGTTT
>Ga0325414_1002588_pt1 | contig 18436 bp, 12 predicted proteins | sample PopdelMetagenome_8_FD_206183 | JGI IMG/M metagenome (GOLD analysis project Ga0325414, IMG submission 206183) | Populus deltoides microbial communities from Bellville, Georgia, United States - Leaf-PdKOR-R3 | ecosystem: Host-associated > Plants > Phyllosphere > Phylloplane/Leaf | place: USA... | reverse complement strand
TAGATTGAAGATGTATATTTTATTTTTTGAATTTTAAGGTTAATATCTTTGACTCAAAATTCTTAAAATTTTATTAAATTTCTTTAAATTTGTATTTTTAAAAGGAAAGTACGACCCTTGGCATTGCTAAATTACCATTCGCCCTGTCATTGAACTTCAAAATCAGTGGTCGTAGCAGGAACGTGTTAGCAATTGGCGCCACGATACGATGAATTAATTATGATGATTTTTTTTAAGTGTTTTTATGTAGTAATATATTAAAATTTATTTTTAATATCAATATATCAAAACAATTTTAAAACATAATATTTTATTTTAAAAATATCAACTAGTTACAAAAACTACCTAAATCAACTAAACAAAAGGCCTGGCAAAGAATCAGCATTACTTCCTTCAAAAGCACGAGCAACTGCCAAGAAATCAGATCTGAAAGCTTCAGATCTCAACAACGATAAAGAAAACAAAAGGTTGGAACCTAGAACAAAGACAATTCCAAATCAGAAGCACTTGCAAAGAAAAATTTAAAGAGTTGAAAATCAAGTCAAGTTCATAAAAGGGGAAAAAAATATAAAGCTGTGAATGAATCAGGCGGCCACTGCTATTTTCCCATCGGATCCCATTATTGTTCAATTATGGCTGCCTCGTGCACAAAGCTGGACTTCATAAAAAAATTTAATACGAGGAAAATGGCAGGTGTGGTGCCATACTCTCGTCATGAAAGGTAAGGGGCCGGTTAGCAGGTGCACAACTCCCCTGCATCTAGTGACAGAAGATTAAAGGACAGTAGATGCCATTCCAACGCTATTTGTCCCGCTGTATATTACTTTCTGGGATGTTTCGCCATAAGAGGATCATGATTTCTCAAGAAAATCTAAAGGTGAATAACAAGTTAAGAAGCAAGTTCAAACGCATCACAGGTAATTACGCGTTAATTCCAGTGAATAATTAACAAGCAATATGCTGTCAGCTAAAGTTACCATCCATCGTTAAAATACTTGTTAATTTCTTCATTGTTTAACAAAATCATCGTGTAAATGATTACACAGTCGGTGCCAGGAACCCGGTCATGCAAAGGCAAATGGGATGACGTTGCCTTGCAGCATACTCCACTCTTTCTTCAAGGTTAAGATGCAAATGTTGGATCTTATGGCATTATTAATAATAATATCCTGATCGGAGAATAATACATAGTGCTTTTCCACGTGGTAAAACATTTCAATATATTGTGGGATTGGAGAGTAGAACTAATCATCACTGTTCTTGAAGGAGGCGCGCAGTCTCTCTGTTGAGTTTTCGTCCTTTGTCTGGTCCAACTCACATTGGATTTTTTTTTATGGTAATGTCCATTGTCCAGTAAGAACAGGTATATATAAGAATAAAATGATATTTATTAACCGTGAATATATATTATTCTGCGCAGGGATAGCCAGTCAAGAGCACACCGTCGCTGGTACTGTTGAGGTCTATGGAACGAGGCCACCCTTTCAATATTCAAATGGGAGGGGATCTGCCGCCACGATTGACAATCTGGCACGATATATCTATTGCTACATCTTTTCTTTTCAAGTTAAAAATTGATTGAGTGTATCGCCAGCTAAATTGTCAGGATTGATCTTTCTAAGCCTTGGATAAATAAAACAAGGATTCTCTCTAGATGGACTTTTTTAAAACAGTATGATCCATGATTATATATAAAACCCAGTTAAGTTCGATGAATCAATTTAGTGATATGTTAATATAAAACCTGAAATTACTTGAATTGAGTTTCATTTTAAATTAATTTTTTAAATTAAAACAATATCATTTTATTTTTTTTAATTAAAAAAACAAGTTGGCCGATGAATCCACAGTTCAACCTTTGGGCCAAGTCAGACTACTGTCCGAGTCTTGTAACCATGGTATAATCAAGTATCTCTCTATCTATTTTCAGTGGGTGTTCAACGCTGTCAAAATTAAACCAGGAAATATATGGCAGGGGATGGCGACGTAGTATGGGGGGTGTCTATGCATTCTTTTAAGCTTATAATATGTGTAATAAATCACTTGAAAAATCCAACCAAATTCAGGCCCGCCGGAGTTAAGATTCAGAAATGAGAGGGGCAAAGAAAAAAACTTCAAAAAACATGGGGGACAAACAACTAAAAAGCAGATGATAAATATGAACTGATAAAATTGATATATATATATATATATATATATATATATATATGTTTTAAAAATTCTAAGGGGGCAATATTTTCTTATGAATGATCGATCATTTATCAATCATGAGATCTTATCTTACTATTTACGGGTTCATGCATTAATCTGTATATAATTTTAATATGAAAAGTTTGACTATTTACGAGTTTACTAATCAATTTGTATACAATTTTAGTATGCAAAGCTTGACTAGATAATCGCAAGATGCTCATTTTAATTTCCTGGAATGAATCATTAAGCCTAACCCAGTCAGATTAATTTTGAAAGAGTCAACACTATTTATTTATGTAATAGAACTTGACTAGCTTATATATAAATCCTTAATATTGTTAATTAGCCTACTTGTTTTAAACTTGGATATTTCCCTATAAATTAACTTGATCTTGACTTTGATTTTGAAAGCTAGTTGGGACTGATTTCCATTAATATATATGCTATGGTAGCGACCATTGCACCAAGGATAAGGGTTGTACGCCTTTTCATTTCAGAAGGCATTGAATTTTCTTTAAAAAATCTGTGGCGCCATTGATCATATATACGTGAATCATCAGCAACTGCAAAAAGACAACTTGTTTGTAGCCATCGGCCCAGAACCAATCGAGGAATGTTGATTCTGGTTGAATGGGGGGGAGTCTGAAGAATTTGGATGCCATGTCATCAGGTCTCCTCAAATAGATTTTGAATTTCTGGTAAAAACTCAAATCTCAGCAAGCCAGCCTTGGCCAGTACATTTTATATACCATTGGAGGCTTCACCGTATGGCAAGTGGGTCCCCACACGGTATTATTTAAGTGCAAACACAGCCCCAAGCATAATCTAAAACAATAATCCACCTTTTTTTAATAAAGGGAGACGGATCCACCTCTAATTCTCTGTTACCCGGGGAGTAATCCATTAATGAACAACCCAGTGACCACGAAAAAAATATTTAGAGGTGTGATCTTGGTGGCATAATCGGTAATTGACTCAAGAACCCATTTAGCATAATTAAATTAGATTATAATTATAATATTGTTACTACTGACAACTACAGTGAATGCAAGGTAACATATGTCTGTCTGAAAGTACATATGTGAGCAGTAGATACCGCCAATTGTTTCAACTTTCAAGCAATGCTGGCCGTTCACTTACGGTCCTAAGACCTTGGCCATTCATTTCTTGTTATTTTCCATTCTGGTCCCTATATTTCATTTAGACTGCATTTTGGCCATTGGTTTTATTCTGGAGAGAGAGGTGAAAATCGAAGAGAAAGAAGACACGAGAGAAAACAAAAACCATGATTTAAAAATAAAAAAAAACACAATGGTGGAAAAACAGTATCTTAAAGAGTCATGGGCAAGGAGTCGTCGAAAAGGAGGCGGCTGGTTATTTTCTTCTCTTTCAAAAATCTTACCCCGACGACAACAGATGGATGATCTGTCGTTTTATGAATAAATAAATAAATAAGTGCACGGGCTTAGCAAGCTTGGCCCCGGCACGTCATATTCGAGCCTCGCAACCTTGGTCCGAGCGTGTAACTTGCCAGGCCCGGTTTCTTTTGTTTTATTTTTTAAAAAATATTTTTAGTTTTTTTTGTTATTCTTTTTCCTTGATGATTTAATTTTTTTGTGATTATAAAAATAATTTATAATTTTTATTTTTTATTCAGATATAGGTTACTGTTTTTGATATATTTCCAATGACGCACATCCTTCAAATTATGTTAATTTACACACACAACTCAAAATATATTTAATAATATATACAATAGTTTCTTATATTGAAAAGTGTTAAGGGTATAGAAAATAATATAATTATAAATAGATTGAGACCTCATAATAATAATCCTAGCAATTCTTATTTAATTTTTATCAATTTATAATGCATAGTTTTAAAAATATTCTTTTTTCATGTCCTTTGAGAAAATCCATATAATCAGTTTCTAGTGTTTAATCAATTTTTTTCTCCTCTTTGATACATTTGAGAATTTAAAAAAAAATGTTGATATTATAGATTTAATGATTAAGTTATTTATTAACTCAGTGTCTCATCTGATTTTACTAAAACATAATTATTTTTTTAATCTAATTTTATTTCATCAAAATTAACTATACATTTGTCAAATCTAACCCATGAATTGACCCAAAAAAGAATTTGGATTGGTGGATTATTGGATTATTGCTGGATTATTGGATTATTGCTGGATTATTGGATAAGCCCAATGAATCATTCTTTTAAAAACAGTGTCGTCTTTTTTATTTTTATTGTTTTTTAAATATTAATACGGTGAGTTTAACATGAATTTAGTTAAGATAATTAATCCGGTTAAACTAAATATTTAACTCAAATTAGATTCTGATTCCTCAACTTCTTGTTCAGTTTAAATAACTACGATGATCCGTGAGCCACCTCGCAGCAACGCTCGGCCCCGTTAACCCAGTAAATTACTAATCTGCGTGCCCCTCTTCTTTATATTATTCTCGATCCTGGCTAATTTTTGCTGTCCCAACTCTTTAAACTTCACCTGCTAAACGACCCAACGACCAACCCTATCTTTGGCCGTATATGCTGTAGCCTATAGTGTATACTGCTAATCGGCTGAAGACTAGAAATTCTTTCCAGAAACAATCAGAGAGAGACCCAACTACACAGATTTGAGAAGTCAAAAACAAGAGACATGGGGTTTTTCTCTTTTCTCGGCAGAGTTCTCTTCGCTTCCCTCTTCATCCTCTCAGCCTGGCAAATGTACGCCATGATTCCCTTTCTCTCTTTCAGATCTCTTTAATTTTATGGAGTTCTTGTTTCATTTCCGTTTGTTAAGACGGATTCACGTGCTTTCTATTACGGGCCCTTTCTTCAAGACCCGATGCAAGCTTTATATTGCTGTTTTTGCTTATGATTTTATGTTTTTGTCAGATGCATCAATCCATAGTAGTAGTATATTTTGTGTTTTTGTTTACTGTTGCATTTGTCGAATTGGGTTTTACATGTTTTGTTTATTTAATTTGATTGTCCAACTAGCCAAAAAACATGTTTTATTTGATCAATTATTTATTCACAGTTTTAGCTGTTATGATTTAAGAACAAATGCACAAGGAAGCTCTTGTGCAATCTTGAATACTGATTTTATTTCAGAAATTGATCTTCATGGTGTGCTAAATCGAGCAATGCGATGTGTAACGATTATTTATCCTGTAATACCGTGTAGTAATTACTGCAGAAATTGATCTTTGTGATGAATACCAAATTGAGTTACTATAATCTGATGTGTAAGAATGATTTGTCTTGTAACAGTGTCCTATTATTTTATTTTTTGTTTCGAAAAGCTTGCCTATTTTTTTGGGAGCTTCTACTGGTTTGAACTATTATTTTCTGCCCAGCTTCATAATTTAGCTGGGGGTTCACGGCAGTTTTGACCTAAAAGGTTTGGTGATGCTGGCTTCTGTGGACATTGATGTTCTGTATGCAATTTGTAAACTTAATCATGCTGGACAAACCATGTAATTAAAAATTTGCAATGCCCTCGCACTGCTATTGGGTAGATGCTGATGCCTCTGCCTTGACGATGCTTATAATGCTCAGGTTCAATGAGTTTGGCGAAAATGGTGGCCCTGCTGTGACAGAGTTGATTCCCAAGCTCGCTATTTTCAAGAAACATCTTTCGTCCCTATTGGGGGTTGGGATCCTGGACATTGATGTAAGAACTTTCACCCTTACCTGCTGCTCTGGTACTTACTCAGATTTTTGTGGGTGTTATTTCACCTTGTATGCTGTTCGCTTTCTGATTTAGTGGTATTTTATGCAGCCTAGACATTTGGTAGCGGGGATGATTGCTCTAAAGGGTCTTGGAGGCTTTTTATTCGTATTCGGCAGCCCTTTTGGTGCTTATCTCCTGGTTAGATTCTCCTTTCCTGTGGGTCTTTATTTGATTGATTACCTTTATAACGTGATGAATTATCCCTGGGCTTTGGCCAGCAGCTGCTTCTTATTCATCACTCATCATCAAAGTAAATATTTCATTATTTCTATTTTGCTTCAGCTTATCTACTTGGTGTTTTCCTCCCCAATTTTGTACGACTTCTATAACTATGATCAGAACGAGTCCATGTACATCAATCTCTTAAATGAATTCTTGCAGGTTTGTCCTAACCTATGACTTTTTGATGTTGTTTAGAACCCCCTTTCATTTCTCTTGTTCTTCTTTTATTATGCATTTATGCTGGGAAACCTTCTTGATTTCGGGCTTGTGATGTTTTGGCAGAGCGTTGCCCTTTTTGGTGCATTGCTTTTCTTCACAGGGATGAAGAACCTGATTCCAAGGAGACAGCTCAAGAAGAAGACTCCCAAGGCGAAAGTGGGCTAGGCATATCAAAGAAGCAAACTTTAAAGATTGGATTATTTGTTGTAGTTGAAATTTTACAGGGTGTCTAGCGGCTGCACATATCATATATTGATGGATGTTTCCCCAGCTATTTGTATGATACCCAAATCTGTAGTTTGTTGTTGTGGGGGGTTTTTCACTAGGTTAGGTGTGATGTTGCCCATTTCAAATTCTGATTTGGCTCGATATACGTTCATTTTGTCTAGTGAAATTTATTTATTATCTGTCAAGCTAGAATATTACTATGATTTTCTTGAATTTGGGAATGGTGAATTAATATTATTCATGCTTTAGTTACCCATTCATACGAGTAATTTACTTAAACCACAGAAGTATGCAATCTATTCAGTTTCGAGGCCGTATGATTTTGAATATGCTCGCCTCAAAATTAATCTCTTGGTTACTGCTTCATAGCACTTTTCCATTGTGTTCTCGCATCTCCACTGGAGGAGGAGGAGGTGAGTTTTTTATTTAAAAATATATTAAAATAATTTAATTTTTTTAAAAAATATTTTAAAATAAAAAATTAAATTTTTATAAAAAATGGTTGAACTATGAACTCAGTTTTTAAATAATTGTATTCTAATAAAATATCTTATTATTTATTTTGTAGTTTTAATTTATTTCTTGAATAAAAAATATTGTTATTTTTTATACATTATAAATTATATTTTACTCGAGAAATTATAAATGAAAATATTTTTACTATATATTTTATAAATTATATTTTTTATTTATTTTTATTTCCTCTCAATATTATTTCCTTCTTAAGGTTTACTACATGGCAATGTAATTGAATGCGACTAGTTTAGCACAGAATTGTTTTTCGTTAAAACTCTCTCTCTCTCAATTAAAGACGTTTCTGGACTGAACTCTGAAGAGGGAAGAAAACGATGTATATATATATATATATGGAAAAAACGGTGAAGACGTAAAGTGAGCATAATAATAAGTTTAACAAGTCTCCCTCGCGGCTCTTCTCATCTTCTTCTTCTTCTTCACAGAAATGGTAAAAGCACCAACAATTCCCTCTTTGTTTCTTTAAATTTAGTCAAATTGATTCAACCTCGTTTTGTTTTTTTGGTTAATGGCAGGATTACTTGAAGACGGTAATTCCTTCTCAGCTCGTCGCCGACCGAGGCTCCAATTTAGTAGTCATCAATCCAGGCACTTAACTTGAAAACCCTAAGAATAAAATAAAAATCATCACCCACTAAATATAATCGATTTTTTTTTTGGCTAATTGTAATTGGTTTATTTAGGCTCTGCAAATATCAGAATAGGATTAGCTCCACAAGATGCTCCCTTAAATATTCCTCACTGCATTGCTCGTTACACCAATCAACGTCCCAAATTCAATCTCCGAGACCAGGTCAGTTTTTATTTACCGCTTTTCTGCCTCTTCACAGCTTTACTTTTCTTTATGTTGATTTTTTTCGCTTTTAGATGCTGAATTCTCAGGTCACAACAGCACAGCACATGGAACGCGAGAAGGCTTATGATACAGTGAGTTAACTCTTCCTATTTGCATATTTTTTAACTCCACATTTGCCGAGGAAAACTTTAAGACTTGATGTTTTTCGTTTTTCCTTTTTTTTCCCTTGAAGATAGCGTCATTATTGAAGATACCTTTTCTAGATGAAGAGGTTGCGAGCAATTCGTTCCCGCGCAAGGTATGTGAAATTGTCGCTTCTATTTCATTTAGCCTAATTTAGTCCATGTCATGGTGATCTGCAGAAAAATATATTTTTTTTGTTGTGCTATTATTCTTATAATCTCCACTTTGGAAGAATTGCTGCTGCTCTGTCTACTGGTTTAGAGGGGTTTGACAGCTGTGGTACTGTCTTTTGTGGATTTCTTTTGTGGCTATTTATCAGATTTTTAAAGTGATTTTAAAATATATAGTTTAGAGGGATGAGGAGCTCCAGACATGCATCTCAGTTAATGGTTAGAAATTGCTCATGGAATTATACTAATTAACTCGTACTGCAGATAGGGCGTGCTGATGGATACAATCCACAGAGTGGCAGGAGTGTGGCTTTTCAGTGGGCTAATGTATACGAGCAGGACGCAGGTTCCTCTTTGGCATTAGGTAGTAGAATGAAGTCTGATTCTCTCTGACATACATGGTAGTCAGACAAGCTGAATTTTATTTTGTACTAGTTAAGATGTAATCCATCTTTAAACCTTTCAATGTCTATTGGTGGCCATCTTGTATGACCTGGAAAGTGGTAGCATACTACTTCTAATTACTTCAGAATTCATGATTGAATATTGCTGCAATTTACTGTTGTTGCCCTGTTAATATTATTGCAAGATGAACTGTCCTATGCTAAGTTTGAAGGTTTGTATATTATAAATTACTTTGGACTTGGATTGATCAGTGCTGGTGGAGCCAGATTACACGAAGCTGGAATCTCTTATCTTTGAATGTTGTGAAAATATAGGCAAAGAATCCAGAATCTGGTGTTTGTGAGGGCCAAATGTGACACTTTCATTCTGGGATGGCCATTGCATTAGAACTTATTTGGAAAGTTTCAAACAATAAGGGGGATTTTGAAATTTTTGTGAACTTTGGACGTGGTTCCCCTTTAGATTGGTCCCTGGTCCAAGGGATTACTATCTCTATACAGGGTCAAAAGGCTACACACAAAAATTTCAGATACTTTGTTGATTTTATTTTGCCTGGGGTTTTGAATGCAATGCCTTTGTTATGCTTTGAATATTCAAGGCTAACAAAAAATGAAATTCTTGAGCATTATGCTTGTGTTTAAAATCACAGTACGAAAAAAAGTAAGGGGCAGCTCCACATCGTTTGAGCTCAAATATGAATAGTGGGCCTTGGGATAAGAGATCCTTGGAACATTTTTTAGTGATTCCCTTGCATAGGTTGCTCTTGATTGATAGACTGAATTTTCATTGTGTTCTTTGTGCTGATTGCCTGACACTGAATAATGTCTTGCACTGGTGGCTGTATGATCCTTATGGAAACACAGTTTTTTTAATATAAAGCTTGAAGCATCGATTACTTTCTCATTGGACTGATACTTGGCTTTCTTATTTATTTTTTATTTTTCTTGTATTTTGAGATTCTGACTACCCTTGATTTCTAGGTCACATTTGATAAAAAAATAATTTCTCACGCACCAAGTCTTTTAGCTTTCCCATGACAAACATAGATTAGTGTGAATTTGATGTATCCTAACATATGCAATTGTTTGTGCAGGAACATCAAAAAGTAAAGGTATAACTGGTGAATCTGTGGAGAAGCATGAAGGCACTGGTGCTGAGGAGATATGTTCTGGGAACCACAAATTCAGAGGACATATTTTTGGTGAAGAAGCACTTAGAATCTCCCCAACAGAGCCATACTGCTTAAGCCGTCCTATTCGCAGAGGTCATTTCAACATTTCACAACATTATCCTTTGCAGCAGGTTTCGTCCTTGCATTAGTTATCTTACAAGCATGATTTCATTTATACGTGCCTTTTTCAGCTGAAGGAGAAAAATAATACCACTTTTCCTGGATATTATAGACTGGCACTTTGTGTGGATATGTTATTGTTTCGGACCAGACTTAACATTGTTGTATTATTTCCCACATTTTAGTGTACACATCATACAAGAAACTATGTTCTAGTTATTTACACTATTTTCTTTTTTTCTATCGCTTAGGTGCTTGAGGACATGCATGCTATTTGGGATTGGATATTGATAGAGAAACTGCACATCCCTCACTCAGAAAGAAACATGTATTCTGCAGTTCTTGTTTTGCCAGAAACATTTGATAATCGCGGTAATTATATTTGGGTAGTTCCTTGAATATAGATCTTAATACATTCAGATGGCAAAATCTACTCATTATTCTCATTTCTGTGCCAAAATTTTTAAACACAATCTATGACCTTTAATGCTTTCAAAGTATCATTTAGTCAATCACACATTTTTCGCTGCCTTGGGGCTCTTTGTGAAGTTGCACCATGCTCTAACTTTTAGGTGGAATTTGGTAAGAGGTTAAAAAATAGGGGTGAGTTATTAAAAGAGTAATTTTCAAGGGTTTTTGGTGTGTTAATATATTGAAGGGTGCATTGTTTGTGGACAAAGAGAGGAAATAATTACATTATTAGTAATGATTGGTGATAGAAGTGAAAAATTATTTGGTCTGTATCATGACTTGATTTGCATTTAAATATGTGCACTTCACTTTTATCAGGCACGTGCTTGTGTATTTCTGGTACATGCCTTGGCCTAGTGAGCCCCTTTGCATTCAGGTGTGCCGGGGCTGATAATACCACCAGCTCGAAGTCTATTTCAGATGTTCCATCATTTTGTATTGATCTTGCGTTGCTGACATGCCAATTTCCTTTATTTTCTTGCACCTGAAAATTATTAAGTTGCTTTGGCTGGATGTGCCTTTTCTCTCTCTGTTTTTTTTTTTTTTTCCATCATAGAAGGGCCAATTAGTGCAACTGGGCCAAGGCAAAAAAGAAAACGGTGGAAACTCTACCTTCCATACCTGGTTTTTCCCATACTTCCTTGTATGACAAACTGGCTTTCTTCCTTGTATGACAAACTGGTTTTAATTTTTTTTTTTTTTGCTTGCTTATTCATGCATTAAATACTTCATGGATCTTATTAAATACTTCATGGATCTTATGCGTACTCTTCTCCAGTTCTCCTATAAAGTCACATCTTCACATATTTGATTTATCAGGGAAGGAAGTTTGGATAACTCTAGTATTTTGTTGTTACTTTTCATGAGCAGAAATAAAGGAAATGTTGTCTATAGCATTACGTGACTTGCGCTTTAGCTCAGCAGTAGTACACCAGGTAAGAGACCTTTTTTTTTACCTGCTGATATTTAATTATATTGTTCCATCATTAGATTGTGGTTTGTGGTGGCAAAGCTTGATGTAAATCATTCAATTTATTGTTTATGTTGTGTGAATGTTGAGTGGAAGACAGATATGGTAGACAGTAGAAATTGATTTTGAAGGTGATTCTATTGGTGTGGATAGATCTGTAGCCATGAAGTACCATGGTACAACGGAGATCTGTGAGTAGATCATAGATGAGTGAGAAAGATTTTGGCTCATTTTTTTGGTTTCAGAAGAATTAATTTTCCCTCTTTTTCCCCGCTCAACTGAAAATCATAATAGCCAACTTTAAATTTTGACATGTTATTCATAAATTATTCCTTAATTCATATGTTTTACACTTGATATTCTCTTGTTATAAGGTTATTGATAATTTGGAAAGGATGTAAAGAAGGGAATTAAAACAAGAAGGGGGTCTTTTTAATTCTGGCTATCATTGGCAAACATCCAGTCTGTTCAATTAAACATGTTGTGTACTTCAGGTTTTGATTTAAACATATTTGGTAATGACCTACAATTTTACTTCAATCAAAGGCATTGCCAAACATACTCCTTAGAAAATATACTCAAGATTTCAAATATGTGAATTTACAATATTACTCTTAACACTTTAGTAGTTGTGTGTTGACTAAAATTTGGATATAGTACAATAGTTTATCTTTGAAATGAAAATCAATGATATCAATTTGAGGTCTAGGTCATATTTCAGCATCAAACTTTCTGCTTCAGTCCCACCTTGCCTATGCCTTACCTACCAGTTGTTTAGCTTGGTTTATGTATCTATTATTGTTTTCCAGTTTCAGTCATTATTTTGTTAGCAACGATTAAAGACTTTGCATTCCATCTGAGAAGGGTGCGATAAAGAGCATTTCCTATTTCTTTATATTTTTTGGTTACTATTGGTAGTCTTCATTATTGACCTGCTTCTCCACATTGACACTGTTATGGGAATTACTCCTATATGAGGATCTTTTCTAAAATGATTGATGCAGGAAGGTCTTGCTGCAGTTTTTGGGAATGGGTTATCAACGGCATGCATCGTTAATATGGGTGCTCAGGTGACATCTGTAGTCTGCATTGAGGTAACTACCGTTTTTTTTCTTAAAATTAGCTTTATAAGCATTCAGGCTGTGCTATCAAAATATGCTGATTCATCCATTGGTCCACTGGTCAATTACACCACTGCGTATGTTTGAAGGGGGGGCTGCATGTTTGAACTCTCATTGGGGTGGGGCACAATGAAGGGTATGCTTTCTCAATGATCAAAGGAAAAAATGCATGCTTTATTGTCAACACAAAAGTGAGTTTGGATGAAGAAAGTTATCCTGTGTAAATGTAACAAAAAATGTTAATCCTCTAGAAGCAAAGAATTCTAATATTTTCTTTTGTTCCTATTCTTACCACTATAAGGAATTTTTGGACTCTATTGCCACTACTCTATCAGAGTCGTCATGTTACCCAACTATCATGAGGTGTTGCTACACTATATAACATCTCTGTCACCTTTCTCACCTTCACTCAGTGCATAACATTGGCTCCCTGGCTGACTATCACTGATTCGCCTCCTTCAGTCCTTTACTGTTTTTTGAATCACCAATTATTCCATCTTTTTTAAACACTGCAGATTCCACCTTGACCACTTCAGTATCACTGTTGCTTCTGCAAGCGATGTCATTGCACCTTTATGTTGCTCTCATTCTCATCCCACTGGATGTACCTTCATTTTTTGGTGTCTAGTGGCAAGGAAGCAAATAACTGTTTATCACGTGGCTTGGCCCTCCTCCCCTACACCGAGATTCTTTATGTCTTTTTTGTTCCTAACAGTATTGTTTGGTCAATGCTTAGGATGTGGATATCAAGGCCATGACTCTTGTAATTATTAATCACTTTCAACTTTGGTTTTCAGGATGGAGTGGCTTTACCTAATACGGAAAAGACTTTGCCTTTTGGTGGAGAGGTGTGGATTTGGTTTCATCCTTCAACTCACTACTGAACCCTGAGCTTGTTATAAGCTTCAGTTACTAAGGGAATTTCTCTTACATGAGTTTGTATGATGTAGATGCACACTTAATGCTCCTTAAGCTGTCCTGACAAGTCTAGCTTTTGGCTTCATATATTATAAAATGTGCATGTGTTGTTGTTGGTTGAACTTTTTTGTAAAGTGTTTTACAGAAGATACAATTGACCTTCTGATTGAAAACTCTTGTGATGAAATAACTTGTGGGATAAGCTGCTTGACCAGATTTTAAGTTACCCATCCCAGGGTTGAAAGCTGCACCAGCGTGTGTTTGGGGATTGACATCATCCACTTGGGATTCCAATTATGCAGCTAGATCTCTACATTTTAAGTTACCAATGTCTGGATGGGATTCCAAACACGCTTTTTGGCAGACCTTTTTGTTGTGGCAACTCTACCAAAATCCCAAAGACATAACCTAGCAGGGGGGAGTTTAGATTATGAGGTTGCCAACTTAATGATGCATGCTGTTTTGCACAATCGCTGCAACCTCAATCATTGACATGACTTTTTACATCAACTGATCTGATGATCTTAGGTTTCCTTAAGTTCTCTCTCCATTTTCTTCACCATTGTTCCTGCCAATAAGGGGATGGTTACTTGCTTCAGAGTCTTACCTAAAAAAGATGTCATCATGCCATGGTGATATAAACATTAACTCTAGGAAAAAACAAAGAGACAAGGATGATGATATCCTTAATGGATCACAAGTAGGTTATTTGGTATTTATCCTCTCTCACCTTCGTTGTTGATTGCCAATTTAAAAAGCAGCGGTGCATGCTTAGATTGTGTTGGTCATGCTTCATGTCTTATGCTTCCTGACTCTCAGTATTTATAGTTTCATGATTTTGGAGAAGTTTCATATAACAAATGGATGCTTGAATGATTATCCTTTGAACTGATGGTGTTTTAAAAGTCTTTTGCTGTGTAGCTTGTGCAAATACTATATTTAGAATATATCTGCTTCATATTCTAGTCAAAGTTATTTTCATTGTGAACCAACTTTTCTTCAGGATATATCCAGATGCCTTCTCTGGACCCAGAGGCATCATCAGACATGGCCCCAAATTCGGACTGACATGTTGACAAAGCCTATAGATTTGTTGATGCTTAATAGACTGAAAGAGTCCTATTGTGGAATCAAGGTCACTTTCTTTTTCTATAATTTTTCAGTTTATTGCCATGCATTGGCTACACTGCCAATTTCTTCCATTCTTTTAGCACACAAGTGTGCTTCTTCTTATAACAGAAATCAGATGACATCTGATTATTGCAGTCATTTGATGTTGGTGATTGATTTCATTCATGAACAAACCTTGTTTTATATGGTCTTTGTTATGCTGATGAATATTTAGGAATTTTTTTGCACCTACTTCAATTGCAGAATAGGAAAATCAAAATCCTGGTAATTATCTGTTATCTAGTTCCAAGAAAACCATCTGGATTCTGGATGTTCCAAGTTGATATTGCAGTTTTAGGTCTAATGCCTTGTTTTGTTGATCATATGTAGATGCCATGAACTTTAAGATTTCAGACATGAATGATGATGACATACCTCCATATTATGCCTTGTCTGGGTCATTTATAAGGCTCGTGTTCCTATTGAGCGTGTTTGGTTCTCCTTCCATTATATGCTGTTGACAATCTCATGATGTTATATTTTTTGATGAACAGAAGTTCAACTGTGAAATACTTTCTTTCTGGTTGTCCCTTTCTCTGCTAAAGTAGTTTATGATACTCCTTTTAATTGTATCTTCAACTATGTGTTTCTATGAAAATCTTGTGTGCAATTTTATTTGTTATTTAGTTTCCTTGAGTAATTTGCTAGTACTTTATATTCTATTCTATTCAGTATGCATGAACCGCCAAACACAGTCTTGGGAGTGGGAGTGCTGATCTTGATATACATGGTCCTAACTCCTAAGCTTAGTTAGTTTTAACTGAATCAGCCACTCCAGTACCCCTTGAATAAGACATTGCCACTGGAAGACTTCCACTTGTATCATTTTGTTTCCTCTGCGATTTACTTCTGTGTACAGGAGGGGGAGCTTGATGCTGTTGCTGTAGTTCATTCTTATGAGGATGGCATGCCTGCTGGATCTCACAAAACTCGACTAATTGCTCTTAATGTTTGTCTTCTATTGCCAAAATTTTCTGAGATTCATCCTCTTCCTCAAGGATATTTAGCTGAATAGTGTTATAACCTTGATGATACTCATGAAAAAGGTGCCTCCCATGGGTCTGTTCTACCCCACGCTTTTAATTCCAGATATATATCCACCACCACCTCGTTCTTGGTAGGATATGTTTCAAGTTTTCTTGTTTTGCACTAGCTTTCCTACCTCACGATTATTTAAACAATTTGCTGAAATTACTGTCTGGCCATAATGCTGAGCATCATCAGGTTCCATGACTATGAGAATATGCTAGAAGACACATTGCATATGGAATATTCTAGAAGGCCTGACATGTCAGATGGTTTATTTCCTGGCATTAGTGTTGGATATCCAATGTGGGAGAGCTATCCAATTTTTTCTTCTAAGCCAAAGAAAGAAGAGAAGGTTGGCCTTGCTGAAGCTATCACTAGTAGCATTCTTTCCACTGGTGAGATTCATTTGCGATTATTTTAATTGACTTAATTGAATTGTAATTTGATATTAACATAACTTGGTACTGTATGGACAGGTCGTATAGACCTCCAGAGAAAGTTGTTTTGCAGCATACAATTGGTGAGTTGTGGCAGCGAGAATTACTATGCGATTGCACTCTTTATTTCTTGTAGCCTGGATGGTTGACGTAGTTTTCTCCACTGTTGTCCTCTAGATTGGTGGAGTGGCTTTGACAGCTGGTGTTATCCCTGCTGTGGAGGAAAGGTTGTTTCTGCGTTTGATTTTAATAGTAAAGCACATAATTTTGTGGTATTATCCATGTTTGTTGCAATGAGCATGTTTTAGATGCATTCAAGTATTTGCAGTAGATTAAGTTTAGCAATTGGCAAACCAGTGGAACAGCCACTTAACGGATCATGTTCTGGTCCCGGAAGACACAAGTGAAAACCTGTTTTTTTTTTTACAATCTTTCTCAGGCAAAGTTAAGGCACTTGTCAGAAAAAAAGAGAGAAGATAATAGCGACACTTTAATTTAACTTCATTCCTCTTCTTAAGGGGGTAGATATTTAATCATTCCTCTTATATTTATCAACATCCTTCTCAAGTGAGGAAGACTTTCAGTATTTCAGATCAGAGAATATACTAGCCCAACCAGAAGATGGATGAAGCTCTTGCTTCATTATTCAAGAGAATTGCCTAACTCCAACCTTTTCCATCCATGTCTTTTATGGATCTTCTGACCATGTCAACCCAACTTAACTAAGCTTTGAATTTCAAAGTAATTGATTTAAGCTGCATGGATCTGTCTTCTCCATTCAGTTATGGAAATTTAGTAGACCACGAACAAAAATAAAAATATGTACCAAGTCAAGTCTTGAAGCTTTAGACTGCCCCTGTTTCAAAAAAGTTTCGATATCAAGTCAATAAAACTCTGCTTAAATTACAACATTGACTGAGTTCCTATAAAAGATAGTAACTTCTTGTTAACATTATCTGCTGAATTCATGTTCTTTCTTTTTGCAGAGTTTTACATGCAATTCCCTCAAATGAAGCAATTGATACTGTTGAGGTTACCTTATATATTTTCTTCATGCTTATGATTTAGCCTATTCTTTGTCTTTGATTTCCTTATGCATATCAATATGATTATACACACAAGGAAATAAAATATCCTGGCCTTTACTAGATGCAGAATTCATCATATAATAATAGCAAATCAATTATTTCATCTGTGGCTAATTATACAGAAAATAGTTGTGGAAATTCAATTTGGCAATTTGTACTATTATTGAGGGATTGGCAGAGTTTACATTTTCACAAGCACCCCTTGAATTTTTTCTGCTATTTATTAGGGTGAAAGTCACTAGATGCCCTCTACTTTAGTTTTTTTGGTCATAGAGACCCCTCTACCCAATTTAGATTTACAACAATCCTTCTACTAACAATTCTGGTAAGTTTTAACCACTCTATTCACTCCTGGTGTAATTGTCTGTCATGTTGACCAATAGGCACGGTTGACTTAGATCAAAAGTGTAAGCAACGACACTTTTATGGCTGTGTAATTGTCCACAAAATGTAGATTTTTTATTTATTGTAATAAGCAAGCCTTAACTGAAGGTAGATTAAAAGGTGTCAGAATGTTAGGGACTAAAACGAAAACTTTGGGGGTGCCGTGCCTCTGGGCATAACATCATTCCTCCCCTGGTTAGCATGATGGTAGTAGCTATGTCTGGTTCTCCTTGTCTAATTGTTGTTTCAGATATTTGATATTGCCCAACTCTCATGGTTGTTAAATAGGTTCTACAGTCAAGAACAAATCCAACTTTTGTGCCTTGGAAAGGCGGAGCAGTAAGTCAACCTCTCACTAACTTGTATTTCTTGTCTCCTTTTTGCTCGTGGTTGGTTTTCTGTTTGGTTAAGTTTGAATACACCAATTTTAGTTCCTCATGTCATTTGTACAAAATTGTTATTCCAAGATCCTTGGAGTTCTTGATTTTGGACGTGATGCATGGATTTACCGGGAGGATTGGATTCACAATGGGATCCATTTTCGAAGTGGCAGAAAATACAAGGACTCTTACTACCTTCAAGCACAAGCAACATGTTACATAAACTCTTAGAAGGTGACAGGAAGTACACACTCTGATTTATAATTAGAACTACTGTAAAACAAATTCTATATGGTGAAAGCATTTAAATTTTCATTTGGGGGGAAGCCGAAATGATAATTAGGAAGTCCATTTCCTTTTCCTTTGTTTTTTAATTTCTTTCCTTTTTGCATGTCATCTAGTGAATTCGGATAGCATTTACATTTTATTTCTATGTTAGAGACTGAGCTTGGGTGGTTCGACACTTCTATCTCATGTCCTTA
>Ga0325414_1002586_pt1 | contig 18441 bp, 20 predicted proteins | sample PopdelMetagenome_8_FD_206183 | JGI IMG/M metagenome (GOLD analysis project Ga0325414, IMG submission 206183) | Populus deltoides microbial communities from Bellville, Georgia, United States - Leaf-PdKOR-R3 | ecosystem: Host-associated > Plants > Phyllosphere > Phylloplane/Leaf | place: USA... | reverse complement strand
ATGATATTAACCAGAAAATGTAGACCTTTTTCTGAGCATTAGGTTATTAAAATACAACAAATTGTAGAATGCAAATCTGACTTTTACCTGCATGGCACCAGCTCCAAGAATAAGTTGGCAAGTCCTTGTATTGAAGAATTTTAAGATCTCCACGACACGATGAACAACTTCTGAAGATAGTGTTGGCAAAAAATTATTCATATCCATGTATTCTGACAACATCTTCAGCAATATTAAGCCACTGAGAAAGAATAAACACAAATGGCATCAGCAAATTGTTCGCTTCAGAAAGTTCTTTTGATGGTTGAAAAATAAAAATAGTTTGCAAAATGAAAATAACAATACACAGTAAGGAAATCTGTAGATGATAATCAGTCAAATACACAAGAGAAAGGTAAAGTGTCATCAAGTAATGGAATTCCAAGCCACACTGGCAATAACTAATGGCATTAATTATGTATGGGATGCAAGGATTTCTAGAAGAAATAAGGAAGATTTTGTTGAGGAATTCGCAACCACATGCAAAAAACTGAAAAAAAAAGGTAAAACAAGAAAACTAACCAGTTTACCATGTGATAACCAACACCTCCACAAGAAAGTGTTTGGGAAGTAGATTTTCCACGCTCCTTCACATTATGATTGTTACTCTGAGCTGATGAAGTTGCAGCTATGACTTTATTGCTTTCAGTTGCCTCTGTTGAGGGAGTAGATTTCTTTTGCACAGAATTTTCCAAAGATATATCTGTAGAGTTCATTTGCACAAGTTCTTGTTCAGCATTTTGTGCTTCAGCATCAATCACAAGTGAACCATCATTGCCTGTGCCCACTTCACCATATCTGGTTGTCGCATCACCTTGAGTATCATTTAGGCCCACAGATTCAGAATAAAACAATGAAGCAACAATGGCCTGAAATTCATCAGGGACATCTACTTCCACCCACATCTCCTGATCAAGCACTGCCCTAATTTTTGTCATCTACATACATCAAGGTAAAGGTTAGCCTGTAAACAAATTGCAAAGGTCTCACAAAAAACAAAGACCGAAGTAAAGGGGAAGCTGGAAAAGGAAACTAACTCGCATTTCATGCTGGAAATCAACAAAAGCTTTAGCCTGTGATTGCATTGTTCCACGAATACTATAACCCAACCTTCCACCAATCTGTTTATGTTAGCATACAAACAGCATCACAGACATGAACAGCAAATTGTTTTCATTATGTAGAAAACTAAATAGCTGAATACCTTTTCAGTGGCAGTTATAAAATCTTGGGTGATGTTGTATATGCTTAAAAACTCCACCAATCTCAACTTTGGATGAAGAAGAGCACGGACACCAAGGAGCTTTGCCCATCTTCCATGAGCAGCATCACAAGCAGCAAAGACAGCTTCTGCATTCTCTCTCAATACATCAGCTCTGTCAAAGATTGTAACTTTCAGAAAACTACAAAGATTCAACAAATTTTTAATGAAAATAAAAATGAATCAACACCAATAATTTGGGGATGGAAACTGGAAAACCCAACTGAAGGTTCAACATTCCCTTCGTTGCCAGTCTTATTTCAGCAGGCACTGCTCTAACATCAAATGGCTAGATGGGATTTGAAGGTGGCCAAAATACCAGCCTATAAGAGAAGTGGCAGCCAGGCAGTGGCTAAGCAACAGGGGCAACTTGAAAAACCCATCATTGCAACAGAGCTTCTGATCATCATCAGCATTTTGGAGAGTACCTCCAAACATGGAGGCATTCCCAGCCTTCTTATAGTTTATTGATAATTCTTTTTTTTACAGCACTCTAAACTGGAAAGTTACTTGATGCCCAGTTCAGTTCAAGTTGTAAGAGATGGATACCAAATAAATTCATGCTCAACTATACTATTCCATAATAGATCAGGGTGAAGGAAAAACATAACTAATCCTGTTAAAATCTCTTTGGTTTTCATTATATGGAATTTCATAACAGTTTTTAAATCTTTTCTTTGCCAAGATATTACTCTATAACTAAAATGAAGAAGATGGCACCTTTTATTATGAAAAGTTGTTATACACAAATAGCACGAAACATAGCTCTTGAACTCAGATCCTTAAATAGAAACAACCCACAAATTTCCATAAAGATAAATTATAATTATAACAGATCTTATAATTATAACAGATCTGATCACAGGAAAATATCATGAAAGAACTCATAAAATAAATAACCATAACGTTGTATAAAATTATAAGCCCAGCCATTATTTATGTTGTGTAGTGATTCGTGCAACATTGCTTTTTTATATAGTGTAACTGTCACTTAAAAGCTTAACATCACTCGAATAATATTGTAAAACTATCACAACAAAGGGACAAGAGTTCACCTAAAATTTCTTGAAATATTTGAGGGACTTGCTGCATCATTTGCTTTCAGCTGAGATGAAGCAAACTTGGAAGTACTTCTCTGTGGAGAAAAGGGGAGAAGAGAACCACCTAGACCATCACTCTCATGAGCTGTTTCAGCAGCTGCTGCACCAACTGCAATTGCAGCAGCAACTGAATCAGCAGCATAGTGTCCGTCAACGCTACACATAATCCACTCAATTGCCTTTTTCACTTCAGCAGCCCGCACTAAGTGTGCCTGCATTCACTAAAAGAAAATAAATTATATTACTTCTTACTTAAAAGGCACATAATGAGAGAAAAAAATAGAAAATTGAATCAAGCTATGAAATCATGTCTATGATAATCAAGAAGTCAAAATTCAAACCAAGTTCACCATAAGCATAATTAGAAATTAGCAACCTAAGTATGAGTTTTTATAAATATATATAAAAAACAATACTGAAGAATTAACCCCAAACCAAGGAAAGAAGGTGAAAAAAAAATAGAAAAATGCAAATTGGATTACATCATACTGTTAGAACTTCAAAGTACTGGCTTATGCGACATGTAACAGTTTCTTGAAAAGTGGTTCCCTTGGTCTTATAAATAGACTACCTATTAAAATGGGCTAAAGCCCCCCATAATTTTGCAACCAGTCCATCCATCCAATCAACCTTGGACCACTGGACAGGCTAAGGTGCAGGGTAGACTACTATCTACTACAAACACGAATTCTGACCTGGGTATTCCATGCTAGTTCATGTGCCAGATTATATGAATAGTTCATTACAATTATCAATCAAATCACAAGCAGGTTTAGTAGACAAGCACACTCAGCTCTATGATTACACAGTTTAAGCAAACTCAAGACTTCAGTTTGAGTCCATAAGATAGATTCCTCATTATAATGTACAGCTTGTAAACCACAAACTCTTTTGAGCAAGGCCTAATCCAGCAACTATGCCCCCACAAAAAAATTAGATTTTGGTGGCAACAATCCACCTTCATTACATTCAGTTGGCCAGTATATCTCGGAATTAAAGTAAAAAATCACATCTGGTACATCATCAAGAACCTTAGAAACTATGTATTGAGGAAGATACTTGTGAAGTATACATTACCTGTACAATGTTGAAAATAGCACTTAAAAGTAGCACAAAATTTTCGGATGACAAGCTCCTTAACTTGCTTGCAAGTGATAAACCTCCACCTGAGTCACTCAGAAGTGTTAAAAAAGGAGAGAGAAAGGAGCAGAAACAGATACCAAGTAACTTGTCTGCAATCAAAAGTGCATCTTAAAGAAAATAGACAAGTTACTTCTGAATTAATAAACTCAGGGGGGAAGTGTTAAAATCTAGTATTATGTACTTACCATCTGTATCTGCTGTTCGCTCTGCAGGTGTGAGATCTGACTCCAGAGATTGGGCTGAAAAGGTAGGAAGCAGCTCTGCAACTGCATTCTTAATGGTGGTTTTCATACTGGCTGTAAGGGTATCTCGGTATATTCTCAACACAGGGGGGAGCTTGGCCTGAAAGAAATCACTGAAACAATGAGTCCAGTGCTAAACCAAGCACGATCAACTAGTTCCCCATAATCATTACTGATAAGCTCAAATTGCAGTACTGATAACAACTAACATCTGACAAACATGCTGAAGGATGGAACTATCTCCAACAGTCCCTACCAGGATCTGACTTCAGTATGACCATAACTTGGAAGAGTCTTATTGGATACAAGTAGAACCAGAAATTTATCCTACCCAAACTGGAAACAATATTTGATTTCTGGAATTTGAACTTACAAACTCACTATGCCCAAACAGTTCTTTCCTGTTTCTCTCAGTTAAGCAAGCCTTTCTATCAATGTGAATATCTTAAAATTTACTCATGTTGGGTAATTCATATAAAATCCTAAAACAAGAACCAAGATATGGAACCAAGGAGTAAATATCAACAGCAAGAGTAAAATTATATAAGTGTTTAACAGCAACAAACAACAGAAGAAGTTGTAACAAAGGCAGGTCAGAATAAAAACAAGGGGCAACTACATCAAGTCCATGAGCCAACTCTTCAAACAAAATATTGTGAGGGGAAAAATTTAACTTCAGAGACAGCATTTCCATGAAATAAAACTCACAGTTCTAAGTAACCCAACAATGAGAGGAAGAAGATGATCTCGAAAATTGGAAATCTCTTCATCATCCAACTTAACCTGCTAAACATGACAAAGAACAGCAGACATTACTGACCAAAATTCAATAAAGAAGATAAACTAATATAGATATACTAATCATTAGAATAAACTAAAATAGATATACTAATCACTAGAAAGTCTGCAGAAGAACAGCTAGAAAAATTTTATTAGGCAAATCACAAGCATTAGTGAGATGGGATACACGGACATCAAGTGCAAAACCAACAACAGCCACTTATTTCCAACTTTATATGCTTGATAGTAATAGAAATCACGAAAAAGACAAATATCATAAGAATAAGCACAATGACAGGTCCAGCTTAAATGTGCTGGAGTGGGAATCTTAAGGTAAGACGTAGTTCATGACTCAAGGCCATGATAGACTAAATAATTTACATGCTGTATTAAACGTCTTAAAATGAAATGAATTCAAATGGATGCTTTCATGTCTACAAATATAATCATACTAAAGTACCAAAAAAACCACATGTTCTTTGTCAAAAGAAGAAAATGGATAAGTGAAATTAAGCTTACTTCTTCATCTATTCCATTCATATATATGGAATCCCTGGCTTTTGCTTTGGATAAAAAAAGCAAATCTTTATCCCCAGCACCATGTATTGAAGCTCGCATAAATTCTGCTGAAAGGATGCTACAAAAACAAATGTAATAAGTTACAAAAGACCAACAAAATGGCATACATTCCCTTCTCTAAATTAAATGATATGACATTTTGTTTTGCATTATGTAACAAGCAGCACACTTCTCACAGTTAACTACTTGACCTGATAGCTGGCAAAATTGCAAATACAAATAAAAGAACAAGACATCGTACACAGAGCACTAGGACCAGCCAATCTTAATAAACTTAAGGCAAACCATAAAATCCCATAAGCAGAAGCCAAGCAAGATAAAAGCTTATTTAATAGCCATTGCTGTAATCCACCCCCTCCCCCTTAACACTGCCCATCATTTGGAGACCTCATCAGGAAACTCTAGCTCAATCAATCATAGGTCTTCTTCCAACTTAAGAACAACCCTTCTGCCTCTACTCCTGACATTCCCCACTACCAAATTTGACCCCAAAACCATATCATCTATGGAAAGATGCAGTCATTTTGGCAAATATGAAGAGCATAAAGTGATAACTAGCAAAACCAATGCAAATGGCAGGTCACATTGGCAAATAACTGATGCAGTCATATTTTCAGAAGAAAAAAAAAAAAGGATACCTGTTTATGGACTCTATTGCAGCTGCCACATGATCCCGAAGGTGACGAAAACAATGTAGACCAGTCAGCTCATCTCCATCCTATCAAAGACAGAAAACATAAGATTTCAAGCAAAACAATATGCATGTAACTCAATCAAACTTCTCATTACATCCATAAATCAAAATATACCAAGAACTGCTGCAAATCATCAGTAACATCCAATGCTCCGGCACAATCTGCAGATGCAACAAGCTGTATACCACAAAAAACTAACTTCCATTACAAATCATCAAGAAAACCGAAAAGCAACACTTCTATAACATATTTTTCATAACAAACCTATCTATGAATAGGCCCATCATTCCCTCTCAAATTTCGAATTAATCAAACAATATGCAATGCTAATTACCGATTAAAGCACCAAAAGAGCCTAATTAACCTAATCTAGGGTCATACATTAATTCCTATCAGTTACTTCTAACTTCACTCGATACGGAAAACAACAATCGAGCAAATACACTAACAAATTCAACTTAAATCCAACTAAAACAAACAAAAGGGCACACAAGAATTACCAATTTAAGCGTGGAGAGAGCCTGATTAACATACAAAATGAGCCCCAACTTATTCTGCAAAGAAACCAAATCCCCTCTACTAACATTCAGCTCATGAATCTCCCTCGCCGACTCCACCAAATCCTTATCCAAAACACTAATAGTCTCCTTCAACTCCCTGATCCTCTCACACCCTTCCACAATCTTCCCATTCAAATCCTCCAACTGCCCTTGCGCCTCGAAAAACGAATTCGACCGCAACGATATCTCCTTCACCAAATGCAACTCCACCACATCCAAATACTGACTCAACTTCTCCTGCAACATCAAATTCGCCGCCGCATTGCTAAACGGACACGCGGCATGAAAGGTGGGCCCGTCTTCCAACGCAAAATCCTCTTTAAAATACAGTGCCGGAACTTCCCTCAAACACGCAACCAGCGCCTCCCCTTGCCCTACAGCAGCCAAATCCGAATTAGACTCCGCATCCGCCAAATCCGACTTCGATTCTTGATCAAGGTCGTTATTTTTAGAGTGGTTTTTGATGTCTTCGAAGCGGGAGTAGGTGTCGGAGACAGCAGATAAGTAGGGGAGGAAATCCGATCGGGAAATATCAGGTGGCGGTTGTTTGGGGAGTATGGGGGAGAAATCAGGAGGAGCTAGAGTGGTTGAGGAGGACCACCAGCCGAGCCAGGCGGAGGGATCGGTGGATTTGAAGGAGTGAGGGTTGTTGAGGATGGAGGAGAGGTTTTGGATATTTGTGGTATCAGATAGTGATTTTTTGAGAGGGGAATTGGAATTGGAATTGGAATTGAAGGAAGGGAGAGAATCCATGGCTTTGCTAGCAGTGTATCTAGGGATTTAGGAATCTGATGGAAAGCATGAAAAAGGATGAAATTGAATATAATTGAATTCCAGAGGGTTGGATCTAGAGAGAAAGGAGTATTTAGGATCTGAAGTGAAGGAAAGGAATTTACAGAGGGAGGGGAGGGAGGGAGGGAAAGAGGGAGGAGAGGGTGAAGGATCTGAAGTGATTGGGCCGATGAAGAATGGGTTGGGCCATGGTGATATTTGGGCTGCGTCTTATAATGGTTTGGACGGATGGGCCAGTTTGGATTAATAGGTTCACGATAAAACAGCCTGAAAGTGGGAGTCCTTTTGGGTTTCCCGAATTACTCCTTCGGTGGGACCCATGCATGGTTACCGTGGCCCTATATCGTTACTCAGTTTGGATAATGCCTAGTAAAATATGTTTTAGTTATTCAATCAATATGAATTAATTATTTTTATTAAAATAATATTATTTTATTTTATTTTATTTATAAATAAAATTAAAACTAACTCGGTTGATTTTTTAACTTATTAAAAATTCATTCAAGTCAATTGAATTTCACTTTGCTAATATTTTTTATGTTCAACTTAAAATTCAATTTCAATAAAACATAAATCATAAATTTTCTAAATCAACTAATATAATTGAGTTAGATTTAATAATAATGGTACGTGTCATTAATATATACCAACATTACTAAATTCATGGAGCTGTGATTTGATCTTTAAAACTTCATGGATTTTTTATTATTATTATATTGTTTGGGGACAAATTATTCATTTTATATTTTAAATGAACAATAACTTTGACTTGGATGAGGGGCTTCTTGGTCTTTTATGCTTTAAATGCACAGTAAAATGATCATATGACCTTTAAAGTAAAAAATAACAACTTAAGAGAACTTAGGTCTTTTCGATACAAGTTTGTTGAAATTATCTATTTTAATAAGGGGTAATTAAATTTTTAAACATATCTACAAATAATTTTAAAAAGATAATTGACGTGCGCGTAGCACGTGACAATAAATAAGAGTGCATGAGCTATTTGGATATTGTGTGTGGTGTTTTTCAGTGATAAAACTTTATCACCCGTGATAGTGTTGGAAGCAATGTGTCTTCCTTTTCATAGTGGTGGGGAATGTGTTAATAGCAAAGATGTAGTTGGGTTCTGGTGAATTTTTTTTTTTTGTTGTTTTTCTCTCTCCTAACCCAAAAATTCACGCCACCCTTTCAAAACTCGATTATATCATCCACTTTGTATTCCTATCAATCTTGGTCCTTAATTTTTGTATTACTATTTGTTTTGCTTTTAATGCTTTTTAAAGTTTTATTTTTCAATTTCATCACTATACTTTTTATTTCATTTAATTTTTATATTCGATTTGATTATCGTTCTTTTAATTACTATTTTTTATGTTTTATTATTTTCTTGGTTTATTTATTTCTTTCAATTTTTTCCTCGTTATTTTATTTCATTAAACCTTTTTTTATCTAATTTGATTCTCATTCTCTTAATTGTTATTTTTTTTTATCATTTTCTTAATTTATTTTAATTTTCAATTTAGTCCCTCATTATTTTCTTTCATTTAGTTTTATGTTTGTTTGGTCCTCAATATTTTAATTTCTATTTGTTTTGCTTTTTTTAATTTTAGATGATTATGAAATTTTTTTAGTAATTTTTTAGTGTTTGTCTTCTATGATGTTCTCGTGATCTCATGACTTGGGTCATTGATTTCATATATTAGCTTGATGTAACTTTAATTATTTTTTATGCTTTTTTTTTTAAAATTAATTATTTTTCAAATTTATCCTTTAACTTTAGGTTATCGGGCCTTGAGTTTCGTGATTTTTTTCACTATGCTTTCTGCGGGTTATCTCAGGTCACGAGTTTATTGGGTTTTTTTTTTACATTTCTTTTTTAAAATTTTAATTTTTTTCTTCAACTTAATCTCTCGACATTAAATTATTGGTCCTTGAGTTTCATAGTTTTTTCCGCTTTTCTTTTAGTGGGGTTATTCCAATCTAATATCCTGAGTCGTTATTTTGTCGAATTAACCCGAGTTGACTCAAGTTTTTTTTTTTCAACATTTTTTTATTTGAAATTGATTGTTTTTTCAATCTCATCATTTGACAGTAGGTTATTAGACCTTGAACTTTTTTATTTTCCTTATTGTCCTTTCTGTGGGGTTATTTTGGGTCATGGGTTAGTCAGGTTGACTCGGATTATCTCCAGTTTTTCTTTCGATATTTTTTTTATTGATTTAACTTCGGTCATTTTCATAGTACCTTTTTAAAAAACTTAATTTTTTTTTATCTTGGTCTCATATTGCGGGTGGCAAATTAGCCAAGTGAACCCAAGTTGACTCGAGCTTTTTCTTTGACGTTTCTTTTTTTAAAATTATTTTTTTATTTCATCCTTTAATATTAGGTTATTGGACCTTGAGTTTTGTGATTCCCCCCCCCCTTTTTTGGGTTATCACAAGTTGCATGTTAGTCAAATTAACTCAAGTTAACTTATATTATCATCACTTGGACATTCTTTTTTTAAGTTAGAAAAAATTTAACTCAACCAGCAATATAGCGCAAATTACCTATCTAATAGTTATGAAACTCTCTTGATTGGTTGATTCGATAACCTTGCAACTCGGAGTCTTATATGAGTTGGATTTTTATTTGAAACTGTTTTCAAAAACTCAAGTGACCTAACAAGTTGAACTGCAACTTAGTTGATTTGACCAAACTTAAATGAGATTTTGCCGAATCAAATCTAAAAAATTATAAACAAAAACTAAAATAATATCGTTTTGAAAAAAAAAAAAACCTGATAAAAAGGACTTGTCAAGTAATATGCATGACCTATGAATGAATTCATAGAAAAATATATAGGATCCATTATTTATACAAATATCATATCACTTTTGATTTTATTTTATTGCAAGAATTGATATAGTTATGTTCCATTAGTATGATTTTTGCCCATCAAACTTCTCCCCTGGTTGTTTTGCCTTAGCTACGCGTCTTGTCCAAAGCTTTCTCCCCCATTTTCCAACTCTCCACTGGCATCCTAACTACGTTCTTCCTGATTATTGTATCTGAAGGTTATGAACATAGTCTATTGATTGCCACCACTGAGATCTTCATCCTAGCTTCATTGCTATTTTTTAGATTGATTGCTTGATAATATTGGAGTTGGATTGACTGCCATCTTGTGATTGTCAAAATCTATTCTTGATCTTTCTCCATGTTCTTTGACACCAAAAATTTAAGGGCCATTACAGGTTGTCATAGAGAGAAATTATTTATTCAAAACCAAAGCCAACCTAGGTGATGAAGACTTTGCCCTGTGCAATGTGGCAAAGAAAGGTGGAAGACAATGCAAGCAATTTCCTTTAGCAATTGTGGTGATTGTGGTGGTGGGAAAGGCACTAAAAGGTGGAAAAATCTATAGAGAAGTGGGAAATCGCATTTCGACATCTTAAAGAGATCCTTGTGGTCTCTGTAGAGACTAATTACAGAGACGAAAATGTTTATCCTTGTCTTAAGATGAGTTATAATTATTTGGAAAGCAAGGCCAAGTTATTTCTAGAAGATCAAGAAATTCTTACCGAGGACGTGACTAGATGTTAGACACTGACAAAGAAGAACATGTGAGAAAGCATGATTTGGTTCGCCACGTTTCTGTCCAGATAGCATCGCAAGGAGAGCATGTATTCTTGGTGAAAACTGGCATGGAGTTGCAGGAGTGGCCAAGCTATGAAGCCTTCACGGTTCTTCTATTGAAGAACTGTTGGATGAATTAGTAGGAGAGCTCGGTGGTTAAGATTGCTGGACTTGAGATCGTGCGAGCAGCTAGAAAGGGTTCCTGTGAACTTGATTGAGAGATTGGAGAACTTAGAAGAGCTATACTCTGGGGAAAAACTTCAAACAATGGCGTGTTGCGGAGACAAGCTCGCAAAGAATCAATGCTAGCCTTACAAAACTAAATTCATTGTCTCAGTTGGCTGTATTATTCTTGAAAGTACCTGATATCAATATCAAGATTTACCGAGTGTAATCTGTGGATCTTCTGGTTTACAAACACCTGAACTGGTTCAGGATTTAAGCTGTTGCTGCTGTCAACCAACTGGCACAGAAGAACTCAAGATGATGAACAGAAAAGACTATCTAGAAAAGAACAAGTAGTAGAAGAAGAAGAAACAAAATGTTCCTCGTGTTTATTCGATCAGTGCCAAATTGAGCAAGATATTCCTCAAGATAGTGCTCAAGATGGGAAAGAGCACCTAGATCAGGATACTGACAATAGGGAAAACTCGGGAGAGGTTATTCAAGAAAGTCATTACAATGAACCTGAAAACCTTCAAAAGGCTTCAGAAGAAATTGTGGAAGAAACTTCTCTCTCTCTCTACCCAAGTAATGCACTCAGGCAATCAGCAGGAAATGCCAAAGGAAACTGTCCTTGAGCCTGAAGTTATGACTGAAACAACTACAAGTTGCAAGACCCCAACAATAGAGACTGAGCCCGGATCATCAGTTCCAAATTGTACAAATTCTTTGACAAGGTTAACTTTCATTCCTGCTTAAACCTTACTTGCATTTGATTAACTTTTAAAGTGACATACTTAATTTGAATTTTTTGCAACCTCCAGCTTTTGCTGAAGCAATGCGAATATATGAAGTAGCAAAGTCCAAGAGAAGCTCCGGCAGAGCATCAGGTTCCTCGCAGACGACTTCCAAAACCCAAAATCTCTGAAGTTTCTGAAAAGAATTTTGATGAAGACAGAAAGAGATTAAGTGAGCTGCTCAATATGAAAGCTGGGGATCTTGTTGATGCTCAAGAATTTGAGGAACTTCAGGACTTGCTGGCGAAAGTCAATTCAGTTGGGAAAGATGGTCTCCCTATTGAGGCTCAGGTTGATGTTGCGGATATTGCCACTTCTGTTAAATTCTATGGCAGGAGCATGCTGGGCATTGGTAAGAAGAAATCTCAAGTGGCAAAGCAAGTTTAGGAAAAGGTGAATGCAGACCTGCAAATGTTCCTCAATGAACGTGGAATGTTAGAAGTTGAGAATAGTTTCAGAAAGGTTTCTGAAGGTGTTTGATATTTTTCTTATTGCTTATTGCTTGATGAATGTTCATTATACCTTGGCTATTTGTATAGTCTCATATTGTAATCTGACTGGAGTTCTAATAAAAAAATTGCAACAGTAATGAAAATAATCCTAATCTAAGACATAATCTAAGATAGATAATTCTTGTTAGAACTCAGAACTTCTTCTGGACTAAGAACTCAGAAATCTTCAGAATTCAGAACTCGTAAGTGAGAGATCCTAATCCTGTCACTTCTGCTTCTGACTTCAAATTGAATTCTGCCACATCATGGAAATCCTTGCTTCTCATCATTTTGCCACCACTTACTGAGATTTATGCTTTGGAAAAACAAATTCAGGATCTTCAGCTGCAACTGCAGAACAGAAAAGAATTACTTTCTGCTAAGCAACAAGACTTCATTAGCTTGTCCATAGAAACAGTCTCTTTAGTGGAAAACAAGAGTGAATTTGAGATCATTGACCTGTGCGTTCGACTTGTGACTTTGGAGGTAGAAGAGTAAAGGCAAGAAGAAAAATAGTGCAAATACAGGGAGGACATACTTGCCAAACTCGCTACTCTGAAATAATCTGACTGAATGACAAATGAAACCATGGCTGTTGGTTGCATGAAAATTCAGAGGTTTTCACTTTAAAGATTTGAATTTGGGTTGGCGCAATGAAGCCAAGAATGTCGACTCCAAGAATATTATGGCTCAGGCCACGTCCCCGCAAAAAAAGTTGCAAAGATCATGCTGTAAAATTTCAATACTGCTACGTACTCTTTTTCTATGCTGCCAGCTTCAATCCACATGGATATCATTGCCAACAAAATTCTCTCCTTAATTTCAATCCTATCACTACAGGCTCATATCAGTGACAAGCATGTGAGATTGGCAAGAGGAAACAGGCTCTATCGAATTCGAAGAGCGGAACCAAACAAAAATATAAGGACTCGATTTGATCATGCATTAGAAGGGAAATTCATATTGAATTCTGCAGGCATGGACGGATGCTTTTCTTTAAATTTATTAGAAGCTTCTCCATTGGTTTGTTTATGTATTTCCACATTGAAGTGACAATTGTATCTGCATTCTTGCTGTCTTCTTGTTCACTAACCACATTAGCCTTTTGATGCCCCACCAAATTCTTCCAAGAGACGCTCGATAGTCTTTCTTGATGTAGCTGTGTCAATCTCAAATGCCTTCATGTCATCTCTGAGACCTACATGATCGACAAGTGAAAGAGCGTTTTAGTGTATAAGAGTGGACCTGCGTTGAACGCCGAAAAAGAAATATTTTCTATTTATATCTAAATAATCTCCCCATAATGCAGAAAAACTAACTTGGTCTATGCATAGCTTTGAGTGGCAGATGGGAGGCATTTGAACTGAAGAAGGATAGCAGATTCCTCATAAGCTCCATAGATTCAGCAGAGACCAGTATCTCCCTCTAAGTTACACCAAAAATGTGCATAAGAATAAATTCAGTAAACAAACAAAGAAATAATAAATCAAGAATTTCTTCATACCTTGAAGTTCTTCTCAGCATCATAATATCCTGATACAATCATGAGTAACCGAAGCTTCTCCGACTCTGAGATTTAGCAACAAAGTACTATTGGCAACTTATAGTCAAATGCCATCGCATAAATGGATGGATGAAATGTTGTTAACTAGAAGACATTGTAAAAGCTAATGATTAGCAGGAGAAAGCACAAGAACAGAAAACATTTTGGCATTTGCATGAGCCCCCATGTAAAATATTCTGTTAAAGTGTTAACAATATGCTAGATTAACCATGCAAAGATATCAGTTGATCATTAATCAAGAATATGTCCATAAAATTAGATTTCAATTCTAAATGTGTATGCAGTTACTCACGCTGGAAATACTTGATTTCTTCTTTCGAAGAACGTCCATGAGCAAGAAACTGCTCCAATGAAATGCCAATGGAACTCATCCCAATATTTGACACCAGTATTCTTGAACCAGTAGGATCTGGCTTACCTGGTCAATTGCAAGCATACGAAAGGCTTTATTCAGAGAAAAAATTATCTCATGAAAAGGCATAAGGAACAAAATGATAAAATTTATTACAAACAAGGTGAAAAGTTTCGATAACAACTACATTCTCTAAAATGTCTCAGGCCAATAATGAAAACTTGTTCTGGCACTGTTATAAATCAGTTGCATATTAAATGATAAATATGGAGAATAGCGAAAGTTCAGACCTCCTCTTGTCCACTTTTTAAACTCCTTGCGCAATATGTCAACTACTTTAAGATCAGAGATATCATACATTTTGTATCTCACTGCAAAAGCAAGGAGTTAGCTCAAAGATTAGAGAAAAAGCAGCACATACGCAAGCTTTCAATTGCTTGCAGCAAACTTGAAACACAAAATAGAAGTTCAGGCCAAAGAGACTCACTTATTTGATAAAGACCATTGGATCCGAAGCGACCAGCGCCATTGAGTAACAAAGTAGCCATGTACTTGTCTTTGGTAGTGCAATGAGGACTAGTAAGGTTTCCAGTATCCATTAGGATGCCAGCTAACTGATCGAAAAATAGCCAGATTTAAGAAATTTGGTAGAAAGGTCAAGATTGAATAGGAACATTCATATATTTGTCTAAGGCAGCCTGTCCTTTTGTAAACCATAAAGTAAAGGGAAATACAGGATTCTGTTGTTTTAAAGTTATTCAAATCCAACTGACAAAGAAGATGTGAAGAGAAAACCCTCAGGCAGGATTGATATAGACTTTGCACTCCTATACAATTCATAGTTTTATAAGCATGTGATGGTGTTGAGAAACATATAAAGAGAAAGGTCTAGTTGGTAAATGATAATAGAGTAGAAAAACTGAAGAAAAACAAAAGAAAAAGGAAGATTTTGTCTTTAGAGGCAGCAGGTACCAAAAGTTTACTGAATCTTTGTCCTGCCAAAAGCTCAGGTGCAGTCAGGAATAACTTTTCAGCAATAAGGCTACAGCATGAGCAGTCCTGTGCAGAAGCAATAGCCTAATCACACACTTGTTCAGAGTGGTAACAGAGAAGTTAAAGCATGGAGATGTCAGAAAAATTTGCACATGAAATCTGTTTCTAATCTTAGCTGTCCGAGTTTTCACTAACAAAATAGTACTTTGGATGGAATGTTATTTCTAGACTGCCTTTCATTTCTTTACTTCAGCAGTGTTTAGGATTAATCGTATGTATGGATTCATAGTCCACAAAGTAGGCTAGCAACCAGGATTTGGAAGGCTTTCATTCTTCAAAAGGGAATCGATGTGGGAGAAAATTAATATATAGGAGAAACAAAAACTTGAAGTATACAAGAAAAGAAAACAAAGTGCTCATGGTGCATGATGATACAGGTTAGCTTAGAGTAGGCCCGGCGCTCAGCAGTCATCTCCACAACAAAGGCAAAAGGAGTTTCTGATATGCAGCAGATTACCTATCATTTAGTCATTCAATTGATCTAAGTTATATAGATTGCAAAGCTTCAAATATCATACCTGATCAACAGTAACAGTCTCAACCCAAGGATACACAGATTCACCCTGTAAAACAGACAGAAACTCTAGTCATTTCACTCTAAGAAAACCAAAGGAAAGAACAAGAGAAATGTCAAAGAGAACCCCCCTGAGCTAAAAAAATTCACCTTTCTGCAATTGAATACTTCAACGACCGCTTCCTTTAATGCCTGTTCAATGAGAAACACAAATAAATATCATTCGTACTTACCAATAGCTGTTTTAGAAACATAAGAAGTTTTTCCAATGAGCCACTACCTCTTGTCTTGTTGGGAGCTTGTGTCCATTCACTAGCACTAGCTTGAGACACCCGAACAGATCAAAGTATGACAGATCAATCTGCTCGATGTAACCAACCATTCAGAAGAACAGGCTTTAACACGAGTAAGTTGGTTAAACTTTAGTTTAAATCTGTAGTTCTAAACTACATATATGACATGAATCCAGCAACCAATTTAGTTCCGAAGAATACCTCATCTACGAAAAGTAAGGATGGCACATCAATATGACAAGAATCCAGCAACCATTTTAGTTCTGCATGAGAACTTAGGTCTGTCCTCTTCATATTAATGATAGGTACAGTGCAGAACTGGTCACTTTTGATTGTCTCATTCAAGTAGAGAGCATACATGATGGTCGAAGCGATGGATCCAACGTCTATAAAAGAAGAAAATGGAAGTCAGATCATAATTGTAGTTACATGTCCTTTACAATTGCTTAGAATTTCCAAAACCTGAGTTTCAAGAAAGTAGAAGGAGTAGACTAAGTTATAGCATTGTTCCCAAATTCAATTCCCGGTAGGCTAAGTTTCTGCAAGAATCTTCATGAGTGCTGAAGAATGGTGCATGATCTTAAAAACCAATGACAAGTAAAAGACTGAATTTTGGGAGAGAAAATATCAAGAAATTAAGTTAGTTAAAAGAGTTGTCAGACTAGAAAAAAGGGAATTACCTGAGACATCTTGACCAATTACAGCATGCAAGAATTTTCCAGGAACACCAGCACTCACATCATCCTTTCTGGCTTTCAAGTATAAATTTAGCTTCATGGTGCTTTCACATGATTCCAAAATCTCAAATTGTGGGGAAAATCCATTATAAAATGTTGCGGCCGACTGAGGAAGTGGAATATTTGACAGGTTTGATTTCCTTTTGTTCAGAACAAATGATTTTTCAATCATAGGTCTTGGTAGGAAAGGTACAACTTGGTGTTCTTCGGTTGTTTCAAAGGTACCAGGACTGGATTGTTTCACTAAATGATTTGAACCATCTAAATCAAAGCTCATATCAGATTGAGAACTTTGGGATTCGAATGATGTTGATCTAGGAACTTTTGACAAAGTCCCAAATGTAGTCTGCTCGAAGGGTTCGAGAATGTCTGAGACTGAATCCTTTACTGGCAAGTCCTTAAACTTTCCAGGAATATCTGAAAAACTTATTCCTCTCAAATCACCAATATCTGATGTTGACGGAGAAATATTCTGGCTGCCAGTGTCGTTACCTCTTAACAGACCATCAAAGTATGGATTCTCTCGGCCACGAATGTACGAATCCTGCGAACCAAAAGAGAAATGACAAACTGGCAGCAAATAGAATATCTCTGTGTCCAATTACTATCATCATTTTGGCCATCATTACCACTTTCTTAACGCCTGTTATACTCACCTAACAGTACCGCTCGCAATAATTTTTTTCTCTATGCAAGGTTGTAGATGCGAACAAACTTAGGCAGGCTGCTGAATGTAAAAGAAAATGTGCAGCAGCAATGGATTTCCAAAAAGAACTTCATGTGACAAGGACACGAGGGGCAGAGAATTCATGGCTTAGATGTTGCCTCGGCAACTCTATCTGGATAGAAGCTAGTACATGTACTAGCCTGGTATATGCATAGATAGGACTATGGGCTATGAAATCTTGAACCAACTTTCAAAGCTTCTGAGCAAAATGAGTGCATGATATTCTAGGATGATAAAATCTCTAACCATAAGGTTAATGATTGCTTACAATTCGTTCACTTGAAAATTAAATCAACCTCAAAAAAGAGTCTTGAAGAAAGTATTAAATTGTTAAATACTACAGTTCTGAACAAGACTCTAAATTACTATAGGCAACTAATCTGATTTATGAAACTGATAAATACCCTGACAAATTATTGCTGAATATTGAAAGGAATGATCATATGCTTGCCAGTATCTTCTTTTATATATATATATATATAACGGTTAGGGTATCCTTAATCCAGCTTTGACAAGCATTTGATTACTTGATTGTTACCTTGTAACAGTAGAAAAGAAGACAGCAAGAATAAAAGAACATGTATCTCTATATATAATTTATGTAGTGAAAGTAAAGAAATTTTTTCCAGAACTATTTTAAAGACATTTATTTTATGTATTTGATTCTGTTTTTTTCAACCAAACAGTTTCTTATCTTTTTTTTAAATCTATCCATTATTTTCTGGGATGCTAACCAAATGCAAGGTGTCATCATGCCCCATGCCTCACATCGGTGGGTTATGAAGAATCACATTGAGACCGGGCCAATATCTATACATGCTTGTTCTGAACTTTTAGTCGCCAGCACTACTTCTCCTACTCTTGAATATTAACAGTCTTAACGATGAATTGATAAAGGAAAATAAAGGCAGACCAAGGAAAGAGTAAAAAGGTTTAGACCAA
>Ga0325414_1002584_pt1 | contig 18450 bp, 5 predicted proteins | sample PopdelMetagenome_8_FD_206183 | JGI IMG/M metagenome (GOLD analysis project Ga0325414, IMG submission 206183) | Populus deltoides microbial communities from Bellville, Georgia, United States - Leaf-PdKOR-R3 | ecosystem: Host-associated > Plants > Phyllosphere > Phylloplane/Leaf | place: USA... | reverse complement strand
CAACAGTGCTTAGCATGATGGCATAATTATATTACCATTGCAGTCCAGAGGAACCCAATCTTTTTTTTCTTTTTCATTCTCATACCTTATTTCTTTCAATTGCGATTTTCTGTATCAAATTATTGAACAAATTATTGTAGTTTAATAAGAGAAAGAAGAAATTTTTCCAAAAAAAAACCAAAACGTAAAACAAGAAGAAATCTCACTAGTCTCTACGTCGCTAGAAAAAGGTTCTATTTAGTCCATTTACTTTTATTTTTCTTCCTTCACAGCCATTGTAGGTTGTATAATTTTAATTTTGATCCAAGAAATTTATTTTCTTAATATTTTAGTCCTTAAATTTGAGAAGAGAGAGAGAGATTCGCTTGAAAATTATGAATGAGAGAGAAAATTGTTGGGTTGACCATCTTCCACCGACAAAAAATATTAATCCTAGTGTTAACGAGTTTTATTCAATGATGGAAAGTTCTATTAATGTGTATTTGAACCTTTGTTTCGTCTAAAAATGTAGATCGAGATTGATAGAGAATTTTTTTTCTATTTTAATTTTGTGTTTTTTTAATTATTTTTTGTCCTTTTTGTTTGTTGATAAATTGATTTTTTGAGGTTCCGAAAGTGTTTATTAGGTACAAATAGGTTGAAGTTTTTATGTTTTTGGTAAAAAAAACACCCACTAATTTTATAGGCATCACTATGGTAATCGTGTTCCGAGAAGGCAAATAACACATCATCTACTATATATTTTTTTTGAAAAAAAAAAAGAGAAGAAAGAGGAGGACAAGCCTCATAAAAATAAAATAAAAAGGCATTTGCACGCGGGCCTAAGGTAGGGCCACGCGCCTAGGCTTTTTTAAAGGCCCAAGCATGTTGGTGGCACACTCATCTTGCCTATTTTATTTTTTTCTTTGATTTTAAATTAGGTTTCACTTTTTTTATGGGGTTATTGAGGTCTCAAACAAACATCTTGGTATTGGATTGATGCTCAATTTTACAAGCGTCTATTTTTATTGTTGTATAATTAAATATAAATATTTTAAAAATATAAATTTGTTAAACTCAGTAGAGTCCATGAACCAAATTGCAGTTTTGGCAGGTTGACTTGGGTTGATTGAAAATTGAGCTCCATAATTTGTTTAAGTTTGTTTTCAATGGAGTTATTGTTGTTTTACACAAATATCCCGATATTAGGTTGGATCTTGATTTTCGTAAGCATCTAATTTTGTTTTCATATAATTAAATAAAAAAATAGTTTACAAAACAAAGTTATTAATCCTAATTGAGTTCATGACCCAACTCACGGGTTTAACAAGTTAACTTGCAAAATCTAAGTTGATCCAATATATGATCATTTTAATATTAAAAAAAAATATTATCTTAAAATTTTTTTAAAATTAAACTATATTTTCACTGATTATTCAGATCAATTTTGAACCAGCAAAATAGATTAGATAATACCAAGACAACTTCTACAAATAAAGTTATTAGATATTGTTTTTTATATGTTTAATTTTTTTTTTTATCCGAAACAAAAACGTAACACAAGGCAAGTTATCTAGTTACTTGGTAATCCAGCTAAAATATTACGTGGCGTATCTCATTAGGCATTAATTTTTCAGTTTCATGGAATGTAATTTAATTTTCATATTAAATTGATTTAAAAAACGGAGGCTCATTCAACAACATCATTTACAATATTCTTTATCATATTGTAATATCCAATTATACAATTGTTCTCCATCCCGTTTATATTTGTTTTTTGTAAAATTATTGAACTGACTGCCTTTTGATGAGCCATTTATTGGTGTAAAGTTGAAAGAGTGAATAAGAAATTGTGTTTGTTAAAAGATTATTAATTTAACATTATGTATATAACAAAGAGATGATGTGTGTTAAATAAAAAAACACTTTACTTTTTAATAAAAAGAAACGTTAAATTAACTATAAGAATTGTCTATATAAATAAACAATTTTAAAATATTTCTATCATTCAGATCATTTTTTTGGCTAATAGAACCTTTCTCTTTTATTTATCCTCCCACCAAACTTTATTTACTCCTTACAAGACTAACTTACATAAATTTAGTTTATTATTTATTTTTGATAAGAGATTATAGCTTCACCGATGTTAAACATAAACCCACTTATGAATTTTGAGTCTTTGGTATCATAAATCTAATTATCATTCTTATACCTTTCAAGAAAAATTAGATATCTTGTATATTATAGTTCATATTTTAAAGTGTATCTCAGATATTTAAAAACCCTTATAATAACCTTCCAATGATCCTTTCTAGGATTACTTGTATTCCTATTCAATTTGTTAACTATGATGCTATGTCTGGTCTAATGTAGTTAATGAGATGTATAAAACCTCTAATAGCACGTGAATATTCGTCATTGCATCACCAATATTTTTATATAGAAGTAGGTTTGCATAAATTGATATCTTGGCTATATTGTTCTCATTCTTGTCAAATTTGTCAAGAATCTTCTCGATATAATGACACTTAGAAAATATTAACTTATCATGTATTTTACAAATTCTTATCCATAAAATCATATTTGTTAAACCTATATCTTTCATATCAAACTTATTGGTCTATAGTTCCTTAGTAATTAATATTAATAATATCAATATTACTTTCTATGATCAACATATCATCTATTTATAAACAAGCAACGGCATATATTATATTTGTGTCTTTCACATAAACACAAAAACTATTTAATAGCATTATATCGTAAAATTTTTCATGTCATAATTTTGGTGCTTGGTTTAAACCATATGAGAATTTAACAAGCCTATACACCTTCATTTCCTATTATGATGCTTTAAATCCTTTTTGTTGTTCAATGTAAATTTCTTCATTTAAGCTCCTATTCATGAAAGAAATTTTAACATCCATTTAGTGTATCTTAAGATTATTAACCGGAGTAATAGCAATTAACATATGAATAGGCATTATCTGGTAATTAGTGAGTAGGTGTTGAACTAGTCAAGCTTTCCTTTTATTTATAACCCCTGATTATGACCATGACTTTGTATTTCTCAATAGATCCATCAAATTTAATTTTTTTTTGAATATTTATTTTCACTTTAATGATTTATTCATAGAAAGAAAATCTATCAGTTTCCATGTATGATTTATATGATAGAGTCTATATCATTATTGATGGATTTTTTTCCAGAATGATGCTTTTAGAGTTAACATTACTTCATTAAAGTGAAACTCGTTTTCTAATAAATAATTAAAAAGTCAAGACCAATATTTTTATAAAATTATCCCTCTTATTTCTTATAGGTTCCTCTTCCTCCTTAACTTCTTGAGGATCACTACTAATGGATTCATTAATTCTCTCAGTAGTCTTTTCTTTTTATGCATTTTTGCAGGAAAATTATTTTCTAAAAACTGATGCATCCTTGAATTCAATAATTTTATTAATATAAATATCAAGAATGTATGATTTATGCACAAGAAAATAATAAGTGACATTATTGTTAACATTTCTTATAAATATACAATCAATAATTTTAAGTTGTATTTTTATTTTTACTTTTTTGGTAGAAGAATTACAACTTTGGCAAGACACCTCCACACTTTCATATATTTATAGGATGGTCTTCGGCACTTCCATAACTCATATGGTATCTTGTCCAATTTTTTGTGAGGTATTTTATTCAAAATATAATTTGGTTATAAAATAGTCTCCTCTCACAAGTTTTGAGGTAGTCCTAAATTTATCAACATGACATTTATTATTTTTTTAAAATTTAAATTTATGGTTTAACAATACCATTTTGTTGTGGTGAATAATGAGTTGTTATTTAATGATTTATACCACATGTAAAACAAAATTCATCATAAGATGAATCATATTCCCATCTCTATTACTTCTTACTACTTTGATTTTTTGCTAAGCTAATCTTCAACCTCACTTGTAATATGTTTGAACACTTCTAAATTCTTGTCTTTGCTTCTTATCAAATAAACATAACAATAGCTTGTATAATAATTGATGAAAGTAATAAAATATTTTTTATCACCTCTAGTTTGTATAATTTTTAAATCAAACATATCAGTATAAATTAAATTTAGAAGATTGCTATTTTTATATCTATGGAATAGAAAGATGTTTTAGGAAATTGGATTCAACATAAATTTCACACTTATAGTTTTGATCAATTTGAAATTTTGGGAGGAAATCCAAGTTACTAATCATTTTTAATAATTTATAATTAACATTATCTATTCTATTATGCCATAAATCACAAGACTAAACTAAATAAATAGGAGAATAAGCTTTATTAATCTTCTTGTTTCTAGGTAAAATAGTTATAACATTGAACTTAAATAGTCATCACATAAATATATGTTGCCCACAAGCATCCCACTCTTGATGAGAATAAACTTATCATACTAAAAAACCATCATAAACTCATTCTTGCTCAATAGCGAGCCAGAACCATTGTTAAGGTGAATAAAAAATTTGTGTTAAAAGTTTATAATTGTTTATTTTTAGAAAAAATAAAACTAATGCTGCAATTCTTTGATTTTATTACAAGTCTGAATTGTTCTAATAAATAAATAAATAATTTCATTATATTATTGCCTCATAATTTTGAGTGTCATTTGAGCTCCTGTTTGTTTCCCTCTATCATTGGTAAGTTTGATTCAATTTAACATTTTGCAGGTTAGTTTAGTTTAAACTAGGATTATTGGGACAAGAAATTTTAACATTTTGCAAGTTAGTCTATAGCATTTTATTTATTTTTCAACAAAAAATAATCAATACGTTGAAGTTATTGTAGCAATTTGATCATGCACAATCATAATTTTGGAGTTACACACATGTTCTTCTCTTCAGTAGTCTAGGCAAGTGTCCAGAATGCCTTCTTTACTGGTCCACAATTAATAGATAATTTTTCAGTATCTTGCAAACATAAAATCTGATAGGATTGCATCCTACAATTATTTTATTTTATTTATTTTAAAGATGAGATACATGTCCCCTGCACAATACCATTATCGTACGCGATGCACACTATATATCCCACATGCTCCGTTCGGATTGTGATAGCAAACTCATGAAATCACCCGAAAACACGGCTTTGAATAGACCGATTAGTTTCCATTGCATGCCCTAGAGCATGGCCCAGGATTGTAGAACATTATATAATTAAAATGGTCTCTATTAAGCTACCGATGTTACGGTTTATTCATTGTTGTCCCACAGTTGTTACCATTTACATGCTTTGAAGAAATCTTAAGGTAGGGTTCGCCATGTTTAATTAAGGTATTGACTCAGCTGTCAAAATGATAGCAACTTTGTTTCATTGTAATTTGGTCGACCATTGAAGTTATTGGCGGGTTAGCTTTGCATACAATGTTGAGCTTTGAAGAGAAGTACAAGTTTGACAAATCCACTGGTTTTTTTTATCATGGATGACCAATTCACATTGAACCTGTCCTCCATAAATAAAATATGATCAAATAATACCCTAATGCTTAAAATAACGAATTTGGATATTCTCATGTTTTTCTTCAATATGATTTAAATTAAAGGTCATGTTTCGTGTACGCTTTTGACTATGTAATAGAAAATCTAGAAAATAAATATATATGATATTAATAAATAATTTTCATGTACAATTAAAATTAAACCCACATGCAAGATGAAATGACAATTCATTAATGTTTCTTATATACTCAGATTCCACTATGACTAATAAAAATAACAAATGTGTTGAAGAGAATATAAAATAATCTCAATCTAAAAATCACTTTCCATAAACATTATCATTTTGCGGTTTTGCAATTACAAGAATAATAATCACTTTGATGCTTAAATTATGCAATCATAACACTTGAAAAAAAATAAAAGTTCTGATGTGAATCCTAGCGTAATTTTATTTGAAATATTTGCAAATCCAAGATCTACCTAATTCAAGGTTTGAGATTGAGAATTGAGTTTGACACAATGTATAACTTATCCCAAGGCATCAAGACTATAATAACCACCAACACACAACATCCTTACTTGGAGACGAGTACAAAAAGTATAAAATCACAATAAAGATTGGTCAATTCTTTAAAAAGTGTAGTTCAATCAAGAATCAAGTAAGAGAATTCCTATTTTCTATAATTCAATATGTGGCAACTTTTATGTGTGGTCCATCTCAAAATTAAGTCTTACAAAAGAGCATTTATACTCTTGGAAATAAAACCCCAAGATAACTTAATGAGCTCATATGACCCAATTTGAAACTAAGCCCTAAATAACCCAAAAACTAACTAAATAACATGAAAATAATAAAATAAATATTCTGAAATTTTATCCCATGGTGCTGCAACTAATAACTAAAAAGAATACAAGAGAAATAATTGTTTGGATGTAAAATCCCTCCATGTCACCACTTTTCTTTGAAAAACAAACTAGAAAATTTTCTTGTCCCTATAATCCTAGTTTGCTGCCACCTTAGTGTCAATGATAGAGTAGGTTTTTCCTTCCAATTAAATTGCCTTGATAGATTAGGCTTTCATTCCCAAATAATTCATGATTTCCTTGTTGGATTAGGAAACGAAAAATACTTAAGAAAACAAGCCCAATGATGCCTAAATTACTCCCTTAGCCAAATCCCATGGTCCTCGAGCCTATTTTGAATACAAATCAAATTTATGAAGGCTTTTTCTTCTTGATTTGTTGCTCTTTTATAGTCCAACTTGGCCCATATGTCTGGCAAAAGCTTAATTATTAAAGGTTTCCTTCAACTTTTTTGCCCTAGCCTTAGTGATTAGGCATACTAAAACCACTAATAGATCCTTTGGTGTCGGTTGGATTGCACTAGATTATACTTGATATATAAATTTATAATCTCTTTATATATCAAAATTATAAATATACATGACTTAATTTGAAGGACTTTATTAAATATGACTCTATTGTTACTTATTTCCTCTTAAAATTGATATCTCTTTGGATCTCATCTCTAACTTTTATTAGTATAGTAAAAAACTATGGTGGAGTGTTTTCGTATTGCAAGAAAAAACTATGCAATATGATTATTGAACAAACCATGAGTTCCATATCAATTGATTTGCTTTCTCCAAAATGATGATATGTCTTAATGCCATATATTGATTTGAAGCGCATGAGCCAACCTTAAAAAAAAATAGAACTTTAACATATTTACATAGTACATCTTTTCATAAACTTCTCTGCCTTTTTCATGATTAGTTCTTCAACATATTCACACGTTCTTGGTATTGAGTAAACCCCTCATAGAGAACCTTCTCTAGCTCTATGAATTTTACAATTATGTATCGTTTGACATCACTTTTTTTTTAATATTGGTTGATAGATCATCTGATGACCCCTTGATTGTATTTGATATTATTGCTTAGCTCACTTGTAAGTTAAACTATTTTTACATTCACTATTTTAATTTGTTGGGGTGCAAGTCAGATTTTCTATATTGTACTTACATAATGCGTTACACAATCCATCTATCATTGTAGACTTTTTTACACTTTTGAGATGAGAAGCCATTATGTTTAGTTTTATCATTTGTGATATTGTATGTTCTTTTTATAGATGTTTTTGCTTGACATAATATTCATGAAGTATATTAATTAAGTACACATCGAATATAATTTTAGTTTGTTTAAAAAATAGATAGATCCATGACTTTTATCTAATAAGATTAATTATAATCATGGACATGTTTTGGTTAAATATATATATAGAATAATTATAATTTCTAATTTTATAATTAACCAGTACTAACTACTTTACCCACGCTTTGCCATGGGTCAAATAAAATTTATTATTTTAGAAAAAAAAAGTGTAGCCATAATTGGCAATATATGTTTTGTAGCATCAAGATCTTGTTTTAGTGTGAGTAAAAAAATATATTATGAGCCAAAACCATTATGGAGGGCTGCAAAAACAAAACAATGGCTAATGTTATAACAAATAATGCTATAAAATTTCCTTAAAAAAAGATCGAAGGGTATTTAATTAAACAATATAAAAACAATGTAGTGATGAAAGAAAATCTAAAAATTAATAATCATAAAGGCTTGTCTAAAAAGAGCACTTGTTAATATTAAAAAAAAGGCTATGATTTCATGGAAGAAAATTGGAATTTCAATGGTACCCAATAAAAAAACATCAAACTATTTTTTTAGTTAATGAAATGAAGTTTAAAATATAGGGAAAACATTAAAAAAAGAAAAAAAAATAAAAACAAGTAGGGCATGAATGTGGGCCTATGCATCTAACCCATCCAAACAAGGCTTGAACCACACATCATGCCTCTTTATTTGTTTTTTAGAGTATAGCGTAGGCAATGCATCGATTTCTAGTCCCATTTGATGCGGTCAGAGGGTCACTAAAGAATCAGGCCATGAGTTTATTTGCTAAACAATATGATTTTCAAACTATTTTGATGTAAAACACCATATACACCTTGATAAACCCATCAATGACTTCAAATAACCTAAAAACCAGCCTAAAAACCCAAAAATCAATCAGAAATAAATAAAAAATCCCGAGCTCAAATCTACCATCTTAAAAGATGAGAAGCATCAAGAACATCTAGATGACACTCCCCTTATCAAATAGAAACAATTAACACCAAAATCAATCTTTTTCGTGGATGGAATTGATGCCAATAAAGACTTTCTTTCTCTATAACCAGAATCTAGCTAATTTGTGTCTCATCTCTTAAACCAAAGACTAGAAAATAAAAAAAATAAAGTTTTGTACTGAAATTGGATTTTAAAAATTTAAAAGGATAAAAAAAATATCATTTAAAAATTAGGAAGACCAAAGTAAACTTTCTGCTCTTATTTTGAAACTATCATTATTTTTTCTACCTTTTTCACTTTTCTCTTCTATCTTGAATCTAACACTTCCTTAATAAACTTGCTTAAATTGGCCATCAATTTGGGCATAAGGGTGTAATTTAAAAAAAATAAGTAAAAAAAAGTGTTTTCACAATCCATATATAGTATTTAAACAAGTTTTAGTGTTGTTAAGTTTTTATAATCATAATACACAATACATGTATCAAGTTCAAAGTTACCAAAGATGACATTTAAGAAAATATTGACAAAGTAGATTTGTCTACTTGTGAAAATTATCTACTAGAAAAAACTACTAGAAAACCATTTCAAAAAGGTACAGGAGCTTAATTTTCAATATAATTAATTCATTTAGACATTTATGGTTTTATAAATATGAAGGCAAGGAATGAAGCTACCATTTCATAATATTTATGGACTATTTCACTCATTATAGTTTTATCTTTCTTATATCTCATGAATACAAAACTTTAAATTGCTTTATAAAATATATGAATTTAGTTGAGAATCAATTAGATAAGAAAATAAAAGCATCAAGAATTTATCGATGACGTTAATATCTATTTGATTAGTTTAGAGGTTTTGTATGATGACAAGGGAATAAAATTGTAGTTGACTATTCCTAAAACATCGCAAGATAATGGTGTTGTGAAAAGAAAAAAAATAAAACCCTTCTTAAAATGGTTAGGTCAATAATAGCATGAGTAAAGTTGACAATCACATATTGGGGTGATGCATCATAACTTCCATATTTGTATTTACATACGTGCCTTTTAAGTCAGTTATGACTACTCTATATGAGTTATGGACAAAATGTAAATATGACCTAAGTATTTTGAAACCTTGAGGTTGTGCTGCATATGTTCATAATTCTTCCTATAAACATGGAAAATTAGGTCTCAAGAAGAAGAAATATATCTTTATAAGATATTTTGAATCGTCAAATGGACATATGTTCATATATGAATAAAAAATAGTAATGTAACTAAATTTTGAATCACAAGATATAACATTCTTAGAGAATGATTTTCCTAAATATAAAGAGATAGGTCAAAACTTATTTTTCATATAAAACTCGGGATCATATTGCTTTTTCTGTACAAACTCCTTTAAATTCACTTATGAGTTGAAAACCTTTAAGGAATAATGAATTAGTTTAATTTGAACCTTAAACCTTTATGAATATATTGTTGGTTCTAACGGGAGTAACAATAAAATTGATTTGTCAATTTATCAATCTCAATTATGATGAATAAGTATTAATATTATTCCTCATTGATGTCTTAAGATCAAAGAAGAAGTATTTATAGTTCATTTGCAAGATGAAAAGGAGACAAGTAATATGAATAAAGCTCTTACTTGCTCTAACAAGGAAAAATGAATTAAAACAATGAAAAAAAAGAAGTGGAGTTTATAAAATTAATCCAATTTTAGAAATTAGTTGACTTACTAAAAGGATGTAAAGCTATTGGAAACTAGTTGATTCTCAAGAAGCATAATATTGATGGTAGTTTTGAAAGACATAAAGATCACTTAATAGCTAAAAGGTATAATAACAAGAAGGAATTGACTATGAAAAGACTATTTCACTTATTGTATGGTTTTCCTTGATAAGAGTAATTCTTACTATAATAGCTTTATAGGATATTAAATTACATCAAATAAATATAAAGACTGCCTTTCTCAATATAGAATTGGAAGAATAAATCTTTATGGAATAATCTATATGTTTCATCAATAAGGGTTAAAAATATTAAGTGTGTAGACTTTTAAAGCTAATTTATCCACTAAGATAACAACTAATATATGTATTATACATATGTTCTACAAATTATGTAATTAAGCATTAAAAATATTTTCATTAATAAAATACTCATGAACATGATTGGAAAAAGAAATAAAATAAGCATATGTACATCAACATCTACATAAAACATAATAACTTAATATGTCTATTGAAAACATCTTTTGTTACAGGCTTTGTAAATGGATTTGTTATCGTTTCTTGCTTAGATATGTATTTATGTTCATTTCTTTATGTGCGACTATGTTTTTGACAAAATTATACTTAATATCTGTGTTTGATTTTTTTTTCATCGTACTTGATATCTTTTGTATATGCTATGGTCATTTGACTATCATAATTCACTAGCACTTGGTCAATAACACTAGCAAATACCTCTAAAAAAACCAAAAAATATTTCAACCAAATAGCCTCTTACACCATAGCTTAAAATTACACAAATTCATCTTTCATTATAGATAAGGCTATATAAGGTTGTTTCTTACTACTCCATGGTATGACATCATCACTTAATAAGAAAAACATATCCAAAGGTAGATTTTCTTTTATGTAAATATTTTATCCAATCAACATCAATATAGCCTTTCAAATCTAGATCCTTACCTTGACAACATAATTAATAATCAATCGTGTTTTTTAGATATCTCATTAATCTCTTCACTACTTTTTAATATGTTTTCCCTAGGTCAGATTAATATCTCTATACCAAACCAATATTATAACAAATTTCAGGTCTTATACACATCATAGAATACATTAAACTTCTATTTGTATTGGCATAAAGAACTTTATAGCATACATTAAACTTCTATTTGTATTGGCATAAAGAACTTTACTTATTCATTACTTTTCTAGTGGAGTCTTAGGACATAGTTTATGACTTAAAGCTTCACCCTTTAAAATAAGAGTATCTATGGTTAGCAATCTTGTATGTTAAATCGCTCAAGAATTTTTAGATATATAGAAACTTAGCTCTTGAAAGTATACATAGTCATATGGTTTTTTTGTTAAGTATAAATTTTGTAATAGAAATGAGATAGTTTATCCCATCATGTGTGATGTTGCTGGTCACAACCTAACTCTGATCCTCTCGTGTTCTAGAGATGGTGTTTTGGATAGGGGTCCCCCATGCAATGACAAAAATTAATGATTACATATCACACAAACAAGTAAAAGAGCCACCACCTAGGGTTAACAATCATAGAGACTTAATGACTGATCTACTAGAGTCTAGGTAAGGGGTTGGTTATATGGAGGAAAGTAGAACTCAGCTAATAATACCCCTCCAACGTCTATTCTAAGGCCAACTATAGTGCACACATTAATCATAGAAAAATACTTGGTTATAATGCAAAAAATGAAGGTAAAGTAAAACAAAAACAATACATAAGAACCTCTTCCTTGAAAAAATAGTAGCCTCAAGATTCAATAAGACACATAATAAAATAAAAAAATAAGAACATGCACAAATAAGATTTCAAATATCAATGCAAAGGATTGAATTCGCAAATTTTACCACCATTCTAATGCAAAGTGAAACGCCAAAACTGATGGAATCAGACATGGACTACACATAAAGTACCATCATCATAAGGCAACCATCCCTCTGGGATTTTATTTATGTATATACATATATAACTTGCAACAAGTTATCATATAAAAAGGGTACATATATGAAAATATGACAAGGAAAAATATGTTTCTAGGTGATCAATCAATAATGAACCGTTAAGGGTGAATTGATACAAGGTTTATAAAAGCAAATTGGTTAGACAAATAGCTCATAGGTAAAATGATTAGAAAACATAAGTTTTAAAAGCATCGGTAAAAAAAAATGGTCTATAGATGAATCAATCAGAAAAAAAAAATTGTAGGAATTAGTTAACAACAAATCACTCATTGGTTTGCCGATTAGAAAAAAAGGTTTTGAAACTAATTGGTCAAAACTAGCTGCTCATAAAAGGACTAATTAAACATGAAATTTTAAAAATGATTGATAAAAAATGAACCACTTATGAGTGAATTGATCATAAAACATAAGTTTTGAAATCAACTAGTTGTAATGAACCGCTCATAGGTGGACTTATTAAACTTAAAACTTTAGAAAAAATGATAATTTGAAAATAAACCGCTCATAGGTGGACTTATTAAACTTAAGACTTTAGAAAAAAAATGATAATTTAAAAATCCTTTAAGTTCATCTCATGTCAATGATTATGATGCAAAAATAATTAAGTACTCAACGTCAATTGAGTAATCTCATATCAAAAAATTAAACCACACAATCAAAATTAAAATACAAAACTTGAGATTTTTTTATAAAATAATTCGTGAAGATACATCATACATAATCTATCAATAAATCAATAGGTAATTAATTATACATAGCAACAATTAATCAAGCAATCAATCTAGAAAATCAATGGTTGATAAATCATTCAAGTATCGATTCGATAAACATCGAAACTGACACTCATTTGGATAATCCTCAAAACTCAAATCATAATTCCATCCTTCTAGTTCCACTGTGGAACATTGATACAATCCTTATTTCTCCTTAAAATTACCTAGGGGCCTCAGATCTCCTAGTTTTGGCGCGTTGTGGCATAAACACTTCATTAAATCAAACATCCATAAATTCTCATACAAGTGTAATTATTTTTAATTACCAATACAAGTAAAATAAAATAAAGTAAAAAAATTAATACTTGAGAAATTACCGAAACTCCTCTAGTCTAGGTGAAATTATTATTCTACCTTCGTCAAGAGTGTGAAATTACAATTATACCTTTAATAGTGAACTGAATTTTTCTACCCTCGTTTAGTTGTTGATACCTTGGTGACGATTATGACGAGATGACGGTGCATTAAGTTCACTAGGAAGATCTCAATCTCATTTGTCCATTAATGGTGGTTGATAAGTGCAAAATATACATATGTTTTTATTCCTTTTACACTATGCTTTTTAATGTATTTTCAACTTATTTGAGTTGATGGGAAGTTATTTTATGAGTTTGGCATGCAGAAGAGACTTTGTGAATTAATTGTTAAAAGATAAGAAATTCTGCATTTTATGTTTTGGACCTAGCTTATTGTGATAGGTTTTTTGCAAAGTTAGAATTCCAGAATGAGAAGGTGGGCTTTATCTAAGTTAAAGTACACATGTCAAGCTTTCTAGGAAGGTGTTATAGGTAAACTTTCGATCTCATTTGGACCTCGAATCAGACCTGCAAACTCAGGCCAAAATCCTTTTCACACTAGAGATTCAAATGGGAAATCTTGAGTTTATGATATCGAAATAAGGTGATTTAAAAACCAAAATTCATCTACAGATTCAGGACTATAATTTTCATGAAGGACTCAAAATCAGATAAAATTGTTTTAAAGGACAAAATCTGGACACAATTTGGTTAGTCGAAATGGGTCCCCTGATCTGATTCAAAAACTAACGGTGCCGAGCATCCCAATACGACTAACAATATGATATAAAAATGGTGGGCCTTAGGACCCATGAAAGGTGCAGATCAAGCCTTTAACATGTCATGAATGAGAGAATATAGCTGGGATGGTCGGATATTGCAAGAAACCAAGTTAAGTTAGAATCAAAGTCTAAATTACAACAGAGTTGGTATTACAATAGAATTATGACAGCAATAGAAGCAGATTTCAACACAAATTCTGAGAGATTTATCCAGCCTTAAAGACCAGATAAATAAGGAATGAATTTAGCATCATGAAGACTCCTAATTAGCCTAAGAATCCAGAAGATTTCGGTAGCAAATAGGAGGATAAAGAAAGCAGAACACAACTGAAATAGGGTTAAAAAAACATTCATTTCTTCTTTGCTTTTGTTAATTTTTCAGCAACTATGAACTAAACTCCTAAATTCGATTCAAGAGGGATACACACCATCTCCATTAGCATGTTGTGAGAAGTAACATTATCATTGTAATTCTTTTAGATTCAAGTATGTATTTTTCCTTGTTCAGAACTATGCTATTGATTGTTATTCAAGCTTATCAAATTGTTTTGAGATGGCATGATTGCTTTCTAGTATCTTTCAATCCGTAATTAGGAACTAGAGTAAGAAGCAAAAGAATTAATTTGATTGCTGCAATTCTCATCTTGATTTATCAGGGAAGAATTAACTAAGTTAAAATTGTCAAGCTTTTAAATGTTTGCTTATAATAAATGCACAGATTTTATTCCTAAGACAACTACCGAGTGAATGAAACTTGCTTTCAATATTACATTCGTTTGATGGTAAGAAATTAATTAGAGAGCTTTTCCTAAGTAATGTACTTGTAATCTCATCAATTTCCCTCAACTTTAAGGGATATTGAGTTTATTTGCTTGACGCGAAAGAATATTTATTTTACTTCGATAATCAATAGATTTATAGGAATGGATATGTGGACCCTTGAGCTGATTTAACGACATCAATTTATTATTTTCAGAATTATTGTTTCTTGAATCTTTCATCTAAATCCTCTATTTTTTCTCATTTCAGTATATTGTAGGAAGATTAAACAAAATTTTTATTTGATTCGACCTGGTTTTCACGATCATACTACAAATTTATTTTGTTTGTGATAATTAAGTGAGAATTATATTTTGATGGTTCTGACAACCACCATGTATCTCATGAAAAACCAGGGAGGGAGGTTGGTAACGACACAAATTCAAGCTACTCCTTTGGTTTTTAAGCTTTTTAACTCTAGTATTGTTATGGTTGATGATGGGGAGTGGTCAGGATTTGGTCAATGAGAGGAGACACATTTTTATATGGTGGTCTCGAGAAGAACGGTGGTCATACGATGAAGAAATAGCAACGTAGGTTGTGCTTTGGTATAGTGCGATCCATGATAAGTATGTGAGATTACTTAGGTGCACAACTGAGATCTTGCTTCAGTCGATCCAACGATCCAGAGCCAAGTAAGTAGCCCATGTCAAGTTCATGAACCAACGACTAGGATGTAATAGGTTTTTAGAAATAACAGTTGTGATTTGTTTGAGTTTTAATATGGTGTGGGCAAGCCTAGGCTAAGTTTTATAATCTAAAAATGGGATTCATTAAGTGTTTGATCAAATAATCATATTTCTTTTCAATTTTTTCAACTATCCAAATTCTTTAATTTTTTTAAGTGCCCTAATTTTTCTCTTTTCTTTTCTTTTCTTTTTAGGACAAAGAAAAGGTAGAAAAGAGGGAGGGGGGATTTGTTGCAAGGTTAAAGCTTTTCTGACACTTCAATTTGCAAAAATACTTCTCACCTCAAATGATATGCACTACTTAAGTGATGTGAATTGATTAATTATATCATATTGCATCGCTCAACCATACAGGCTTTAATTAATTTTTTTTTACTTTTTTTTTATAAATATCAATATAAAAAAATAAAAAAAAACACTGTAATCTTTGGAAAAACAATTTTGACTAAAACCCAAATTTTGTCCACCAAAAAATATTTTTGATTCTATAAACAAAGCTTTAACCATTAAATGATGAATTTAACCCTAGTAAATCATTTTGACACTTCTTGATGTTATAAATTCGGTTTTGATTGCAAAAGATTGAGTTTGGTTGATTTTGACGAAACCTGATTTTGATTGTAAAATAACAAATTTGACCCCAATAAACTTATTTTAACTCGATGAACTTGATTTTAACTTTAAAATGATGTTTTTTGGCCAATTATGACAATAAGCCTGATTTTAATTATAAAATGACTTATTTGACCTCAATAAATTGATTTTGACAAGTTTTAACATGAAGAACTTGATCTTCACTATAAAATGATGACTTTGTCCTTTTTTTTTTCATGAGAAACTCGATTTGAGAAACTTGATCTAGGAAAATTATTTTTTGGTCTGGAACATAGTTTCTGATTTCTTTTTTAGTGAATGAGGCCAAAAACAAGTTATGACATGTGATTGGGAAATCAAAGAATGAATTTCATCATATGTGAGTGGGAGATGAAAATAAAATTCTAAAAGCTTTATAAGGAAAGTTGGCATTCAAGAGAAAGGAAAGTAAAAAAACTCTTACATACTCTCAAAGGGATTGAATAATGCTTAGATTAGTAGTACAAGTTTTTTAGAAATGGTTAATGTAGTGAATATTAAAAATTATTTGTATTCAAATAACTATCTTAGATTAATGATAAAAGTTTTATGAAAAATCTTACGTGAAAATGGATTTTAATTATATATTAATTTTCCAACAATAATCGAACATATCATGTTCAAATATTTAATTTAAGTATAAAACATCTAATTAAACATTACCATATACAAAACATTATATAGAAAATTTTTATAGTGCTCAGGTATAACTAGTGATATCTTACTGATTATTCTTTGAATTAATTTTTATAAAGGAGATAAATACATGAATGTAAGATATAAAAAATTAAATTCATAACCTATTAATTAAAATAATAAAAGTATCTCTATCTAAATATTCTTTTTTATTTTTGTCAGATTTTTCTTAAAATAAGTTCAAGAAAATAACTAACATGATACAAAAAAATTACTTCATTGCATACAGATATTAGGGCGAAGGAATTTGATCACAATTTCTATGGGAACATTTAAAATTATCAATTTAGAACAACTATCTCCCAATGCCATGGAACAAAAGACCCCCCCGTAAATGGTTTTTTTTTTTTACCTCCTAGAAGGCTGCGTTTGGTATTTACCATTGTACCAAATACTACGAACATATTTGGCAACGTTTTAACATTTGTGTTTCTTTAAAAACGCACGAAATAACTGTTTGGTTATAAAATATTAAACAATCAAAACACAGAGGTCCTACCATTTATGTGCGGCAGGATCATTATTTGTTGGAAGCAGTAAAATACTGCTTTTTGACGAGTTACAACCTGTAAAACACACTGTGTTCATAAGTGAATGCACTGTTCACGTGAATAGTGCAATTCACTTGCATTGTTCATATGAACAGTTTTTTTTTTCAGTGTTCATTTTTTTAATTTTTTTCCAGTGTTACTTTTTTTAACAGTCACTGTTCACATGAATAATACAATTCATTTGCACTGTTCACGTGAACATTTTTTTTTTCAGTGTATTAATTTTTTTAATATTTTTTTAAAAAAAACTAGTTTAAAGTGAATTAAATTCACTTCATTATGATATGAACAATATTTTTTTCCTCAAAAAACTAGTATAGAGTGAATTAAATTCAGTTGCACTGTAATATCAATTTTATACCTGATAATTTTTTATCTAATTTTATTACACGCTCACAAAATTATGAAAACTGTAGTTCTTATCGACTGAATTTTGTATGTAATGGAATTATAAATAGTTTAATGGAATAATAAAAAATATTTTATATCAAGTATTATTTATTTCATGATGTAATAGGAGTAGTTAATTCTACAATATTTAAATTTAAAACTATCAATATCAATATATATTTTTTAAAATTATTTTATAACCTCAATTTCAAAAGCATTCTTAACCAAACACATTAAACTGCTTTTTTTTTCAACCTCAATTTCAACTACAGTTTTAACTAAATATCTATTTTTTCAAACTAATCTCAACTAAAAATACTTTTTATAAAATAATTTTTTTCAAATCACAATCACAACAGTTATCGCAATACCAAACACACTTTCCTTTCTAATGATTTATCAAAAAAAAAAAAAAAAAAAAAGCTCCGGCCTGCTTGGCACCTCCCCTTTCTAATGATTTATCTCAAGATAATAAAACATGCAGTGTTGATTCGTTGGTCTCGGCTATTCGTTGTAAACC
>Ga0325414_1002583_pt1 | contig 18450 bp, 8 predicted proteins | sample PopdelMetagenome_8_FD_206183 | JGI IMG/M metagenome (GOLD analysis project Ga0325414, IMG submission 206183) | Populus deltoides microbial communities from Bellville, Georgia, United States - Leaf-PdKOR-R3 | ecosystem: Host-associated > Plants > Phyllosphere > Phylloplane/Leaf | place: USA... | reverse complement strand
TCAAGGCATGAAAAATAAATTACACAAAAAAACTGCAGAGCTAACACCTGATTGAAGAAGTTAATTTTTACTTGAAGTGATACACAAGTTCATACCATGTAAAACCTTGGCCGACATGTGATCCATGGAGCAATATGAAAACATAACCCAAATGGTTCTCGTGAATATAAGACCCTCTGTAAAAAAGCCAATCAAAACAGCAGCTGCTATAAGATTCCATGTTTATAAATTGTGGATTCTAAATGATTTTTACCTCGAAACATCCAGCACATAGACAAATTTAACAATGATTGGATCAAGAAATCAATGAGTAAGAAAAGCATCAGTTCTTAGACAAAAAGATGTTGTTAGCTGTGACAAATAAAATGTTTCTAAAGTACATTAACAACACTCAATTCAACCAGCCACCTTGCTCCTAAAAAACACCCAGCATCAATAAGACTAGTTAAAAATTAAATTGGGGGTTTTGATAAATTTTCAATTAAACATGCATAATTTCCATCAATCACTTTCTTCTAGACACATGAATTATCAGCATTGATCCAGTTGCCTAAAATCATTCAATTTATGAACCGTAACCCTAAGAATTAAATTGGAGGGTTTTGATAAATTTTTAATTAAACATGCATAATTAGGTTATAGATCATGGTAAAAACATTTCATAAACCTTATATTGACTAGTTAAAAATTAAATTGGGGGTTTTGATAAATTTTCAATTAAACATGCATAATTTCCATCAATCACTTTCTTCTAGACACATGAATTATCAGCATTGATCCAGTTGCCTAAAATCATTCAATTTATGAACCGTAACCCTAAGAATTAAATTGGAGGGTTTTGATAAATTTTTAATTAAACATGCATAATTAGGTTATAGATCATGGTAAAAACATTTCATAAACCTTATATTATCGAATTAATAGCCTAAAACCATTATTCAAAGTATTGATAAAAAAAAATTGTTACCTGTGTTCTTGAGTTATAGATGAGCAAGATGAATCTACACGACAGAACAACACCTGAGATTGTGAAAGTTAGGTTAAAATTTGTTAGTGTAAGTTAAATTGCAAAGGAGAAAAATATAAATCCTAAATTAATTACTTGATTTATTGAAGAAGAGAGTGCAAAACCCAACCCGTTTACAAAGAGAAAGGGTAATAATGATGGGTCTGGTGCGATGTTGCCATGGGTCTATGTTTTTGGTGTTTACAAAGAAAGATTGAAACTGTTAAGATGAAGGAGAAGAAGATGAAGAAAAAAAATTAACGATGCTGAAGACGAATGAGAAGAAGATGAAAAGTTTGGGACAAAAGGAAAATCAAATCGATGAAGAGAGGGTGATTTTTCTACAGTTATGAATGTTATTAGGGACGAAAGAGACTGAAAATTAATTAATTTTCAACTGTTGGTTTTGTTTTCTCTGTTTAGAAATAGGGGGGGTGGGTGTATTGCAGGTGTTGAATTAGTAATGATAGCAAAATTAAACAGTTGAGATTTTATCATATCAAAAGTAATCAACGGTCTACATAATTTTGGTTTTATATTAATATTTAAATAATTATTTTTTCAATTAGCAACAGATAATCCGTTGCAAACTTTACGTTGTCTTTAGCAACGGATTGCTAAAGTCTATTGCTAATATTAAAAAAATAATATATATGTAATCCGTTGCAAATCTGTTACTGAATTATCCGCTGCTGAATTTAGATGCTAATAGCCCCTGAGAGTGCCAATGAGTTTTTAACTTAATCAGCAACTATATATATATAGGTTGGAGCCTCTTTATTAGAAAGAAGAAGGAGAAGAAGCACTGGTAAAATTGATTTATTAGATAATATTATTTTTTTTCGACTGTTGATGGCAATATGGAAACATGATCCGAACGTAATTGAGCCAGTTCGTCATGAATGGATGATAATTAACTTAATTAGATGATGTAATCATTTGATATGTTACTTCGCAATCTATAATTAAATTCTACCCAAACAAAAGATTTTGAGAAATCATGTAGGAAATAGAGCTATCCCTCGCTAGATAGTTTCCATGACTCAATGAATGCCCAAATTATATACGGAAAGAAAAGGGTCTGAATTAATCAATTTCCAGGAACAAAAACCAAATTACGCATGACAATTCCTAGAGCCTACAGATAATCATCAAGAAAATAAAGATAAGAGAGATTAGGGTGTGGTTTTGGAAGGGAATACTGTTCATGATATTAGATAATATGCCTACTAGCACATGGAAATAAGAGTGGTATTATCATTAATGGCATTGCCCCCTACAATCTCTATTCTTATGGCAAATGAGGCACTCTTAACGCAGGAAAGAACCGAAGTGGAACAACAAAATCTTACGTGTAGAAATGTGTTAAGTTGTTGTCGACGCTCATTCGGCTCATGCAATGTTAAGACGGCAGGGAGGAGCATATGGAGCCAACGACAGCGATCTAATGCACAATCTAAGCATTTCTCTTAACGAAATTGATAAAGACCTACCACAAGTTCCATAACCTAAATACTAACAACATGGTGCGATTATTGAAGCCGCAAGATCCTGCCCATGCCTTGCTCTGGATCCATAGACAGAAATCGTGACATGCATAACAAATCTAAGCATAAGGAACAAAATGAGATGACTTCCTATATATTCTTGGATAAGGAACAGCAAGGCTCAAAATAAGATCTGGCCACTATTTCAAGTCCTTTTCAATCTGATTTCTTTTATAAGATGAAAACCTTGTTTAATTAGTCTATTGATGGAAGTGACGATGCTTTGTTTCTTAAGGGTGTTATAAAATGTCAACTTGCTAGTAATGAGTAATTAGCTAGATCAAGATAATTTCAATTACATATAAGAATTATATAATGAAATCAAAATATCAAAGTGATTTTAAAATAATCTTCATGGTGATCGTAACGCATACAAGCAACCTGATAAAAAAAAATTTATCAAATCCAAGCCACCAATTTATAATTTCTAGTAACATCTTCTTTTCCAGGTACATCAGCCATATTGTTATGGCTGCTTCATTGAGATGTTTTCGAGTTTTCTTTTCTTGCTTTGCCAAGTATTTTTGGTGGGTAGTGAAATATACTTCACGAACAGGAACCAATATATATTGATCATTATATATTCATAAGTGATGCTCAAGAAAATAAATAAAAATAAATCTATGATTTTATAATAAAAATGAATAAGAAACTATTAAGTTACTGATACACGTATACATGAATGTACTCGTGTACATGGAGATGGAGTTGAAGAGACACATAATTAGTCGGATGACAGAGAAAAAAGGGGTAAAATTTGATGTGATAGCTTGAGAAACCCTAGCAACAGAGGGTTAACGAGCAAGCCTTGACGGGGCTTAATGTGTCCACAAGTAATAATTTAATGGGAAAAAGGAAAGGTTATTATCATGCCATGCAATTAGTCTAACCAAGACTAATAAACTAGATAAGGATAATGCACCGCTGAGGTTCTGATTGGCTTTTTTTGAGCATGTCCCATTGCAAACTTTGCTATCTGTCGAGTTGGTGAATTATGCCATGTCTAATCTACTAGCCAATTCAAGAACGCAGCATATCCCAAAAATCTCGCAGATTATCATCAACTCTTTTAATGTCCTATTGCGTCGGCAGAGTAAAACCTTTGCTAAAGGTACGAGGGATTAGTTACCGATGGTTAATTATTTGGCAATGCAAATATCACAATTCACAGTGCTGATACAAGGCATAAGTGCTCGACACAAAACAAAACGAGAGCTAGGTGGGTAATCAAATCATGTTTATTATTCTAAGTATTTGGACTTGGGTGATCAAAATCATATTACTGCAGCTAGACCCACAATAACGAACTCACTCGTTCTTATATTAGTGGAAAATTAACATGCTCTTTTTGATAACCCTAGTGTTCTTCTTAACCTTTTTCGTTTTACTATATAAACATAGTGAAACAATCAAAATATTATTATATTATTAGAAACTTAAAAAATTAAAATTGATCTAAAGTAGCTTTTTCATCTTTTCACATTTATTATTATTATTATTATTAGGTTAGCCGACAGACAATTTAATATTTGATTAGGGCACGTGGAGGCCTGCACCTTCAGGTGGCACGTGTGATGCTTTTTAGTGTAAAAAAATATTATTCTTCCCCGTCATTGGACGACCACCGCGTTCTTTTCCTAATGATACAGCGCATGTCGGCAGCGACAATTTAGTTTTTCGTGGTGGACCATTTCTTTTTCTCTTATTTTATCTCTCCTCCCTTAAAAATTGTAGTTTGACCCTCTTTATTGTTAGTATTTCAACTCCGTCTAATTTTTGTTCTTAGTTTTTTTTGTAGAAGTTTTATTTATTTTCAATTTCATCTTTTAATCTTAATTTGTCATATATTATTTTTTTCAATTTAATCCTCATTCTTTTGTTCTTAGCCTTTTGTTGAATTGATTTCTTTTCAATTTTACCCTTCAATAAAAAAATTATTTTTATTTTTCATTTCAATTTTGGTCCTTATTTTTTTATTGTTTTTTGATCCTTTTTTTTAATTAATTTTTCTTTTCAATTTCCACCTTCAATAAAAAAAAGATTTATTTTGTATTTCAATTTTGATCCCATTATTTTAATTTTAATTTTTTGGGTCCTTTTGTATAATTGATTTCTTGTCCTTTTGTATAATTGATTTCTTTTTCCAAGTTAATTTTTCAACATTTAATTGGTTAAGAATTGAGTTTTGTGGTTTTTTCAGATACAGTTCTTCAGGTCTCATACTTCAGGTCACGAGTTTGAAAAGTTAATACGGGTTAATATCATTTTTTTTTACTTATTTTCTTTTTAGCTTTGTGACTTTTTATGTTTTATTTTTTATCTAGTTATCTCGGTCTCATGACTTGGACTGCGAGTTTGATGAGTTAACCTTAGTTAGCTTGCCTCTTATTCCTTGAGTTTCAAATTTGTCATACTAACTCAAATTGATTCAAGCTGATTTTTTTGTTATTTTTTGTGTCTAATTTCATCCTTTCATATTTAATTAACTGAGAATTGAGCTACATCATTTATCTACTTTTACAAAATTATTTTCCCCCAAGTTATCATTATTTTTTTTTTAATTTGCTTCATTTCATCTCATTATCTTTTTTTTTATCACTTGATTAAAATAAAACTAACTTCTTTGACTCATTCCAGTCATAACTCCGGTAGCATATATTTTTCCTTATTTAAAACACATTTACTTTGCCTGAACATCATTCTTAATACAAAAAAAAAAAAAATAAAAAAAAAAATCTCACAGCATAGCACTAGCTAGTACACGACTAGTTCGTATACTCAAAGAGAAGCCCCATTTGTAGTTTGAGCATAGCTACATGTAACGAGATGTCTCGATAACATGGTATTGGCCAAATAGCACCAGGATAGCTTCTCAAAGTTATATAAATGTCCATGAACCTTCACTACTTAAAACAGTGGGGGAAATAGCAACAGAAACGCTATGGAAAATATTTTATTGGAAATTTAATAAAAATAACAGCAAAAAAATTACATTGACAATTTTTTATAAAAATTTTTTTTTTCAGTATTTTCTGATGGAAATCACAATAGAATAAAAAAATAAAAAAATACAATTAAAATTTCATCAGTAATTCTGTTAGGAATTTGACATGTTATTATTGTTGAAGAAATTATCTATAGAATTTCCATTGGTGATTTTAAATTAATTAAGACCTAACAATTCTCTCTTACCCCTTTATTTCTTTTTAATTTTCTAAAAAACACAATAGCAACCCGGCCCCTCTTCAAATTCTAGCAGCCATCCTGCAAGTGGTTGCATCTTGCAAGTACAACCACCCAACTTATCAGCGTCGACCAATATTTGTCAATGATAGTAGCTTTGTCTCTTAGGTTCCGTTTTTTTTAATCAAGTTTCGCATCTTAAAAGCTAGTAAATCCATCCATTTTTTTTATTTTTTTTAAGTTAATTTATTAAAATTTATTTATAGTGTTTGTTGTTTGTTTGTATATTTAAGTGTTTTACAACTTTTTTCTAGATAATTTTAATGCATGATTTGTATGTTAGGATTTGTTTAGGATTTGAAAAAAATATTGAGTTGAATTTTATAACTTAGGTGTGTTATAATTAAAAAAATAATGGGTAATTTAATGAGTGTTAGTTATAGTTTGGCAATTTTATTAAGTTAGAAATATGGGAAAAATTAATTTTTGTGGAATTGATAATAATTAAAATATATTAATTTAATTTAAAGAAGTTTAAATTGAATAAATGATGGGTAATTAAAATTGATTTTTCTAGAATTGATAATGTTTAGAATATATTAATTTAGGCATGTTTAGTTGCAGCACAAACATGATTCTACAAATCAAATATTGAAAGTTGTCATGGCTATCAACAATATTACTTTAGCTATATGGAAATCTTTGAATCTTCTCTAAATTTTAGGGGGTGTTTGGAAGTATGGTAGCCGTTTTTTTTTCCAAAGTATTTTTCGCTTGGAAATATATTAAAACAATATTATTTTAAAAAAAATTATTTTTAATATTATCACATCAAAATAATTTAAAAACATTAAAAAAAATATAATTAGAATTAGGATATCAAAAAGTTATGTTTTTTTTTAACCATTGTCCCCACCTTTATTTCAGAATGGAAAAGCAAGCTTAGGAGACCTCATCTATTAATATAATTCTTTAGATCAATTTTATCCAGATTGTCTCCTTGATTGCATAGATTTGTCTTCCAAACATCAAGTTATAGAACTTACAAATTAACTGAGTGGAGGCCTTAATCTAAATATGGCGCAAAAGAACTAATTATAAACCTGCTAATAATATAAATCAATCTAGTTTAAAGCCATCATAGGAATTGGTCAAGGAGTTGAAGATTGATGCAGAGACGAGGGAATTGCTTGTTGATTAAGCATAAAGCCTCATGCTTTGCTTGAAGCAACAATTCCCTGGTCTTCCATAGACAACTCTGGATACAAGCAAAACTAGAACAATAAATATCAGGTTTACTAGAAACTTACATGATTATTAATTTTAGAATTCGTGGGATTTATTCAAGTACGCGCAAACTGGTCCGGATACCCACATTAATAATAATAATAAAAAACTAGTACAACAAGGTTTTGATTTATTAGCCCAATAAAATTTATTTTGTTATTGTGAATGTTTTATAATATCAATTTCATCATCAACTTAGTTTGCAGAATTGATAATAATTAAAATGTGTTGTCTTGGATGTAATGAGATGGTAAACATATATAACTTTATCTTGCCTTAACCTATAGACATGACTGCTGGCTTGCCTTTTCACTTATGGTTTCAGCACAACATCAAGCAAAACCACTAGTGAGTCGATGTTCAATTCCATATTAGGAGAAGATATATATATGCGCGCGCGCTTGAGAAGCTTAAATTAGATGAACATTAAACATTGATTAAGTATTTTAACAATACATTCAGTGAGCCAAATGTGTTGACAAGATTTATCCATATACCACTAGCCCTAGTTGATGTGAGTAGCACTTTTGCCTTATTATTTGCATTCTTAAAATGATTAATTAATGGTTGACATTTATCTATTTTAAGCTTTCCATGTATATATAATACATCTTCTCCTATCTTTTAGGACCAACAATAATTTTTTTGAAAATAATTAGAAATAAATTAAAATATATTATGAGATGAAGCTCATAAAATAACTTGAATATGCAATGGCATGCTAAAAATAAATTTATAAGAATACACATAACAAAGGTAACATTTTGTTTAAAAGAATGCGGTAAGGGTGCGTCAATCTTCTCTTAGGCATTAATTAACTCCTTACTTTAATCTTTGGAACTAGTGTTTGCTTTATGGCTCCTAGTTTCCTTTAATGACTAGATGACGACTATTTTTTTCAATTTTCTCTTTAATTTTTGGAGGTTCCAATATCATGCCATGTAGCATATTGTATAGTTAATTACAAGGGTAATCATGCAAGATAAAAATTCTTAATGGTGAGGGGTAAAATTATTTAAGGGGCACATTGTTCGCGAGGTCACACTACTTGAGGGTTACTTTAACATTAAATACTAAGTAACAATCATACAAAAGGTTGATGGGTAAACCAGATTGAAAAGGCTGAATCAAAGCAATCTAGTTGGGTTTGATTATGACTTGCCCAAACCCAATTAAAAGGATACCAATAAATGGTCATAAGTTCTCCTAAAAATTGGATCATACCTTGTGGAACATGTTGAACATTGAAGGACTCCAAAACCCTATCCTTGACCAGATATTTGGCTAGATATTTGTGAAATATACAAGAAATGTCTTACCTGGACCTATCACCTCTGGTAAGATCAAATCCTAAAAAGAAAGTACAATTTATTAGTGGCTTAATAAGCATACCAATTTCCACAAAGGGTTTTTTTAATAAGTGTCTTGCTTGGACTCATCACCTCCGGCATTATCAAATCTTAAAAAGAAAGTATAATTTATTAGTGGCTTAATAAGCGTACGAATTTTTTCAAAGGATTTTTTATCTTTTCACCTTGTGTGTTTTAACTTATCCCTTTGTTAGTTTATTTTATTTTAATTTAATTTTAAGTCAAATGATAAATTTTTTTTTTTAAAAAAAGTTGTTTCTCTTACCTTTCCCCACTGCCAAACTTGTGAGATTCTAATTATGACTTTCAAGTTAAGGCTTATTTCCCTATATCAAATTAGTATTTTGTTTTGTTTTTATTTCTTAAAGGCTTAAAAAAATGTTATAATATCTTAATTTTGGGTTTTTATTTTTATTTTATTTATTTATAAGATCTCAAGAGACACGTTTTAAAAGTAAGAGTGTCCAAGAAGTGAACAAAAGAGTAGAGGGAAATGGATAAGTAGATATAACCATGCAAGTATAAATATGAGGTTGTAGTTATATTCAATACAGGGCAAGTGATGGGCACAAGTATAAACTAAAAAGCAAGGACCTAGAACTAGATTTATTAAGCTAATTTTTAGGGGTGAATTCCACATTGACTTGATCTATGCTGACTTATAATTCATGACCTACTTGATGTGAACCTCATTGGTATAAAGATCCAGAAACTCACAATTAAATCGACCATTTCAAGAAAGCTAAATTCATGCTTGTAATTGAATTTAACACAATAATAACCTGTACTAAGGTATCATGATTATAGAAATTGAACTCTCACCTAACACCTATGAAAAGACATGGACAAGAGGTATGGAAGACGCCATAAAGCTTGGTTAATTCTTTGATAAGTCAGAGTAGTTTAATGAAGAATCAAAATATAAAAATTCTATCACACTCACACAATAAGGTGTGACATTCAAAGTACAATCCAATTTTAAAAAATAATGTCTTATAAAATAATATTTATACTTGAAATAAAGTAAATCCTAGCTGACCTAATGGGCTAACATTAATACAAATTAAAATAAGGCTCAAAGTATCTCAAATAAGGCCCAAAACATGAATAAAATTAAAAACAATAATTCTGAAAAATAATGTTAAGTTATTGCACATTCTGGATTAAAAATAATAATTATTGAATGAAATCATTGCTTGAAAAGGACTCTTGACCGAATGGTTATGGTGCCACCCTTTAAAATTCAAAACAAACAAGGAATAATTTTTTCTTAGCCACCTATGTTTTCACAAATAATAATAATAATAATAATAATAATAATAATAATAATAAGGAATTCTCTCATAATTTGTAATTCATAAAACACATGGAAACAAATAAGTCTATAATTGCCAAAATTAATTAAGTTTATGAAATGGATGAATCAAGACTTTCTTATACATAAATTAAATTGACTAAGGTCTGACCAATATTTGTTGAAGATGTAACCTCTTGAAATTCACTTTGATCCAAATACTTTAAATACAATCTTTGATTTTTTTTTTAATCCTTGATATTGTAATTGGTTCATATAAAACTTATAATGGATCATTTGATGTAATTTAGATCACATCACTATTTAATTTCAAAGAAAATACATAAATTACAAAAAAAAATCTTTTACAAAATTTATATAAATTTCATCGTTTGATATAATGAGAAAACGAAGATGATGTTATTGAAAGAACAAACATAATTATCTTGTTTTCAAGTAGCAAAAAGTGAAGTCACTGCTGACTTCAATTCAATTTTTGATTGATGAAAAAATGCACAAAGGTGCATTAGTGCCATAAATTTTAACTTTAGTCATAATAGTTATGTACCCGCGTGATTTCTTGGAATAATTTTGATTTACTTTTTTTTAATTAAAATAGATATTGATATAAAATGTTATGATTTAGATTTTTTTTTAATTATTAAATGAATTATTCTTTTATTATTCATGCATTCTTTTATCAAAATATTTTTATTAGAAGCATATTTTTTAAAATTAAAGTAAAAATATTTAAAATAAATATTTAATTTATTTTTAGTGATTCAAAATAAATAGAAAAAAATACATATCTTCAATCTAAACTACATTTCTTTGTCAATGCTTCTTTTGTTTTAATGTAAACTTGCTTTTTATATTAGAAGTATTATTTTTTTAAATAGAAAACTTATTTTTGTTTTTTATTGAATATTCAAAATCACAAATTGTTTTTTAAATATATAATAATACAAAAAATAAATATTAATATTATAAAAATACTATAATCTTAGTTGAAAACATAGACAAAATTGAATGGTATTTAGTGAAATCATATTTTCAGTATAATTTTAATTATTTTATTTGTAATGAATTATAATTAAGATCTAAGAAAAAAACTTAAGGGCTATAAAAAAAAGGCCAAGTCTCAAGGAATTTGTGGCCTACAAGGCTAAGCCCTTGCACATAGCTTTCTGCTTTTTTTTCTTTTTAATAGGATGGAGAATAAAGAAACAAGACATCATCTTCTAGTAAGGATTCCAACAACCTCCGATGGTTGGGATGTCGAAGTTCGAGTATTTAGATTTTAAAAACTTGTTTTCACATTAAAATATCTAAAAAGTATCATAAACACTTTAATAAACTCATTTTTAGCCTAAAAAACTTTTAAATTGATAAAAAACACAAATTAGACTGAACAAAAAAATTTGAGTCATATTCTACCTTTTCTAACAAGATTAAAGTTCAAAAATGCCTTAATAATACTCTTCTTATCAAGACTTAATGATACCAATATTGATTTTTTGTTACAAGAATATGGTCAACCAATCATATTTTTTCTTCTTTTTTATTTTTTGGTGACTTTCGCTCTCTTTTTTCCTTTTAAAATTCAAGGACTGAGACATAAATAAAGTTTAGGATTTAAATGTAAAAAATAAAAGAAACCACAAATGAATAAAATGAATTTTTTTTGGACAAACATGAACTCTTTAATATAACTTTGAAAGAAGCCTTGTTACTTTTCTTTTACTTTTATTTTGATCCTTCTTTTATGTTCTTTTTATATTACAAATTTAAATATTATTTAATCAAATTGACCTTTATTTAAATTCTAAAATTTGAGTAAACATCTTGCATTTTTTTTAAGCAATTCTCTAAATGTAAACATGAACAATCATTTAAAATCGTAATGTTCATCATCTTAGAACTTCTTGATTTTCACATTTAAATAAATATTTAAAGAAACCTTTAAAAGAAAAGTGTACTTAGATCCATAGTAAACCTTTAAGAGATTGAAATCTCATAAGTGAATCGATGAAGAAATTATGTTTCTTTTCTAACCCTTTGAATTCTTTATGTAAGGTTTGATGGATAAAACTTATAATTATTCTTTACTTAATATGACTTTTAAACATGAAGTACATAATTGATCCAACAATATCGTTTTTATCAAAGACAATTCATGTTGTCATTATTTTAATTTAATTATGAATACCAAATAGAAAACATGAAATATCATAAATATCTTTATAAATGATCTTAGAGTGTCAAATACGTAATCATCATAATGTCATGATATAATATCAATAATGTTATTTAATATCATCCATTCTTTATCATAATCAATAAATATTTTGGGTAATGAATCATTCATTAATAGATCAACAATCATAATATTGATGTTAATGTGTTTAATTGGCACTCTAGGTTTTTTTAAACTTCCTCTTTAATGATAAATTATTTCAATTCTATATTATTTTCACCCTTTCAATGCTTGTCATTTTTAGAAAAGAAGAGAGTTTTTAAATTGTTCAACAATATGAGAAAAATAACTTTAAAATATGTAAAGGGTAAAGAATCATGTACCCTAACTTTTTGAATTTTCACATTGTGTGATGTTTCACTCCCACTAACTAATTTCATCATTTACAATAAACCTAGCATTTCTAGTTTCAATAATTATTATGCTATGGTTAGGACAATAAAGTCTATACCCTTTGGATATTTTAAATAACCAACGAAGAAATCAATGGTTGTTCATGAATCTAATTTCATTTTATATGGATTATAAATTCTTACTTTTATTAAGCAATTCTAAATATACAAGTACCTTAAACTAGATTTTCTATCGGGCTATAATTCATAAGTTGGTTTTTAGAAATGCTTTACTAGGAACCTTATTTAACAAATACATAGTAATTTTAAATGTGTACATCCATAATAATATTGATATTAATGAATAAAACCATATCTAATAAAGTGCAGTTTTGTCTTTCTGTTGCACCATTTCATTACATTGTACATTGTACCTAATATTGTGTATTGAGCATATATGCTACATTTCTCAAAGAAGTTAGCAAATGGACTTTGGCATTATTTAACTTCATTATACCCTTCATGATATTCATCACTTCTATCTTACTCAACAACTTTCAACTTTCTATCTATTTGTTATTCTTGAGAATTTTTAGGATTTGAAGCCAGAAGTTTCAAAGATATGGTATGTTTGGAAATGCGGTATAAACCATGTTTCTTTAAATTTTAATTTTTTTATTTAAAATGATTTTTTTATGGTTTCTGATCGTTTTAATGTGCTGATGTCAAAAATATTTTTTTTAAAAAAAATTATTTTGATATATTTTTAAACGAAAAGCATTTTGAACCAAAAATGCTACTACAATTCCAAACACACCCATAGGTGACGCGAGGAGGTGCCTTTCATGGACGACCATGAGGCCATGCAGGCCAAAATAGATGATATTTTATCGGTTGAACAATGATGTATAAGGCTATTTTTTTTGAGATTATAGTAGTTATTGTTTTAAAAAGTATTTTTAAAAAATATATATTATTTTTTTTATTTTTTAAATTTATTTTTAACATCAACACATCAAAACTATTCAAAATTATAAAAAATAATTTTAAAAATATAAAAATAAAAACTATGAGTTGCTGTTGCAAGCACTAGCGCGAGTTTACGATCATTGGGGTCATAAATTTCGTTTAGACCATGTTAGCAAGCACTTGTCTTTTGGGCTATAGTATTTGGGCCTCGTAAGCATTTTTTTTTTCTTTTTTTGAACATATTAATTTTATAATACAGAATATATTAAAAATACTGTGAAAAATAAAAATAGGATGTCACTTAAATCTGACGGTGCTTATTCCATTACTTATTAAACTAGATTTTATGCCCATGTTTTAGGTTAAATATTTGTAAGAACTTAAAAGGTTCAAATTCTAAATGAAAAAAAAATGTATTTCTTAAATTGAAGTCACTATTTCTTATTTCTGATTATGTGTATAAAAAGAAATCATATTATTATGATATCTAGATAGAGCATAACAAATACTCTTAATATGTTGACATATTTTTTTCCGCATTTAAGCTCCCTATTCAATTTTGATATATTGCAGAATGAACGGTAATTCATGCTCTTTCTTATATATTTCTCACCTTAATTGCACCAATTAATTCACACTAAAAATTGTTCTTCTTTCTCTCTCCAATAAATACCATAAAACTGGTCACCAATCAAATGATTTTTATTTTTAAAAATAAATTTCCAACAAAATAAATTGAAATTAAAAACAAATGCTAAAATTAAGATTTATGTGAGCAAAACATTATTTTTCTTGTAACTAAATTTACAATTAACACGTAAAGTTGTTGAATTTTCGGGCATTGTAGGAGAAAATAATGGATTTTTTTAGACAAAAAAATAATTTCTTAGTGTTTTCAAGTTTTAAATGTTTTATAGAAGCATTTGATGCAAAGACAAAGATGAGAAAAAAAATTTGGATAGGTAGCGATACTTAGAAGTGATATTAAATAATTTGATTTGTTCTAAGTTCTAACAAGGGTGTTTTAAGAAATGAGAATTTAAATAAAAAAGGTACAATATCTAATAAATCATGATTGAAGTAAATAGATTAATAGCCAATTTATTCACAAATAAATTTCAAAATATAGAAACTAAATATCAAATTTTTTTTTTAAATTAATGTAGAGTTTGGTTATTGTTTTAGAATATAAAAGAAATAAATAATTGAGATATAAAAAAAAAACAGAACAAAAGATTAACAAAACATAGTTTTATTTAATTATTTAATATATATATATATATATATATATATATATATATATATATATATATATAAAGCAAGGGAAAGAAAAGTAGATGTCAAGGGTAGGAAAAACCACAAATCAGACATGGGCCTGAAGCCAAGCCCAATTTAGAAAATGGTTCCTTCTCTGCTGCTTTGTCGTCATCACTGTCATCTTTCGACTTCATTCTCTTGCTCTGTCATGTAAGATCAAGTGAGAAATCAATGTCCTCCACCACAATGGTCGACTTTCCTGTGGTTTCGATCGATACCTTTTTAAGCTCATTGCTGTCCTTAGCTGTGGTCAACTCAAAATCATGAACATTACAATCCAAAGAATTAGCCATGGCAGAAATCATGGTGGACTTGCCAGTTCCTAGAGGGCTATAAAGGAGATAGTCACGCTTCCAGGCCTTGCCGACTTTTGCATAACAGTCTTTCCCTTTATTTGATAAGGTCTTTCATAATCTCTTCTTTCTTTCTTCTCTGTTTCCATTACCAGAGAATCAAATGCAGTAGGGTGCTAAAAAACCACGTGAACCCACTTGGTAGATCTTCACCCATACCAATTCTCTTTAGAGTTGTTGGTGAAGAGCTTTATCTACAGGTTCTTCGCAGCAATCGCCTTTCCTTCTTTCAAAACATGTTCATATTTCTCGGTGACTTTTATGGAATGTGAACCGGCAATACCTGCAGGATAAAAAGACCAGTCTAATAGAGGGCTGCCCGGGCTGGCATATTTAAAAATAATATATATATTAGCTAGCAGCCCATATATTTATGCATGTTTTTATTGACCTTTAATCCAAGCCCATGGTGCCTAATTCCTTTTGCCCAGCCCTGTGTGTGTATCTGTGTGTGTGTGTCTGTGTCTGTGTCTGTGTAAAACCACCACACTATACACTTGAAACATTCTTCTTTCCAGTAAATAACCTCTCCAAAATCGTGAGCTGCTGTCCTTCTCCTTGCTGCAAATTTTGTTCAAAACTCAACTCACAGGTGATCATTTAAGTTATTTCCTTTTGAGTAAGTTATTTCCTTTTAAGTACGTTTTCTTTATCTCTTTTCTAAGTGTTTTATAACCTAGTTATAGTTTCTTTCACTTACATATGATTATTGAAAATATTAGGGTTTATAATAATTTGAGTATTAGTTAAATTTATTTATTTATAAGTATTATATGCTCATGAGTATGAACTGAAATGGATTTTGATGAATTAATATGTATTTTGTTTTAATTGATGTACTAAATGTAGAAGAATTTGAAAAACTTTGGTATTAGAAATAAAATAGATAAATATATAAGAATTATATAGAAATATTCACGTTGGAATTCTGGAGATTATAGAATTATGGAGACTCTCTCTTGAGGTTGAAAATAGTAAAAAAATACAGTTTGGTCCTTGAATTTTTGAGAATTATGATTTTGCCCCTAAATTCTAGAAAATTATAGTTTGGCCCCTGGATGTAAATAACAGTTTTTAGGGTCGTTTTTAATAAATATTTTAGATTAATTGATGATTTATTATTGAAAATTAAAATGGTTGTAATATTTTTAATTTTTATTATATTAATAATTGTATTGTAATTTAGGTATAACTTTCATTATATTTAAGATCTATATCAGTTAGTGATCGAAACCCAGAGAAGTACAAATGTATCAATTTATTTTTTATGAAAGTAAGTGATGGATCATCAAGTGGGTCGTGGACAACAAATTATAAATGTTCTAGTTATGAAAATATGGTGTCTCATGGATTTTTCCAGTCTCAAAAAGAGGATCATTGCCAAGAATTTGACACTACAACTCTTGAACGTGATTCAAGATTACATTCATAAATATATGAATTTTCAATTAATGACGCCGACAACAGTTGAAGAGCACACATTAATCTTAGGCCATATCAACCCAAACTAAATGTGTATCTTAGTCATACGGACGGGGCACAATCTCAAATGTTACAATATAAGTGGTTAAGCATCATTCTTAGCTTAATTATTCTATTACCAAAGATATGACATTTTGTTTTCCTTCATTTGTAATAAAGAACATCAAAAGACTTTCATTGTTGATGATTTCAGAAGTTGAAAGAGGGTTGGTAGACAACAATGTGTCTTTCTTAGTCATTATAAGAGCATTTGGAAACGCCGACCAACCTGCATTTTTTAAAAAACAAAATTTGCTAAAATTTAAATTTTTTTATATGTTTTGAATCGTTTTGATGCGCTGATCTCAAAAATAATTTTTTAAAAAAAAACATCATTTTGATGCATTTTGGTATGAAAAGCACTTTAAAAAGCAACCGTAACTACACTTTCAAACATGCCATATGTATCTTTAGCTCATCAATGTGCTATGATAGATTGACATAGCTTAAAAAACCCATCTCAGCAAATTCATATAGTTATGAGTGCATAATTTTCTTAACAAATAACTCAAAATTAATTACAGCTAAACACTACAATAAAAAGTGTTAGATTGTTAGCAAGTCAAGGATTAGTTTTTAGAGGCAATGATGAGTTCTATAATTCATCCGATCGAGGGGACTTCATTGAGCTTATACAAGTTTTTGGAAGATGTAACATTGCAATTAGTATAGATAATGAATCAATAATTTAAGAATTTTATTCGATAAAAAAATATTCGATAAAAAAATATAAGGCACAACTTAGATAGTATTTTATTGTATTTTCATTATGAGCGTAATATGTATTATAATGATAGAACTTATTATGTCCTTTTATCTTGTGTACTTTTTTATTTTAATATAACAATAGCCCATTCGGTTTTTAAATCCTGGATTCGTCCCTGGTTACCTTCATATATAATGTATGAAAACTTGTTGAAACAATAAACCATCTAATTACACATATTTTCTTGTCAATGACTACTCTTTTCTCAAATGATTTCCATGGGTTATTGTTAACCCTAACAACTTTCATTTGAAGTTGTTTCGATCTTTGTAGAGTAGAGAAGGGTTACGTGGTCGTCAGTTTGGTGAGATCCTATAAAGGAGGTTGTTTGTGGATTTTAGGTGGAATGAGTTGGTTGTTCTTTTAGGTATGGAGAAAGGGAGGAACATAATATGGGTAATGTTTAGGAGAATCAAAGGGTAATATACATGTAAATGTGGAATTTTGTGTTCTATATGCAATTTTCATTTTAGATTTCGTACAAACTCTAAGATCTAAATATATATTTTCAGGGAAATTTCAAAATAACAAAGCAAGACCCATCATTAACATTAATGGTGACAAGAAGTTATAAAATTCTATGTCATGATATGAAAGCAAGATGAGTGATTCGTAAGCTAAGGAGCATAATCAAGTCCATAAGCAACATACATCATCTAAAGGCAAGTGAACAATTACAATGAGGAGAGATTATAGAGAAAAAAAATAGAGTAAAGAAAGATACTCTAGAAGTACATCGAAAATATAAAGATACCAAGCAAAGTCATCAATTGTAACAAGAGTGGGTGACATGCGTCGCATGAATTATCTACTTCAAATCACAAACAACATATTATTAAAGGACCCAAATGAAAAAAAAAATTTAATGACCAAAGGGCAAAAAAAAAGGTCCAAAATTGACACCTATTTTCATAAAAAAAAAAAAGTAGAAAATACTGAAATAATATTGGTCTGGCCTTGCAATTGTCATATTATCATGTCAGTATCTTGATAATAAAAACAAAAAACCAGAGTAGATACTTAAATATAAAAAATCATAAAGTATTGGTATTTAATATGCCATTATATCTTATTAAAATTAGTCAAAAAAAAACCAAAATTCATATATTTAAATGGACTAACATGTTTGTCTCATCCATATGTAACATTACTTTATTTTTGTGGAAAAAACCCTTGATAAACCTATTTGGCCAATGATGAATTTTTTACATTTGTGGAAATACAAATTCAACCTGCAAATAATATGAG